>OCVV011327287.1_pt1 | contig 27424 bp, 22 predicted proteins | sample 1539721 | NCBI WGS metagenome assembly OCVV01 (sample SAMN02144230, study PRJEB22623) | gut metagenome | biome: sheep rumen | host: Ovis aries | place: New Zealand | reverse complement strand
GGCAGCAGAGCTGACCTCCACCTGCAAAATGCCTTCTTCACGGCACATCTGCTTCAGCACGGCCTCCGCCGCCGCGCTTCTGCAAATATTACCGTGGCACACAAATAAAATCTTAATCATTGAAACAAACTCCCCCGATTTGCCGCGATCCGCCGTGTTTTGCCGCGTCTACGGTGATGTCAAATCTGGTCATTTTTTGAAGGCCAAAATCATCACCCCGCAAATCGAGGCAAAATGGGGCAAATCGAGGCAATGAAAAGTAGTCAAAAAGTAGTAAAACGGCCTTCAATTTACTACTCGAAATCCTCTTCCCGTCTGCTCCAAAGCAAATAGTCGATCTTCTTTATCGCTGGAACCCAACTGTATGATGGCAGCCATTTATCGAATTCCGCAATATTTTTCCGTGCTTCTTCCGTTGTAAGATAATCCCGGTACCATGTCTCAATTTCTTTATAAATCAAGATGGCATTCTCAACTCGTTCTTTGGGACTCTTCCCTTTTAGTTCCAGCCCCAGGTTCTGCAACACATACTGATCCCAGATCGGTTTATTCGGATCGATCGTCGCTATCATCTTGGAAGAAAAAGAAGCTTCCACATTTCCTGTTTCCACATAAAGACTGCCAATTACATCCGCAAAGGAATAATGCTCCTTCTTTGCCCGTTCAAAAAGCTTGTAGTAGCACTCCCTCCATTCAGCATTTCGCCTAACCCGGTAAAACGCGTTAAAAGCGCGTTGGAATGAGGCATCTGAAGAAACTTCCTTCTTCCGGGCAGCTTCCATGATGTCAGCATATTTATCCAGTCCCATGCTTCTTGCCAACTGGTTCTCCATCAAATGGCTTGCATCTAGATGTACCACTCAGTTTCCCCCGCCCCTTTGACTTCTTTATGCGATCCTTTTTAAGGATTCGCCAAAACTTTCATATGCTATTCGATCTAACGAATCAGCAATCTCAGCAAACGGCCTATTCAAATCCAGCGACCTCACGCTAATCTGATTTCCACCTATTGGAACAGACAACCAAGGCTCAATCTCTTCTGTTGTTCTCGCATACAACAGCATCCCGCTCACATTGCCTGTATGTGCTCTGTCCTCATTTTTTACATAAGCATAAATTTGATAAAGATGAGCATTCCGCAGCATCTGTTTCCCCATATTGAATGATAGTGAATTCTGATAATACTTCGCGTCAATAATCAAGGTCTTCCCATGATTCCGGAGCGTAATATCTGTATGCATACCTGGTAGTAATCGAATCATTCCAGGATCCGTATCATCTGGAATATCCCACTGTACTGCCTTATCACTGGCATGTAGACTCGGGAAATGCTGCCGATAGTATTCCAGGATGAATTTTTCATAAAGATGCGGCATGCTCTCTTCATCGAACAAGGAGAACTTCATGCTTCCTTGTTCTGATGATGGCAACAGGCTAACCCAGACCATCTTACAGATATTCATCAGCATCTCATAACTGCGATTATTCCGGTGAAACAGCAACCTTCCCCATTGGACATGAGACGCATCAATATCCGCAATGGAAGAAAAGAATAACATCTCTTGCCGAAGTTCCTGCTTCCTTTTCAGGTCAACTTCAGGACAACGGATCAGAGCAATTGCCGTTGCCTTTAGAATCTGATTCATATCGTTATCCACCGACAGATCATCAAAAGTGCAGTCAAATTTCTGAAGCTTCATTTTCTGCATCTTCTTGGTTGGATACGGATTCAGTTTGCCTCGTAGTGTTTTACTCTGTTCATTATGCTCAATATAGGTCCGATATAAACCCTGCTTTAACTGTTGAGCAATACCACGGGAAAGAATTGCCGCAAGCATGTCTTCCACATGTATGAAGTCCTCTGTGGCAATCTTCTCATAATTTCTCTGCCTTAGAATCTTAAAAGCATAGCAGAGCATATGAAATATATTCCGGATTAAAATCGTGGAATGTTCATTCATTGAAGACACCCCGCAGCGTGTTTTCCCAAGCTATCGCTTTTTCCGGATCGTCAAACCAATATTCCTGAAGAGTCGGAATAATATCATACAGCACAACCGCCTGAAGCCATTCTGTTGTATACACTTCACCTTCTGGCACGCAAAGATAGCTGTGCCCGATCCGGAAGCCTTTACCCAATGCCGGATCATCCGCAATTGCCTTATTCAGGTTGATTAACTGTGCAACTAAAGCGTCATAGGTCTCATCCTGAATGGTAGCACTATAATCCTTGAATCCTTTCGTAAGGAAACCAGGCGCCATTTCAAAGAAACTGAACCTCCGCCGTAAAGCATAATCAATCAGGGCTAGACTGCGGTCGGCTGTATTCATCATACCGATCAAATACAGATTCTTTGGCACGGAAAAAGGCAAGTGATTATACGCTAGTAGTGTCTCTTCTCCCCGGTAGTCTGCCTCAATGAGTTGAAGCAATTCTCCAAAGATTTTTGACAAGTTCCCCCGATTGATCTCATCAATAATAAAAAAGTATTCTCTGCCCGGATCTTGTCGAGCCTTTTCACAAAAGTCATAGAACACACCTGTTTGTAGCACGAAATCTGAACCAACAGGTTTGTATCCCATGATGAAATCCTCATACGAATAATTCTGGTGGAATTGGATGGAGGCTATTCTGCTTTTATCCTTCATCCCCATCATTACATAGGCCAAGCGCTTTGAGGTAAAGGTTTTACCCACACCCGGTGCACCTTGCAATATGATATTCTTCTTCCTTCTGACCAAGCCGATCAATTGATCCAAGTGTTCAGCTGACATGAACACCTCAGAAAGGAAATCTTCCTTGTTGTAATATTCACATATAGTTTTTGGCTCTTCTATATCATCTGACTGATCATTCTTCAGATCTGTCAAAGATTTTCCAAAATACGGTTTCAAGATTAGCTCTTCAAATAGGCTATGTTCTCCAACCGGTACTTCAATGCACGTTGAATTCCCATTCGGTGTCCACCACTTGGATTGTCCTGTATAAGCTTCAGTCTTTACCGGCTCAGCAATCAACTGATAAGCACGTTCAAACCATCCTTCTTCACCCATACGTTCATCGATGTTGGGAGATGGAATAGCATCCTCCTCAACGAATCGACCTAGCAACTGAATATTGCTCGCATAGCAAAGATAGAAGTAATCTCCTTTATGAATTCCATGAAGGAAGTTTTCCCCTTGTGAAACCTGTGCTCCACCGATTGCTTTTGTCGTCCCATGGACTGAAACAACCTTGCGTCCAAGCAGTCCGGCCTTTACATCATCAGGAAGCCCTGTACTGTCTTTTCCTTCACTGATCTTCCAGAACCGCAATCCATCATCCTGATTCACTGGTTTCTCCCAAAGGTACCGTTCAATGCCAAACTCGGTCAGAGCTTCCATTAGTTCATCGCGAAGGCGCCAAATAAAACTCCCTGGGGTTTTTGAATCTGCTGCTTTGCCGAGAAACAGGATCGGCCAATATCTCGTTGTACCATTTTTCCGAATTGATAAAGGACAACCTGTTACCTTATGAATCCGTTTTGCAAGGTTTGTACAATAGCCGCTGATCGAACTAGGTGATTTTCCAAAGGTCAATCCAATCTGTGAACAAGTAGCCTGGCCACCAGCATCATAAAACGCCGCCAGTGTTCCACCCCAAACTGGCCCGATCACTTCTGGATTATTCAGAATTTTTAACCAATCATCTTTTGTAAATCCAGGCGAATACTCTTCCAGTGACGGACTCCATTCCCCATCCTTAAAAAGAGGATCTGAAATGTCGATTTCCTCAGTCTCGTCTCCCTTCTGGAGATAATACCTGCTGATATAGAAGACAACATCCATCGTCAGAGTGCGATACTGTGGATCTGGATAACAATCGTCTGTCAGCAATCCACGGAATGTCGATGTTATTGCGTCGTTCCTAGATATCTGCGCACAAATCTCGTCGCAGAAATGATAACCACCGATCAGGTTATCTACTGTGGCAACCTTCTTCGGCAAGAAATCGCTTTCCAACTCTTCCGCAGCCGGGCGAATCTCACCATACTTGTAAATATAATACTTATCCGGATATCTCAACCACAAATACACACTGATGCTTCGGGTGTCCTGATAATGATTCTTCCAACCTTCCTCGTTATGATTCTGTTTCCGGTCCTCTGCATAGGCAATGAACTTTTCTGCACGCTCCGCAAGATTACGAGTCTCATCATAAAGCATGCGGAACAATTCCCGTACTCCTTCAGGATCCTCCTTGGCAAACTCAACTATCATTGCACGAGCATAATAGTAACCCGAAGCAAGCAGATTATACGTCTTCCCTAAGGCCTGATCCAACATGCCAGCGAAGTCAGATGCTTCAATATTCCAATTCTTCTGGAAATGCTTTACTGCAATCCACTTATACTTCTCTCCCACAAAGAAATCCGGTAAATACTTGAGATATGCTTCCTCAATCCGACTGAGCTTCTCGCTGTTAATCATCTGACCACCTCATAGCACTTTGTTTCACATTATTCAGCCAGTAATTTCAACGCACACATCTTTTTATAGGATACCATAGAAAGGAATCCCGGGCAATAAAAAACCGGCTGGATTCGTTCCAGTCGGTATCGTCATTCCCCCCAGTCATCCTGCCCGGAAATGCTTCTTTGAAATCTTCACCTCGTTCGTCTTACCCATTAGCGCCTCTTGCTCTTTTCTGGCACTCTCCAACTGCTGCACCCGGTTCATTTCATCCACTGCGTCCTCCAGTCCAAGGTGCGTGTATGTATTCATTGTCACACTGATATCACTGTGGCCCATTAAGTACTGCAGAGTCTTCGGGTACATGCCCGCTTTCGCCTGGATGCTGCAGTATGTATGACGGCACACATGGGGTGTGATGTTCGGCATCTGCTCCCGAAAGATCTCGTTGTATCTGTTCACCATGTTGTTGAACCGGTGCTCCCAGTGCATTGCCACCAGTGGCATTCCGTCATCATCCAGGAATAAAAATCCGCTATAGCCATCGACCATCTTTTCCACTTTCGGTGCTTCTCGTTCTTCGATGATTGCCCGGAAGCATTCGGCCACATTTTCATTCATCGGCAGCGTTCTCGTGCCCGCATTTGTCTTTGTTTTTTCAATTACGTACTTCATGTCGCTCGTCCGTTGGATCTGATGATCTACATTGATCGTATTGTTCGTCAAGTCAATGTCCTTCAATGTCAGTCCACAGAATTCTGAAATCCGCAGACCAGTGTGGAACAAGATATAAACCACTTCGTAGTATTTGCAATAACAGTTGTCATCATGGATGAACTTCAGAAATTGGTTCATCTGCTTTTTTGTAATCGCTTCTCTTGTCACGGAATCATTCACCACCACTCCTACCAACGCAAACGCGAAGGGATTTTTATTCAGACAATCATCATCTACCGCCATCTGGAAGGCTGGCCGCAGCACCCCTCTCACAGATTTAATGCTGCTGTGCCTCCTCCCATCATTTTGAAGTTTGATCAGAAACAACTTAGCATCCGAAGTCTTCACATCCCCAATCTTCCACTGACTGAATTCTTCTCTCATCAGCAAGTTTTTGACAAATTTGTAATTGGTGACCGTATTGGGCCGCATCCCGGTCTTCGTTGAGAGATACTTCTCCACTAATTCCATCATGGTCATGTTTTTCTTCGTTGGATCTATCCGCATTTCCAGGTCGTACCCGATCTGCTTTTCCAGCTCGCGCAGGGAAAGGCAGGGACGTTTTCCTTGTGGCAGCTTGTCCGTCGGTTCCAACTTCCAGCTGTACACAAATTTCGCTTTCCCATTCACTGTGTACTTGAACTGGTACTTGCCGTCTGGCCGCACACTCTCCCCGGATCTCAACACCCGGTGCTTCGAGTCCCGTCTCTTGGTCATGGGGTTTTCTAAAGCCACTCTTCAGTTCCTCCTTCTTCTCTGGATTCGCTTTCAGGTAACGTTCAAACTCCGTTCGAATAATCAACTTGCGCTTGTTGTACAGCACCAGAAATGGAAGCTTTTTTCTGCCATTGATCAGTTCATAAAACTTCCTTTGGCTTAGGCTGAATAGCTGGATGGTTTCTCCCGGGTTCAGCAAATTCTTCTCTTCCAGCGCCGGTCGCATGTGATTATCCTCCTTCGTTTTTCCTGCTCCTGTTGGGGTACAGCATTACTCACTCTGAAGCCGGAAAAAGTCAACTACTGTTTGGCAGATAAACTGTTTAGAATGCCGATGTCTGCGCCATAAACTCCTCAAACTTCTCCCGAATGATCAGATACCGATTCCCACTGAAAACCGCAAAATCACCAAGGTGTTCCTCTGCCAGCCTGCGCAGCCGCTTGATACCAATGCTGTAGTATCGAGATGCTTCAGAAATAGTTAACATATATTTCTCACCACTTGGCATATTGCTCCTTTTCATTGTCTTTCGCTCCTTCCAAGGTTTTTTTCTCCCCTCAGTTAAGGCCTAAAGAGTTAAGTCCCTAGAAGCAGGCCACCTGTCGGTATTCCTTCGTAAAATAAAATACGCCCGGTGTTAACCGAGCGAAACTGAATAAAATGAACAGGTTTCCTAGTCTGTCGATCCAGCAGGAATGTGGCATCTTCATCCGCCACATGCACAATCCAAGCCAGTGAAAACTGATGAAATAAATACAGATTGTATTATGCTATCAGGTTTTTACATCCACTTTCTTCGATACCAAATTTTCTCCATGATGAGCATGAAAATATGAAGGTGAGCTCTTTTTGACTCTTTTCATCAACTTTTTGATAAGATCCAATAGATTATTGTATCAGGATCAGAAGACTGTTCTGTCCTCTTTAGCTGACAAGATCATTCATTCTCAGATTCTACAGTTCGCGGTGAGGTCACACTTATTCTCCTTGTACTTCACTGACTGCCACATTGTGTAATGTCGCACCTACGTCACTATTTTACATAAGCATTCAACTATATCCAATTCTTGTGCAGCTCGATATTGCTCAAAACCGTCACAAAGAATAAATCCACCTGACATTCGCTTAACCAGAAGCGGAAGAACAAAATCTCCATACCTATAATACTCATCCATCTTTGCCTGGATTGCTTTCATATCATAGTCATCCAAATAGTACGCTGTTGGTAACGAAATATCATTCATGGAGAGCAGAATTTCTTCCTTCTGGAGCTTCACAGATGGCTCTTGTACCAATTTACATCTGGCTGCAAGGATAACATTCCCATTTTTCTTTATATAATCAGCTAAATCTGGCAGGCAACTTTCATTTCTATTATACCTATAGAAATAACTCATACGACCCAAAATAATAAGTTCTCTCTTTGCTCGAGATAAGGCTACGTTCAGTCTTTTTGCATCTTTGAAAAAGAGAGTTGGGCGTACAGCTCTTGTAGTACAAAAGATTACTACTTCCGCTTCACTTCCTTGAAACGAATCAATTGTATCAACAAAAATGTTATCGATCCGATAATGAATACCACTTGCAATGAATGTATCACTTATCAATCTTTTTTGTCCTTTATAGGGAGTTATAACTGCAATCTTGCATTCAGAGTCCTTTTTTCTAATGTTGATAACCAGAGATACTGCTGCTTGTGCTTCAACAAGATTTGTAATCTGGTTAAAACCATCTTTCCGTTCGACGTACTCATTATTCCAATCATAGTTGATAAATGAGAGACAGGAATCAAACAAAACAGGTGTTTTCAGTTCCGTTCCGGATCCGTTTTCTATTTTTTTGTCATAAAACAAATTACTGATTGCTGTTCCAATAACTGCAGGCATTCGATATTGTGTATTTAACATGCTTTTACAAGTGTCTGGAGCACTGTTATATAATCTTTCAAAAAAGCTATGACTAAACAGGTCATTTTCCGAAACTGTTCGTTCTTCTAAATCAATTCTTTCCTCGTCATAGAGTATTGGATTAATGACAGGTGGCAATTGACACTGATCACCGATAATTACAGTCTTTTTGGCTCTTACTAATGGGATCAATAATTCCGCAGGCAAAGCCTTTCCAGCCTCATCAATAACAACTAAATCAAACTCTGTTCGTTCCAAGCCTATGTTTCGTTTTGCCAATCCCACGCATGTTGCACCAATTAATCTATGACTTCTTATAATAAGCTCACACAAGACAGGACTATAATCAATAGAATCACCTGAAATTATCGTATTTTCCCAACCATCGAAAAAAGCTTCGTCAAATTCTTCTTTTCTGCTATTCAGTTCTTCCATGTAAGCCTGGCATCTGCTTTGCAATCGAAGATTCTGAAATTTCTCTGATATCTTGTTTCCATTGCCGCAACGAACTGTGAGATCCCCGTATTTTTCAATTAAGCCCGCCAAAGCATTATCAACAGCGACGTTGGCTTGTGAAACTATTAAAACCCTCGCATTCTCATCTGTATCAAATACCTGTTCAATAAGCTCTCTTATTACGGTTGTCTTTCCCGTTCCAGGCGGCCCCTGAATCAAAAAAATATTCTTTTCTCGAAAAGCATGCTCAACTGATATCTTTTGTGATGCATTATTTTCAAGGTCTGTATTATGAAAGGGAACTAGCTTCCGATCCGTATCCACACTGCTAATTATATTTGCACTGTTCAAGCATGCTGCTTGAATCATTGGGTTTACAACTTGACCTATTCGAAACTGTCTTAATGCGGCCTTTTGCTGATATTCAGCATATGGCTTGTTGGAAGCGAAAAGTTCTACTTGGCATGAATGGCTCTGAAAAATACTTGAAGCATTTTTCCCAACAATTCTTAACCGAGTTCCTGCGTCCAAAATGGTGGTATTATATCTATTCTCCGCATCATCTTTAACAAAGAATTGAGGTTTCCATTCACGCAGGATAAGGTTGTCTGTTTTTTTAGCAAACATTTGAATAAAAGATTCAAGTTTTTTCGGATTAAGAATATCCGCGTAAATGCAGTTTCGCTCTTCATTTTCAATCCACTTAACCTTAACGATTATGCTATCTCCTTGTTCCAACACCGAAATGAGCTGATTTGTAATGCTTTCCCATTTGAAAAAATAGCCCATTCCATCTCTATCTTTTCGGATTTGATCCTGAATTCTAAACTCTTCAAATAAATCCCAAATCAAAGCTGCAACATCATCAATGTCATCGATTTCCATATATTGCTGAATCATTTCAGAGGAAGTTCCAGCATAATATGGAGAAAAGCTAACATCAAACGGTAAAAAAATGTCATCTGCCGAAAATGTCTTTTCATTGGAATCGCACAAGCCGTGATATTTGAAATAATATCGCAACATATCCGATCTGTCATCATATTCATCAACTTCGATATAGAACAGTGGAATATTGCCAAATTGAAGCTTCAATATCGTCCCTTTTTTTAATTTGACAGATTCTGAACTAACTGGACCAATAAGAAATTCTTCATTGTACTCTTGAAGATTGTTCTTATTATAATAATCCATGAATTCCGCTAATTCATCTTCTGTAAAACAAATTGGAAAACAATTAAATGCAAGAGATGATCCGGCATCTTCTTTACGTTCACTCACAGTAACAGGGTATCCAGTTTTACCATTTCCGTAAGAAAAATGTTCTAGGTTATATTCCCATTTGATAGGATAAACGGTCAAGGATGAGCGAATCGGAGGAAATCGATCAGGCTTAAGTAAATTGTCTTTCGAAAGATAAAGTTCAAGTTGGTTTTGATAGGTCAAAATTATATATTGCCGTTGGATTTCTTTGACAGTAGCTGACAATCCCAAGTGAGTATTTGCCAGCTCATATGCTTTAAATGCTCCCTTTTCAAAGGATGCAGTGAACTCTTTCCAGCGTTCACTAGTAATCATTATCGGCCAGATGCTATTATTCTCTATTGTATATGAATCATAATCTGTAACACGTATTACCAATGACAGAAAATTGTCCATTTCAAGTCTAATACAGTGACCGGACAGTTGATTTACATCAATCCACATCACCTTGCCAACATATGGATAATTCGAAGGGAGTTGCATATAAAATGATGTGGGTTCCCCACTATTCGTATTTCGTTGTATTTCTTCACAATAAATATCTAAATACTGTCTATAACTATGACACTTTTCTTGGGCTTCACTAAGCTGGCGAAGCAACAACTCAAGACTGCTTCGCCTAAGAGGTGTTTGTATTACATCTTTAGCTCTTAAAGCTGAAATGACTTTTCTCTTCGACTCCCTGATCTCTTCGTACAAAGTGGCATAGTCTGCCTCGCGGCGTTCAGCTTCATTCTTTAAATATGCACAAAGCTCTTTTCTCTTGGATGCTACTATTTCGCTATTCTGAATTACCTCTTCCTTGATATCAGAGGTTGTTTCCTGTTGGTATTGGGAGCGAATGCGATCAATCTCATTATCTATTTCTTTCTGTTTTTCAACTTCGGACTCTGTCAGTTCACCAGCAAGAAAACTGATAATCTTTGCAGACAGATAAATCCCCGCAGCAATAATAATTGGATTCATCGCTGTCTTCTCCTTTGTTACATCCGATTAAGTTCTTTTGTTAATTCCATTATGACTTTGCGTAGACTCTCCAAACGTGATGTAACAGTATCGCTGAGGAAATCTCCAATCTCCATAGCCATATATTTATCATATTCTGCTTGAAATCTCTGGATCTGCCCTTGTATAAAAGAAAGCCTTCGTTCACGGTCCTCTGCATCATGTGCTATTTTTTTCCATTGTTGATCGATTTTCGCCATTTCCTCGCTGTGACGGTTCTCCTCTTTCTTGACATCAGCTTTAGCTTTGCTGATTTTGACAGCATTATCAGTATCTGTTGTTTTTCTGCTGCTGATTGTTGAATTAATTGTACTTATTGTATTAGCAAGCACATTTATATCTTGCATACCTGAATGAATGAGTGATAGAACTCTATCTCCCTTTTCATGAAGACCTCCTGTCTGTGCAGGCTTCTGCAATCCCGCGCCACTTCCCATGTTAATCTTCGCCATTACCGCTTTCCTCCTCGATAAAAATCGTTAATAGTTTATTATAATCACGCAGTACTTTACGTGCTACTTCCTCTATATTTGATATATCGTAACGATCACGATCCATATGCATTATTTGATTAAGTATCTCCATTGCTTTTTGAAGATCCTGTTCAACATATCGTATAAAGCTTCTAACTTCTTTATCTCGAAACTGCCCTCCCTGAATCTTCAATTTTACCTTTTCATAAGCAATATCCAGCTTCCGGACTTCTTCTTCTTCATAATGCTCGATTTGCTTCTTTCGCAGATCATCATATTCCTTTTGTAAAGCTTCCTCGGTTTCCTTTTTCTTTTTTGTATTCTTATGTTCATTGAATACAGCAAGAGCACTTGCAGCAGCATGCAATGTTTCTATCGCGGTTTCAACATATAGCCTTTTAGGATTGCCTGACATTTCCATTACATGTGCAAAATCGCCAATCAGTTCAGGAATAAACTGAAAAGCCGCAGTTTTTCTCATGTCTCAAGCCTCCATCCGCCGATAAGGATAGTAACAAATCAGATATAAATGTTCACGCTGAACTTCCTCCAGGTAAATTCCCTGACACTTTTCACTATCAATAATCAAATGAACAGGCTGGCTATCTAGTATGAAAATTGACTTGTCATCTGGAATCATGATTAAATTGTCTCTAACACGGTCAATAGTCCCTGAAATCGCATTTACATCCTTTATTATTGTTTCTGCCTCGTCTTCCTGTTGTACCATATTCATTATCAGCTGCGCTTTAGCTGATAGCAATTCTTCATGTTTTTGACCAATAGTTGTCATTTCACTAACTGCATCTCTATACGGATCAATCCAAGCATATCTGGGCCTATACGTTATCCTATCACAAGGAACCGCTATCTTCACACATTGGTCAATTTCGGTAGCAAAGCCTTTGCTAACATCTCTTATGAAAACTTTCTTGTATTTCTTTTCTTCTCGCTCAATTTTGACCGTTGTATAGAGACTTTTTCTTATTGCAGAACAAAAAGGTGTATCAGATACGATTTCCTTCAAAGCAATCTGCAATGAATTAGCGTAATTGTCATTTCTCGCTAGTGCTGGAATAAACCGGCTTTTAAGAATATATTCCCCACTAACATCCTGCTCATACGTTTCTTCTTCAAGTGTTTCAAATTCATCAGCAAACGTGTTAAATGCAACATCGATGCCATTAGAAAGCCTGTCAAACAATTCTAACAGCTTTCCATACTGATTGCCCAAATCTGTGAGTGTATAATTGTCAGAGCTAATTATGCCACCTCGAATTAAATAATCCAGCTCTTCGCTAATCGTGTTGTTTCCCATCCGAGTCAGATTATTTATTTCCTCGATAGTACGACCTTTGGATATTGACTTTATAATAAATTTTGTTAAATCTCCCAATTTGTCTATTAGAACTGAATGGCAATAGATCCTCGCATTTCGAACAGGGCAATATAATACCATTTCGAATTCTTCTGGTCTACTTGCAAGGCGGATCATTCTTTCTAATTCAACTGTATCAGCCACTCTAATAGAGCTTTTTATTTCCTCTGCCTTTTCGTTTTTAGGTGAATTCATTGGGGATTGTTCAGTTTCATGTTTGATCGGGCTTGAAGAGCGCGAGACTTGCGGTGCTTTTATCGGCTCTGTTTTTTTGAAAAAATCAAAGAGTCCCATTTATGCTCAAGCGCTCCTTCCCTCCATTTTTCATCGTCTTGGTTTCATGAACTCTATCCCTCAGCATCCAGTGTTAACTTGAAACCCATTTCTACAGCTGTAGTTTAATCCAATCATATTTTCTGGATTGTACCATAGCTGGCTTCATATTTCCACTGGAAACATCCGGCCTGAATATTATCATCGTTGCAAAGGCATATGAACAGCATTTATCATGTACCTTGAACAGCCGGGGACCGGATTGTCAGTATCACTCCACCCTGGACACCATTTTTTCCACTGCTTCATACAATTCCTGCGGCAAAACAAACATCTCTGAGAAAGCGTTGATGACGATTCCGGTCAAACCACCTTCATACTTTTTATTGCCCCGGGCCAGTTCGATCACATGGAGAAAATGCTCTTGGATCTTGGAGAAATGCTCGCCATACTCTCCCATATCCTCCTCCGTGGTGAAGACCGGGAAGAAGTACTGATCATCCCTTTGCAGGATATCTGGGACCATACGGATATTTCCTTGTGTGGTAAACTCCTTCCCGATCATGGAATCCAGGTTGTCCCCGGCTTCCTCGATCATCTGCTCCACCGTCTTCTGATCTTCCTCATCGACAATGGCATTGCAAGGAATCCAAACATAGCTGTCCCGCAGGATCTGAAGGAGCTCAAAGAGCGCATCATTATCATGGCCTTCATGGAAGCGGTGAATCGCGTCCTTCATGAGGGATCCATCTTCAAAGTCTTCCGGCTTCATCTTCTTAATCGGCGAGAACTGCGCATGACAGGTGATCTTCCCGGTTTCCTCGTCCTTATGGACATAAAAGGTAAAATCCTCTCCCTCATGGATGCCGAAATCCTGATCCGGCTCATTGAGAAGCTTTGCCCAGAGACGACGGTCACTGACATCAATGATCCGGGCCCAGCAGCCTTCCGGCTTCATGCCTTCCTTCTCCAAGAAAACCTGAACATCATCGATATACTGCGGATGGCGTGACTCATCCAGGAAGCCCATCTGGCGGCTCTTTTCGATCTCTTCTGAGGGATCATAAGCCTTGAGAATCTCCAGTTTTTCCGCATACCGCTTAGCCAGTTTGCCATCCTCATCCATGAAAAGGCCAAATTCCTCGTCAGCCACCGCGTCAACGCGGATAAAGGATCGGACCAGATTATTGCTGTCCGCAAACTGCCAGAACTCATTGTGCTTTCTCGCACAGCCGAGCACTTCCAGCGTCATGCCGGCCTCCCGGTCATAATAACCGTAAGTCAGAACGCCCTCCGCGGTTTTCTCTCCCGGGAAGTCCTTCACCGCACTCCGGGTCGCGTCCGTCAGCGGAAAAACAGCAAAATGATGATAAACGGCACGGAAGCCAACTTCAGTATATTTCATTCTTATCCACTCCTATGTCCATAACGAAAACAATTCAACCAATCCCGGATATTACGCTTCTGCAGGCGGGGTGTAATCAAAAGCAACATACTTTGAATCTTCCGCATCCTGGACTTTGTACACATTGATATAACCGGGTTCACCAGCCGTATCAGTCATCACGCTGAACTCTTCCTCTGTTCCATACGGAATAATCAGAGCATAACTCCTACCAGCCTCATTGAACTTGCCAACCGCATCCCGGATAACACTCAGCACGTCTTCCTTATTCCTCCGGTACTCCTCTTCCAATTCCTCATGGGTAGACAATTCTCGCTGAGCCAGTTTCTCCGCCAGATTGTAGACGTCAATCTGCCTGATCCCGCAATCTTCCCAGAACGCGTTGAACAGCGCTTTTACCCCGTACGCATTACCGAAAGAATTGGACGTTCCGAAATGAACGGAGATGCCCTGTTCCTCAAGTGTATTGATTGCAATCATTGCAGTGGCATTCAGATATTCCTGCTGTTTCCAGGTATACCTAACCGCCCGGTTCATTGTCCGATAAATATCATTGATGATGATACCCACAAACTGATTCAGAACAGCAGGCTGAGGGAGCAGGAAAAGGATATAATTTCTCATTCTTCCAGCAATATCCTGATAAACCGCTTCTTTCTGTTCATCCGGAAGATCGGCAATCTGCTCTGAATAGGTATAGATCGCATCGGTATCATAATCAAAATACTGCCACATCTTCGTAAACTGCCACGGATGCTCCATTCTCAAATCCTCCTTTGATTTCCTTCTTCACCAGCCAGGCCATCACCCTCAGTCATCCCCGGAAAACACCTGCTCCGTGATATCCTCCCAGGAACCTACATCCGGCGCTTCATTGGTCTCCAGGATCTTATTCAGAATGACTATTGCCTCATCCTCATCCACAGTGATCCGATACATCTTCCGGCCTTCTTTCGTATCCAGACGCATCTCCGCCATGATTTGTCCGTTCTTCCTGCGGAGTACCTGGTAGAACACCAGGCCAATCTGCTCCTTCTCACCCACATCTGAATCCAGGAAAGAGAAGATGATATATTCACCCGGGCCGTAATTCAGCGCACGAATCAACTGACCAAAGGCCCGCTTCTGTGCTTCCGTGGGCTTGCTGTTCTCCAGATTAATCTCATGAGTGATACCTGCCGGAATCTCACAGCCGGGGATCTTTTCCTGAAGACGGCAGATATAATCTACTGCCTTGGACCCTTCCGAGAAGCTGCGCCAATAATGCGTATAAAGAAGAAGATCATTTGCTTCATACTCCCGGATCTTTGCCAGAATCTGCAAATCCCCGGGCCCCATCACATGATACAAATCATGACTCTCGTCCAGCCGATCATCAAAGAGATTCCGTTCATTGATGGCCTTCAGTTCATCCTTGTCCCTGCAGCGAAGAATCGCGGATGTCCCTTCATCCGAAAGATTCGATTCCACATATTCTTCGAGATACTGTACATAACCCGGATCTTCCTGTCCAAAGGGCGTCTCCTCCCAATTGGCCGAAAGATAAGAAAACAATTCCAGGGCCGCCGTTTCGCAGATCAGCTCCTCTACCCAGGATATCCCTTCCTCATCATCACTGAGATGATCAATGAGGCAGTGCATCATGAGATACCCGAGCTGATAAGCCACCTGGCACCAGTTCTTCCCGCTTTCCGCGCAAAGATGAAGTGCATATCCGTCTTCTGTCTTTTCCCAGGAAACATCATCAGAACCGGGCTCATTGACGAACTGCATATGAACGTCCCCGAAGCCGACATCCTCTGTGCGCAGGAACGCGTCCAAGGTCGCAGCCATCTTCTGTATCTCCCGGATATCCTCATCCTCAGTGCGATCAAAGATCAAAGCCCAGGCTTTCGCCCCTTCAGGCACTTTGGAGCGAACCTCCTCCATGGCATCAGCGAAGAAGAAGCGAACCGGAAGAGAATCGTCATCTTCAGATTCTTCTTCCACATCCCCGATCAGATTATCCAACTGCTCAGGATCCGCATCCGAATATTTTTCCCGTATCGCACGAATCAAATCCTCCGGATCATAGCGTTCAGGCTCTTTATCATTCGTCCAGAACACTTCTCCATTATTTCTGCGGATATGCCGACATGGAACATTTTCCATTTCCATTGCACCTAACAGGATATTCAGCAGATCCGCTTCTTCCTCAGAAGCAACCGGAATCCAGTCCTTATAATACCCGTCAGGACTATCTGAAAACGAATGATACTCAGAAGACTGCATGATCAGAAGGCCGCCGCATTTCTTGCAGCGAACCAGAGATCTGCTCCCATCATCCCACATGTAATTGCCATGGAGAACCGTTCCATCATCCAGAGAAACATCATCACCATATTCTTTGACCAATTCACCCCTGAAAGAATCATAGGCTTCATTCGCGTCCTCAATATCATAGATATGGCAGGGAAAACGGGGCTCTTTCCTTTCAATCTCACTCATGATTCTTCTCCTCCCTTTTCGACATTCTGCATCAGCAGATCAGATCTCAGGCACAATCATCTTCCCGTCCTGATCACGTTCCACATGGAATACTTCCGCACACAGATCCGCATATTCCTTAAAAGCCGGTGTTTTGCGGATGGCCTCATCCTTCCAGAACGCATTGGCCAGGCTGCAATAATACATGCCCTGTGCTTTTGAATCCGGGTTGTTAAACTTTTCCCAGAACTTATCGCCATGTACCTGATAATCCCGATGCATCGCACGAACATTAGACAGCTTGTCGCCTAGGGCAATCATCCGGATCTCCGTCTTTGCTTTTTCCAGATGCTGAATAGTCTCAAGCTTCCTTTCCAGCCAGGTTTCGTTTTCTGGCCGGTCTCTTCTCTTATTCTCGCTCTCTGCAGCGACCAGACTGGCCACACGCCTGCCGAAGAAATGAATCAATTCATCTTTTGTGGTTGGAGTGTCCTCCAGCGTATCGTGCAAGACAGCTGCAGCGCGGACTTTTTCGTCTTCAGTCATCCGGGAAACGATCTCCATAGCCTCCATGACATGAGTGAAATACGGAATGGTTGTGCCTTTCCTGACATATCCCTCATGTTTCATGGCGGCAAACTCGATCGCTTTCTGCAGAAGCGGCTGCTTGACCATCTTCTCCATCCGATCCATCTCCTTTTTCAATTGTCGTTCGGCACAGGTCTTTTGCGCTTTGCTCAAGGTTCGAGATCATGATAACAGATTCTCCGAAGATTTTACAGCGAGTAAAAGTTGATTCTTCAATTCGCGTTTCAAGTTCAGCTTGAAACGGGCCGTTTCCACCAAGCAATAATCTCCCTGCATTCTTATATTACTTCAGTGCAATGTTTCACAGGTCGCCGCCCAGGCGACAATTATTACTTCTCCGGCGGAAGTTTATCCAACATCTTTTTGATATCCTCATCATCCGTCAGACCATAAGTGATCTCCCAACAATACCGGGCCGCCTCAGTATTTCCCTGCTCCGCGAAAAGCTTCCCATAATGATAGGACAATCCCAGCACATCCTGATCCGCACCTACCGGGAAGCCATACTGCTCACTGATCTCCCGGAGCCGGTCCGTCTTCGGCGGCTGAATGACCTTGCCGGCCTTCTGCTGGATATAGTACAGCTCTGACATGGCCAGGTTGGATTCATTATCATACTGCAGGCTCATGGTATGGCAGGCCACGGACTCTTCCCACAGTTCCTTCTCCGTAAAGTAAAACCCCAGATTCCGGAAGCACCGGGCCACCTGCTTCGGCCGGAAGGCATATTTGAATGCTTCCAGAGTCAGCTTGAAGAAACCGTCCATATCACCCTGAACTTTGCGCGTCTCCGCACGCTCAAACATGATCTTGACATCCGCCGGATTCCAGTGCAGCGCTTTGACCAGCGCGGCCTCCGCATCCTTCGGCCGCTGGAGATCCACGAGCAGGCTGCCATACTGGGTATAGAACACATCCAGCGGATATGTGGCGCGGCGCAGCTCCCGGGTCGGCTCCTCATGATATTTGTAGAGTGCTTCCTCGAAGAACTCATTGAAGCAATGGTACTCGCTGACCTGGTCGTCACTGAACATATTCGAGTCTTCAAACTTCCGGATCAGACCCTCCATCAGGGTCAGGGCTTCATCGAACTTCTTTTCATGCTGCTTGAAGCGGACCTCCTCCAGGATGGATTCCCAGGAAGCGAGATCATTATTGATAAGCCGATCCATTTCAGCCCGCTTGTCCTCCGGCACACACTTGAACAAAAGACGGCCGATGGCACGGACAATCTCCTTGCCCATCTCATGATCCTTATACTTCTCCGCCTGCTCCATCAGGTACTTGATGTCCTTCTTCCCATCCCCGGTCAAGCCGCTGGTGATCTCCCGCATGATCTTTTCAAAATCCATTGCTCGTACCTCCTTCGTTTATACGCTCTCCAAATGGTTTACAGCTCCCACAAACACCGGTATGTCCAGTCCTTCATGCATGATGGCAAAGACAAACGGCCTGTCGATCTTCACATACTTCACTTCTTCCGGAAGGCCGGCGCCGACACAAACCAAAGTCGTCGCGGCAGAAGCCCTCGCACCGTTCCGGTCCACCTCAATCTTCGCCTGATGGATCATCTTTTCCGCCATGATCGGAACGGTGGAAATGGATGAGAAGTCAGCGTGCTTCGTAAAGACTTCCCGGACTCCCAGGGATCCGATGATCTGGTTCATGTTTTTCTTATAGGAAATATTGAACTCCGGGAACATGGAATGAAGGATCACATGTTTCTGATGATGCGTAAGATCATAGAAATCAACGGTGTCCATCAGTTCCCTGAGTGCTTCCGGGCCTTTCTTCCTGGGCAGGAGTGCCATGAAGGAATATCCGCACTGCTGGAAGCATTTCACAAACCCGGTTGCCAGATCGTTCTCCACATAGCTGTCCGCGCCGCCATGCAGCATGAACACCCTGCTGTTCGTCCGATCCGCGTTATGGAATGTGCCGACCTTTACTTCTTCCTCATCAAACGGATACTGCCACATGGCATCAAAGAAAACGGTATTGACCATGGCCATGAGACTGTCGGAGCTCAGCGCTTCCTCCAGCAGCGGCCGCATCTCATCGCATAACATCTCCGACATCCAGACCCGCAAAACCGTCTTGAGAAGAGAAGAGGAGAACAATACACCGTCATACATCTCCGCAAGGCGTTTCTGAAAACCGGGATGAATGGAATCCTTAATGTCCTCCCGGACACAGACAGCATTGGCGGAATGAAAATGCTCACTCCGATCACGGATCGGTTTGCCGAAATAGGGATCCTCGTAGGAATCCAGCCACCCGTAATCCTTCTCATCACTTCTCCTGGTTAGTTCCTTCCGGACCGCCTTCAATTGTTCCGGAAAGCCCTGCCGCGGCAGGCTGCCATAGAGCAGATCCACAACCTCCTGACGGGAAGATCCGCCGGTCGCGTCCGCCAGGACTGACAGCAGGGACAGGATCGAAAAGGGAGAGAACACAAGATTCCCATCCTCGATCTCCGCCCCGAACTTCCGCAGGAACAAACCAGTCAGCTCATTATACTGATCAACAAACTCCCTCAAATTCATTTCTTTGACAGCTCCTTCCTTCGGACAATTCGCTTTCCATCCGCATCAACAAACTCAAAGTCACTGAGTTTTGCCCTATTGATTAGATCTGTATCTTCAACATTCTTGTCCATGGTCCAATAATAGTATTCATCCACAATATAATACCAGTTCGACCCCAACCTGCCATATTCAGCCACAAAACCCTCATCCCTAATAAACTGAGCAATCTGTGCAAATAGCGGCCATTCTTTTCCAGGAAGCCGCCTCATGACAACATACTCATGCGGACAAAACGCAGCATATGTTTTGGCAAAAGTCCATTCTTGTCGGTTGATAAAATCCTGAAAGCTTTTATGATCCATTCTACAACGTACCTGTTTGTTCCTTTCTATCCATTCTCTACGGCGTTCTTTTTCAAAAATCATATCTCCCATAGTTATAATCGGGCCACTTAGCTTTCCATCTTTACAACTCCATAACCGTCCACAGTTACCCCGTACAAATGTAATGTCAGGTTTTTCCTTCTCTGTATTAGGCATAGCGTTCACCAGCCCTTCTTTTTACATTTGGGGATCTCATCGCCGCCTCCCCATCTTTAGCCTACCGAAAACGATGCTGCATTTTTGCATCATGTATAAAAAGAGAGGCAAAAAGCCTCTCTGTTTTGTTCAAAATAGTGAACAGATGCCACGGAAAAATCATAAATAATTTATCTTCCACGGAAAGTAGTAAATTGGTAGTAAAACAAAAAACTCCCGGCACGATTTGCCGCGATAAGTGCGCCTCCGGTCGCGTAAAACCCTATTGATAGGAAGTATTGCCGTGGCACACGAACAGCACTTTTACCATCGTTTTGCATAACCTTTCGCAGCTTCTCAAAAGCCTTTATTGTCAATGCTCGCAGCAATTTGCCAAAGTTATGCGAATCGGCATAACTTGGCAAGCTGCGGCACAAAATCCCAATCATTTGGCACAAAATTGGGATTTTTGGGATTCATTCTGCTTGCTTCTTAATCTTTGAAATCTGGTCAACAGCATAGTCATAACTGGTATGTGTATACACATTCAGCGTGACTCCAGCATCAGAGTGTCCCATCAGGTACTGAAGCGCCTTTACATCCATCCCCGCCTGTGCATTACGTGTTGAGTATGTATGCCGTGCAACGTGGGGAGTAATGTGTGGCAAAGGTTTTTTTCTTCGGATACTGTCTGCAATGGAATGCCCCGTCGGAAGATTGCGCTCATGCGTGATTTCCTGTGTCCCGGCACCAGGCCGCGATCTCAGAAACAAGTTTAAGGGGCAGCTCGTCAGAATAAGGGATCTGAATGGAACCTTTGCTGTACCGGAGGCCGTACTCATCCAGCCGTTCAGCAAAACATGCCACCGTCTCCGGTCCGGGATAAAGACCGATATGCGTTTTCTGGGCTGCAAAGTGAATGATGTTATGCCCGTTCCACCAGGTCGGCATCGCCCATGAAATCTTTTCCTTTGCTTCCGGAAGCTCATCCCGGATGGCTTTCCTTACAAGCTGAAGCTGTTCCTGTATCCCCGCATCCTGTTCAGAAATATATTCGTCAACCGTTTCTGGTGCTTTTCCGCAAAAATGGCTCTGGTTTTCATTTCTGAAAGATCGGCCACACTTCCGGCATTTCCACATTTTCTCCTCCGCTTTTATCTCAGAATCTTTTCCATTGGCCTGCCTTTTGCCAGTTCATCTATCATCTTGTCCAGCTGCCGGATCTTTTTCATCAGCGGATCATCAATTGTTTCAACCTTTACCCCGCATACAGAACCGGTAATCCGTTCCGCTCCCGGGTTGTACGCCGGAGCTTTGTCAAGGAATTCAGCATAGGTCATCTCCTGGTCCACCGCTCCCATCTCATAGCCCGTCAGCCATTGAATGATCTCATCAACTTCTGCCTTTGTGCGGCCTTTTCTCTCTGCCTTGGCTACAAGCAGCGGATAAATCCGGGATACTTTCATATCTTTTACAGATGCCATCATGATTTCCTCCCCGCGAAACCGGCCGCTTCCCTGATCCATGCAAGTAATTCATCATCAATTTCTTCCCCGGTCCCAATCATGACATGATGCGTCCACCGGCCGGGACGGGGTTCAGCAGCTGCATTGATCCGGGTGGACTCAACCCTGCGGGGCAGTCCGAAGGTGATCGTCAGGAATGGATCCGGACGATCCTTTGCTTTTCGAACCGGTGTGAATGAAACAGCGGCAAACATATGCCCGATGAAAAAAGAAACCTGCGTTTTCCCAACTTCAATTCCTGCTTCCGGAATTTCGGCAAGCACGGATTTCCGAAACACCTCATACATCGGCAATGCCGCCGGTTTTCTGTCAAAGAAAAACAGTTCCTCAGAAGAAATCGTTTCCCGGCAGTTCTCTTCCCCCATATGTCTCTTCCCTCATTTACCGCTTTTCATTGTCAGATCGGGACCGTCAGAAGCAGCAGAAAAGTAATAAAACGCGCTTCGGTTTACTACTCGGAATACCCTGGGAGCCGTTTCTTTCTTGACATAGAATACCATAGAAAGAAAACCCGGGCAATAAAAAACCGGCTGGATCGCTCCAGTCGGTATTGTCACTTCCCCCGGTTATCCTGCCCGGAAATGCTTCTTCGAAAGCCTCACCTCATCCGTCTTTCCGCTTAGCGCCTCCTGCTCTTTCCGGGCATTTTCCAGCTTCTGCATCCGCCCCATTTCCTCAAGCGCATCCTCCAAACCTAAGTGCGTTCAGTTTCGTCGATCTGTTTATGGCTTTTGATCATCAGCCTTCAGGATGCTCATAAACTCTTCACCGGTAATTGTTTCTTTGTTTAGAAGGTATGCTGCCAGTTCATGGAGTTTATCTTCGTGTTCCCGCAGAATACTGTCTGCTTTCTTCCGGGCTTCTTCTACCAATGCGACTACCTGTTCATCAATCTTTTCCGCAAAAGCAGGACTGCATGCCAGGGAGGTATCCTGACCCAGATACTGACTGTTCTGTGTTTCCAGTGCCACCATGCCGAAATCACCCATGCCATAGCGGGTAATCATCCCGCGTGCCAGCCGGGTAGCCTTTTCAATATCGTTGCTCGCACCCGTGGTGATGGAATGGAAAACCAGTTGTTCAGCCGCCTGCCCGCCTGTCAGGGTAACAATCTTATTATACAGTTCTTCACGGGACATCAGATAATGCTCGTCTTCATCCACCTGCATGGTATATCCAAGAGCGCCGGATGTCCTGGGGATAATCGTGATCTTTGTCACAGGTGCAGAATTGGTCTGCAGAGCTGCCACCAGTGCGTGACCGATTTCGTGATAGGAAACAATCTTTTTTTCACTCTCAGACAAGACTGCATTTTTACGCTGATAACCGGCGATAACCGTTTCCACACTTTCCATCAGGTCATCCTGTGTAACAGTATCGCGGCCCAGCCGTACTGCGCGCAGCGCTGCCTCATTGATGATATTGGCCAGTTCCGCGCCGCTCGCGCCGCTTGTTGCCCTGGCGATCGCTTTCAGGTCAATGTTATCGGCCATTCTGATCCCCTTGCTATGCACGCGCAGGATCGCTTCGCGGCCGCCGACATCGGGCAGTTCAACCGGAATCCTTCTGTCAAAACGACCCGGGCGCAGAAGCGCAGGATCCAGGGATTCGGGCCGGTTGGTTGCAGCCAGAATGACCACACCCTTTTTTCCGTCAAAGCCATCCATTTCTGTCAGCAGCTGATTCAGCGTCTGCTCACGTTCATCATTGCCGCCGATGCCGGCTCCGGTATCACGTTTTTTGCCGATTGTATCAATTTCATCAATAAAAACGATACAGGGCGCCTTCTCATTTGCCTGTTTGAACAGGTCCCTGACTTTTGCCGCACCCATGCCAACAAACATCTCCACAAATTCGCTGCCGGAAATGGAAAAGAAAGGAACCTTGGCCTCACCGGCAACAGCTTTCGCCAGCAAAGTTTTACCTGTTCCGGGAGGTCCGACAAGCAATGCGCCTTTAGGCAATTTAGCGCCAATGGAAGCATATTTACCCGGGTGCTCCAGAAAATCAACAATCTCTTTCAATGCTTCCTTAGCTTCTTCCTCACCGGCCACATCTTCGAAAGTTACGCCCGTTGATTCGGAGGCAACAATCTTTGCACCGGATTTACCAAAGCTCAGCGCATTCATCCCGCCCATCATCCGCCTGGATAATATCTGTCCCAATGCCCAGAACAGCGCAATCGGGATTACCCAGCTGATCAAAAAACTGATCAGCGGATTATTCTGAGTTGGGATTTGTGCGGAAAAGGAAACTCCGGCATCCTCCAGCCGTTGGCGCAGGCTGTTATCCGGGAAAACCGCTGTCTTATAGATGCCGTCCTGTCCGTCTTTACTTTTTGCAATGAAGATCAATTGCTCTCCGTTTTCATCCATGGATACTTCTGATACCTGTTTTGAATCCACCATTTTCAGAAAATCGCTGTAACCGACTTCCTGAACCTGACGCTGCAACAGCATCGGAAAAACGAACGCATTCAGCAGCATAACCACGATGACTGCAACAGCCGTATAGAAAATGAGCGGCTTTTTGTTCTGATTGGAATCTTTGATCATAAGGCCATCTCCTTCTTAGGGGTATCTTATATCCTGAACATAAAGGGCAAGTGAAAAACGGAAGAATAACAGGAAAAAGCTGCAGAAAAGGCAGAGGGCTCCGGCTCACAGTTGAGCCGGAGCCCTTTTGATTTGCTTTGCACATGCCGACTGGCGGCTATGCCGGTTAACCTTCGATCAGGATCTGTTTCTTCTCATTAACCTTCTGCTGTTCCTTCTTCGGAATCATCAGGCTCAGCACACCGTTTTCGTACTTCGCCTTGATGTCTTCCTCGGTCACACTGTCACCGACATAGAAGCTGCGCTGCATTGTGCCGGAGTACCGCTCCTGACGCAGGACTTTACCTTTCTTGTTCTCCTGCTTCTTTTCCAGTGCTTTCTCTGTCGCAATGGTCAGATAACCATTTTCCAGATTCAGCTTGATTTCTTCCTTCTTGAATCCGGGCAGATCCACATCGACTTCGTATCCTTCATCCGTTTCCTTTACATCCGTCTTCATCATGTGCTGTGCATTTCTGCCGTAAAGGACATGCTCTGGACGGGTAAATCCACGGAAGAAGTTCCGGTCAAAGTCATCAAAGACATCCATCAGGTTCTCACCAAATACGCTGGGAAGATAAGTACTCATAACAACAACCTCCATTCATGGCCTTCATCGCCGGGCTTCTCACCCGTCATGCCGGGTCGCAATCTGGCCTTTTATGCAGGTCGTGCACTTTGTGGTCTCCGGCCACCCCGTTCTCCCGAACGCTGATTATATTATATTCAAAGGTCAAAGAAAGTCAAACATTCGATTGGCCAATTTCCTCTGTTATCCGGCGACTGTATGCTTTTTGTCCCTCCTGGTCCGTTTTCCTGCAAATTTCTTGATAATTCATTGTTTTTCTAAGGTTTTTCATTTGTAGATATTATTTGTCTCCAAAATCAATGCTCTGGATTTTCTGCATAAAGCAATCACTTTGTTTTCGAAACAGGCTTTCAGATATAGGCGGCGGGCAGGAGATTTCCTGTCCGCCGCCGTATATGAACCGGGATGGGAAAGAAGACTCGCATTAAGAAATAAATTGTACCCGGAGGAACCTTGATGTTACACGCTGAAAACTGTTGCCTGACTTTATCGTCCGGCGTCATGGACTATATTCGCTTTGGCAGCGGACCCAAAAAGCTGGTAATGATCCCCGGTGTCGGTGATGGACTGAAAACAGTGAAAGGAATGGCTCTTCCTTTTGCTTTTCTCTATCGTTCTCTGGCCAGCGATTTCACCGTATATGTATTCAGCAGACGACGCGATTTGTCGTCCGGAATGACAACAAGGGATATGGCCGAAGACCTGAACAGGGCAATGGAAAGTCTTGGGCTGTCGTCTGTTTGCCTTGTCGGCGTATCCCAGGGCGGGATGATCTCACAATGGCTGGCGATTGATCATCCGGACAAAGTGGATAAATTGGTGCTTACTGTAACCTTGAGCCGGCCTAATGAAACGATAAAAGATGTAATCAGCCGCTGGAAAAAAATGGCTGAGCGAGGAGACTATCGAGGCATCATGCTGGATACCGCAGAGCGTTCGTATTCTGAAAAGCGCCTGAAAAAAACAAGGCTCGAATATAAACTCCTTGGGAGTATAGGAAAGCCGAAATCCTTTGAACGGTTCATCATTCAGGCAGAGTCCTGCATGACGCACAATGCTTATGACCTGCTTCACCAAATTCAATGTCCGACCCTGGTGATCGGCGGAAAGGAGGACAAAATCGTCACCGGAAAAGCATCAGAAGAGATAGCAGGCCGGATATCCAACTGTCAGATCTATATGTATGAAGGGTTGGGACATGGCTTGTACGAAGAAGCATCGGACTTCCTCCCGCGTGTGAAGGCTTTTTGCGTATAAATTGCCTGTGACAAAACAATCTGCATCCCGTTCCGTCCAGGAACAGGAATCCGCCGGACCGTCAATCTTCTGCTGCCGGACACATCATCACGGACACAAAGCCGGGTAATCAGAACAAAAAAGCGAGCAGGTTCACCTGCTCGCCATCATTTCACCAAAGGCGGTAATCCTCCGTACCGGGCGTCAGCAGCTTTTCCCAGTCGGGATTCTCTTCCCTGCTGGCCGGATATGTATTTCCCTCCACTCCGGTATGCCAGCAGATGGTTACGATGCCCCCCTGGTCCCGCCAGGCTTTGGCCCGTTCAACCACGCCGTCATAATCGTCATGGATAAAGTCCAGCGCGGCGCGTTTACAGCAGGTTCCGCTGGATCTTGCCGGAGATGGTCTTGGGAAGCTCATCCCGGAAAACGATCTTCCGGGGATATTTGTAAGGCGCGGTATTCACCTTCACATACTGCTGAATTTCTTTTTTCAGCTCCTCCGTGCCCTCGGTTCCCTTTGTCAGCACGATGGACGCCTTCACAATCTGGCCCCGCAGCTCGTCCGGCTCGGCGGAAACGCCGCATTCCAGCACATAGGGCAGCTCCATGATAACGCTTTCGATCTCGAAGGGCCCGATGCGGTATCCCGAGGACTTGATCACATCATCGATGCGGCTCACATACCAGAAATAGCCGTCCTCATCCCGCCAGGCAGTATCCCCCGTGTGGTACAGACCGTCGTGCCAGGCGTCAGCCGTCTTTTCTTCGTCCAGATAGTATTCCCGGAACAGGCCGCAGGGCGTCTCCTCGTCCGTATGGATAACGATCTCCCCAACCTCGCCTGAGGGAACGGAATTCCCTTCGGTGTCCACAATGTCCACCTTGTACTGGGGGCTGGCCTTGCCCATGGAGCCGATGCGCGGCACAGTGCCGTAGAGGTTGCCGATGGTCAGGGTTGTTTCCGTCTGGCCGAAGCCCTCCATGATCTGCAGCCCGGTTGCCTTCTCGAACTGACGGAAGACCTCGGGGTTCAGGGGTTCGCCCGCTGTCGTCATATGGTGGATGGAGGACAGGTCGTAGTTGGCCAGGTCCACCTTGATGAACATCCTCAGCATGGTGGGCGGCGCGCAGAAGGTGGTGATATTGTATTTCGCGAACATGGGCAGGATGTCCGCCGCATCGAATTTATCGAAGTCATACACGAACACCGCGCCTTCGCAAAGCCACTGGCCGTACAGCTTGCCCCACAGGGACTTGCCCCATCCGGTATCAGAGATGGTATAGTGCAGCCCGTCCCTCTCGCAGCAGTGCCAGTACCGGGCGGTGACA
>OCVV011329065.1_pt1 | contig 27453 bp, 30 predicted proteins | sample 1539721 | NCBI WGS metagenome assembly OCVV01 (sample SAMN02144230, study PRJEB22623) | gut metagenome | biome: sheep rumen | host: Ovis aries | place: New Zealand | reverse complement strand
TTTTTTTTATTATTTTTTCTTATATAATATGGAAGTTACATTGTTTAAATATTTAGGTAACACCCCATTAATTAACAACAACTCAATGTTAAAGAGATCTTTTAATATTTTTCTACTGTCCATTCCAATGGAAGCTAGAGAATAACGTCTTATTTCAGGATGTTTACATTCGGAATACAATTCTTTGCAGTTTTCTGCACAATGATTGCATGGGCCGGTCAAACTTTGTGCTTTAGGATATTTTTTTTCATAACCCAATACTTTATCAACTACTTTCTTTTTCTCTTTAAAGAACGTATTATATAGGAATTCCTTTAGTTCATCTGGAGTGTAATCCTTCTCATAATATTCTGCATCAAAGAACAACTGGGTAACATGGATGTCTATAAAATCATATTCCTTTACAAATTTTTCAATATCTATTTCAACCGGTGAACAGGAATAATTGGTGTTGTAGCGGGGACATTCCTTACAATAACCCTGAACCAAATCAAAATTATAAAATCTTTCAAAGAATTCTTCTGTTGTTATAGTTTTTTTGTAGTGTTTTACATCATAGTCAATGTCCTGCATAAAAAAACCTCATTTTAAGTAAGTTGTGTCATCGTTTATATTTGCATTTATGAATGCTCTTTTTCTTCTTTTACATGATTCACAAACGCCACAATGTTTGTCAGTACCGCTGTAACAGGAATATGATAAATCCATAGGAGCATTAACTTCCTTACCTTTTTTTACTATACCTATCTTATCCATATCAATAAGTGGGGCTTTAATTTCAATATTATCGAATGATCCATATTTGATTGTTTCATTAAATGCATTTAAGTATTCTTTTGAATTGTCAGGGAAAGTCTTGGCTTCTTCATAATCCCACCCAACGATTATTATTTCTGCACCGATACTTTCTGCATATGCCAAGGCGATGCTGCAAAAAACGGTGTTTCTGGCGGGAACCCATACTGATTTTGCACTTTTTATAGCAACATCGTAGTTGTCCAATTCATTTTCTTCAATTTGTGGAATTTCATTATCTGTTGTTAAGCTGGAATTACTGATTTTTTTTAGCCAGGGCAGGTCGATTATGACGTGTTTCATGCCAAGTTTTTCACATATTATCTTTGAATGTTTAACTTCCTGATCAAAACTTCGTTGTCCATAATTAAATGTCAATGCGGTTAAATCATATTCTTGTGCATATATGCTCGTTGCAACAGTACAATCCAATCCTCCGGACAAAACACTTATTCCTTTGGGTTTACTCATCATCTTCACTTCTCATATTCATTTTATAATCTTGTTCAATGTAATCTTTCAAATCTTTGACGGGAATACCAGTTTTATCGGATAAAATTTTCAAATCATCATATTCCGGACTGCACTTGATGACTTTTCCGTTTATTTCTCCGATTTTAAATCGAATTTTTTCATCATTGTCCTTTATTTTGATATTGTGGATAATATTTTCCCTGATTGCCACACCCCTGTGGACATGTGGTAACATTCTAACTCCTAATGTACCGGTCTCTTCCATAAGTACATTCACTAAATGTTCTGCATTTTCCGGACGGGTAATGACCTTAACAATATGTCCCGGACGATTTTTTTTCATAATTGTCGGTGTAATACAAACGTCTCGGGCACCTTCATTAAGCAGCGTATCATATAATCCACCCAATATTTCTCCACTCAAGGTATCAATATTTGTTTCAAGTACTGTTATGACATTTTCTTTAGAATCATCATCAGCTTTTATGATTCTAAGTGCGTTCAATATTTTCAGATCTTTTTTACCTGATCCATAACCTATTGTTTTATTTTTAAGCAGTGGCATTGAAGATGTGTATTCATCAGTAATATTAACTAAAATAGCACTGCCCGTTGGTGTTGCTAATTCTGTATCCACTTCTCCACCTATTGTGGGAATGTTTTTCAGAATATTTAGCACAGCAGGTGCGGGAACAGGCAGTATTCCATGTAGTGTATTTACACATCCTGATCCTGTAGCAACTGGCAGAGAATATACTTTCTCATCATCAAAGTTTAATAAATGATATGCATATGAAGCACCTACTATATCAGCAACTGCATCTGCACATCCCACCTCATGGAAATGTAATTCTTCTAAGTTCTTTCCATGAACTTCCGATTCAGCATCAGCCAGTGTTTTGAATATTTTTTTTGCTAATTCAACACTTTTTATGACTGTGTTGTCTTCAGAATATTTTTCTTTTGTTATTTCATCCAGTTTATTCATTATGTCCGGAAAATGTCTTGCAGAATTGTCATGTGTTTGAATATCAGCAAATGTTGTCATGACACCTGATTTGGATTTTTTGTTGATATCTACTTGAATATCTCCAAATTCTTTTGCATAGTTTGTAATGACATCTTTGATTTTTTCTTTGTCTGCACCCAAATCAATAAAAGCTCCTATAAACATATTTCCTGCTAATCCTGAAACTTGTGGGTCTATAACTACAACCATTTTAATTCATCCAAATATTTATTGTATATTAATATGTTTTTTAAATTTTATAATTCTTTTTTCATCCTTTTTAGATATTTTTAGGAAATAATTATATAAAAATCTTTTTATATAATATTATTAGAATATAAGAAAGTACAAATGCTTTTATAATTCAATTTTAGTTTATTTAACTAAAAAAACTTCAATTATTATTTATTTATCAATTCATACAATAATATTCAAAAATGGAGGTAGTATACTTGGAAGTAAACATGGATGGAGTAACTATTTCTAAAAAGGATAACGGTATTTTAATACAAAGTCAAAGTCCATTTTATGTGCTTGCAAATAGGGATTATTTTGATTTTCAATATATAACCGAATTTGATAATCATTATTATAATAATGAATGTTTGGAGAGAATTTTAGTAGAAAAAGATGGAATCAGTGTAATCACTACTGTCGAATATTTTGAAAATAAATTTTTCACCAATGTAACGATTTTGCTTGATGTTGAATTGGACAATATAACTCTGTTGAATATTTATCGTACTGCAATCGAAACAATTTCCACAGTATCATGGCAGGTTGATGCAATTAACAAGGATGAATTATCAAATAAACTAGGTAATTACTACAACATGATTTATGTGGCATGCAGAGGAAAGTCAGAAAAGTTGATAGCTTTTGACATTTCGTTGTTTTATGAGGTTAAAGAATTACTTGAAGAAGCATTGCTGAAATCTTTTGAAAAAATATCTTATAATAAAAATTAATTTTATATGGTGATATGATGGAAAATCCGGAAAATAATGAAAACGAATCAAAAACAATAGTTCGACCATCAATAAATGGTTTGTTGGGTATTCTTTCATTTTCTACAAGAATACCGGTAAATCGTATGGTAACTATTGAAGAGATGGCCAGTAGTGTGGTGATATGGCCATATGTTGGTTTGTTTATAGGGGCATTAGGAGCAATTCTAGCGTATCTGTCTAGTTACGTATTTGGTTTAAACACTATGCTTAGTGCCGCATTGGTATATGGTTTTATTGTATGGTTTACAGGATTTAACCATGTTGATGGTGTTATGGATATGGGTGATGGATTAATGGTTCATGGTGACCCTGAAAAACGATTATCTGTAATGAGAGATTCCATGGTGGGAACCGGAGGTATTGCTACATTTTTTGTAGTTGCTAGTATAACCTTGGTGGCATTAATGTCAGTTCCGTCCCAATTCTTTATTAAAACTGTTTTGCTGATGGAACTATGTTCAAAATTTAGTATGATAACATCAATGGTAATAGGGAAGGATGATACCCGGGGAATAGGACGATTGATAAAATCAGGAATTAATACAAAAATTTTATTAATATTAGTAATAATAAATTCATTAATAGGATATTTGATATTGGGTTTACCAGGAGTATGTGCAATAATTGCCAGTGTATGTACTGGATTATATCTTGCACACGTTGCAGATAATAAATTTGGGTGCGTAACTGGAGATATCATGGGTGCTTCTAATGAAATAGCAAGAACAGTATCCTTAATTGTTTTATTAATAGCTTTTAATTTTTTAATTTAAGGGGAAGTATAATAATGATAACAGTATTGAGATTGGATCATAGACTCGGAAGAGATACAAGAATAACAACACACGTATGTTTAACTGCAAGGGCATTTGGTGCAGATAAAGTTATTTTAAGTGGTGAAAGAGACAAGCACATTATAGAATCTGTGGAACGTGTTGTTGAAAATTGGGGAGGAAATTTCCAAGTTGAATATAATGAAAAGTATTTGCCGGTAATTAAAGAACATAAAAGAAACGGTTATGAAATCATTCATTTAACCATGTATGGAAAACACGTTGAAGATGTCATTCCAAAAATACGTGACAACGGTAAAGATAAATTAATTATTGTTGGAGGTTCCAGGGTTCCTACAGAGGTTTATGAATTAGCTGATTGGAATTTAAGTGTAACTAATCAACCTCATTCTGAAGTAGCGGCACTGGCAATATGTTTACATTATGTAATGGATGCTAAAGAATTGGACATTGTATATGAAGATAGTAAAATGCAAATAATTCCAAATAATGAACATAAAGAGGTTATAAAAAAATAGATAATTTCTTTTTTTTTTAAAAAATAGCTTTTTTTTATTATTGTAAAAAAATAGATAAGAAAAATAATGAATCATTATCTTTCTAATTTTCCTTCTATAAATTCATCCACTTTATCGTGAGCAATATCATCTGGATATTGTATTGGTGGATGTTTCATGGTGTATGAAGATATGGATGTTAAAGCTCCACTAATGTTTCTGTTTAATGCTACCTTACAACATCTTATTGCATCAATCACACATCCAGCACTGTTTGGACTGTCTTCTACACTTAATCTTAATTCGATGTTCATTGGAACATCACCGAAGGTTCTACCTTCCATTCTTAAGAAACAAAGTTTATTGTCTTTTTGCCAGGCCACGTAGTCACTTGGTCCGATGTGTATGTCGTCTTCATCCAGTCTATGTGCCAGTACTGATTGTACAGCTTCTGTTTTGGATTCTCTTTTTGATGCTAATCTGTCTCTGTTTAGCATATTCAGGAAGTCAGTATTACCACCAGTATTTAATTGATAAGTTCTGTCTAATCTAACTCCTCTGTCTCTGAATAAGCTGGCTAATGTTCTGTGAGTTATTGTTGCTCCTATTTGTGCTTTAATATCGTCACCAACACAAGGTAATCCTGCTTCTTTAAATTTAGCTTCATATTCTGGGTCACTTACTATGAATATAGGAACACAGTTTACAAAAGCGATTCCAGCATCTAAAGCACAATCAGCATAGAATTTTCCAGCTTTTTCTGATCCTACAGGCAAATAATTCACAAGAATTTCTGCACCACTTTCTTTTAACAATTCAACAATTTCTTCTTTGCTTTTTTCAGCTTCATCTGATACTACAAAAGTTAAATCTTCTTTGAATTCACTCATGTGTGGTGCTACTCCATCAAGAACTTTTCCCATGGATACTTTGACGCCCATTTCTTTCATATCTGGATAGAAAATAGTTGTACAATTTGGTTTTGCATAAATAGCTTCACTAACGTCTTTTCCAACTTTTCTTTTATCAATATCAATGGCTGCTACTACTTCAATATCTGAAGGTTTGTATCCTTCAATAGACCAATGCATTAATCCATCAACATCAGCTTCATTTTTATCTGCATAGTAATATATTCCTTGGATTAATGAACTTGCACAGTTACCTATTCCGACAACTGCAATTTTAATTTTCTCCATAATTACACCTTTGTTAATTAAATTTTAAAAGAAATTAAATTTATTAAATAATATTTTTAATATTTTTAAAATTTATTAGATTACTAAATAAATATTTCATGTTTTTAGATAATAAATTTATTGATTTTTTTCTTAATTAAATTTCAATGATTTTGATATTTTAGCACTCATATCATCGGCTTGGTGGAGTGCTATTGCTTCAGGAAGTTTAGGACTAACAGAAGAACCCCAACCAAGTTCAACATCTCCATGATGACTTAAAATTAAATGTAATATGTCGTTCTTTCTTTTTTCAGAGATGTTTAACGAGTTTATTTTTTCTTTTACAATACATGCACCTATAAAAATATGATCTAAAAGAATTCCTTTGTTATTTATATTAATTTGTTCTGTCTGATAATCGTAGGTTTCAATTTTTCCAATATCGTGGAGAATAGCTCCGGTAATTAATAAATCGCTATCAATATCCTCATAAATTGTTGAAATGGTTTTACATATTTCTACTACTTCGTTTGTATGAACTAGCAATCCTCCTTTATAATTATGATGATGTTTCTTTGCAGCAGGAGCTGAAATAAACTTTTCAAAGAATAATTCATCTTCAAATAAGGATATTAATATGTTTTTCAGATCTTTATCCTCAATCTCTTTAATTGTATTGATTAAATATTCAATGTGGCTGTCCTGATTTTCTATCTGAATTATAAACTCTTTTTCATCGTAATTTTTAGCCAAAATAATATTGTCTATCAGTATATTGTAATTGTTTGTATCTACAGGAAACTCCTGGACTTTTCCGTTGATGTTGTAAATGTTACCTTCTTCTATTTTGTCAAATATGTTACGGGTTTTTTTGTTGAACATACGACCAATAATTTGTCCAGTTTTATCCTGTAAAACCAATTCCAAATAGGGTTTGTTTGTCTTAGTTTTTTTAATAGTTTTTTCCACAATTAGAAATTGACTGGTAATCCGTCGTGTATGATTTAATTTCTTAACATAATCTTCATATTTTTTTGTCAATTTTTTCTTCCTTCATTGTTTTATACTATAATTTTAATTTTTTCAATTAATAAATATTATTTAACCAATGTCAGGTTCCAATTCTCTGATTATTATAATGATAAAAACCAAAATCATTGGAAAAAAGAATAAATATAATATTATTAACATTTCTGATTTTATTACTGAATCCATTAGAGTCGTTACAGCTATTATTAGAATAAATAATAATACTGGAATGATAATGCCAATAAACATATACAAAAGCATTATTGCATTTAATTTTTCAGAATATTCTCTGTATTTTATTCTGGAATTATACGAATTTTCCCTTGCCAGAGCTTTTAATGTGTCAGCAAGGTTACCTCCATTGTTCAGGGTTCTGATTACTTGACTTGAAAATTTATCAATACTTTCTAATTTGCAACGTTTGGATAGGTTCTCAAATGCTTTTACATAGTTTGATTCATATTGTATTTCATTTAATGTAATTTGAAATTCTCTGGATAATTCTCCATAATTACTGTTTGTAATGCTTTTAATTGAATCATACAATCCAATACCTGCCTTTAGCTGTGTTGAAATCTGCATCAGTGCAAATGGAAATTCACGTGATATCTCTTTTTTTCTTCTTTTTTCCTTCATTTTTGGAAGTGAATCTTTGAATAATGCTATCAAAAAGATTATCATAACAATTTTAAGTGTCATTCCTAAATTTCGTGTAAGTATTAAGAAGAATATGCAAATAAGTGGTAAAGTGAGTACTTGTCTGTTGATACTCTTTTTCCTATTTTTCTTTAGTTCCAGAATTTCATCTATTATTTCATCTTCGATTTTTTCTTTATCTTTATTTTGATAATTTTTAGACAGTACTCTTTTAAAAGTCATTAGGGTTATGGTCCCTATTTTAATTAAGATTTTTTTAAACATTTTTTTTATATTATTGGTTCTGATTATGATAGTCGTTTATCAGCTTTGTTGTGTCGGCCGTGTTTTCTTTATTTTTCATATTTTCTAGCAGGTATTTCTCTCGTCTTTCAATTTCTTTTGTGATTTCTTTCATTGTCATTCCTTTCATTGACGCAATATTGTTTAATGCTTTTGAATTAATTGCAGTATATTCTAATCTGTCCAGTGAATAATCGTACTGATATATCTTGTTAAGCTGAATTTTTCCCATTTCCATTCCTACCACTTCAGATACTTCTGTTATTCTTCGAATTATCCCTTTTTCAGGATGATATATTCTATTTTGCATTAATATGATATCAATTGAATTAATCATTATTGTGGGAACGTTCATTGGGGGATTGGTTAGTCTTGAAATAGTTTCCTGACTGGAATTTGCATGTAGTGTTCCCATACCGGAATGACCTGTATTCAAGGCACCAAACAATGTGATTGCCTCTTTGGATCGTACTTCTCCAACTATGATTCTGTCGGGTCGTTGTCGAAGTGAATTTTTTAACAGTATGTCCATGTTTATTTCACCCTTTCCTTCTATATTGGGTGGTCGGGTTTCAGTTCTTATAACATGTTCATGGGGTATTTGTAATTCTAAAGTATCTTCAATGGTAATTATTCTTTCATTCGGTGGTATGAATGAAGTTAACGTGTTTAATGTCGTGGTTTTTCCAGAACTGGTTCCTCCAGATATGAGTATGTTGGATGGCCTGATATCATAACCGTCAATATTTATCCATAAAAATGAAGCTAAATGAGAACTAATAGTATTTGATTCAATCAGATTCAGGATTGTTAATTGTTCTTTTTGAAATTTTCTAATTGTTAATGTTGATCCATCTGCTGTTACGGGTGGTATGGTTGCGTTTACTCTACTTCCATTAGGTAATCTTGCATCAAGTATCGGTGTTTCAGTATCTATTTTTCTTTGAACGTAATTTGCTATTTTATTTATTATCTGTCTGATTTCAGGTTCTGAAAGGCTTATTTCAGTAATCATCATGCCTTGATTTCTATGATATACGTATACTGGCTTATTTTTTCCTATTATCATTATTTCTTCTAGATTGTCATCTTTTAAAAGCGGGTTAATTTTTCCGTATCCCTTAAGGTCATTTGTTAGTTTGTCTATGATTTTTTTTGAATTGGTTGATTTTGTTGTAATCAGATTTTTAATCTCATTTGTTTGGATGTTCGGTGTTTTGTCGTTTACCTTTAGTTGTATTAGTTTTTCTTTTATTTTTTGATATTCCTTTTCTTCCTTTTTGGACATTCTTCCTGTAGTTTTACTTTTATATACTGGCAAGTTGTTCTGTTTTATCATAATATTTTTCTAATACATATTATTACTTTATATTATAATAAGTATTACATATTAAAAATAATTATTTTGAAAACCATATATTAATCCATGAAGTGTCAATGTAAAACAAATTGTATCCAAGAAAAAAAATATGTTTTGAAGGATATAGAAGAGTTGTACCATCCTTGTCCGGATTGTTCTACTAAAAAACTAAAAAAAGCAATTCCACTAAAAAGACAGATTAAACTTTCAAAAATTAATAAGAATTATCTTAAGTGTGAAACCTGTGGAAAACGACACATGGATATAGTGATGGCACATGTATTAAAGGTTATGATTGATGAAAATCAGATATCTCCATCTGCATCAATAAGGCATGTTGGCGTTCCATTGATTACGCCTGCAATTTTTTTGGACAAGTTGCCATATCTTTCGGAAAAATCATTGGTAATTATCACGACATTTTGTGACAATGAAACAGCCATTAAAATAATTGAAGAAGTGCCAGAGATAAAGGCCATAATCAAAGGAGATACAAAAATTACCATAGGTAAACTTAACGAAAATGAATCAGTCACCAACTATGAACTTTTGGGTGGTTGTGATATACGTTGCGATATCCAATATACTGATTTGGGTCCAATATTGATTTATAAAAATCAATCCAAAGTTCATATAGAATATCCTAAGGAAAAATCTCCGAAAATTCAACAATTGTCCGAAGTTCTGGACAAATATGATAATCCAACAGTACTGGATGCAATGTGCGGTCCGGGAACATTAGGCATTTATGCCTTGATGAAGAATGCCAAGAAAGTTGTGTTCAACGATATTTACGATGAAGCAGTTGAATCCCTGAAAATCAATCTGGAAATCAACCAAATCAATGAAAACGCCTACGAAATTTTAAATGAGAATTTACTTAACTTACAGGACGTTCTTGATGAAAAGTTTGATATTGGTATCATAGATACATTTCCTGATAATGATACGTCAGTATATATGGAGTATTTGAAGGAATTATGTGATGATATAATCATAATATGATTACATCAATCCAAGATAAGTTATTATTGATGGTACAATCAAAACACCCATCAAACTACTTTTATTCAGGTTCAATGAATTTACAATAAGACCCAATGAGATACTGGTCATGTAACAAAGTAATGCATAATACAAAGAATCATTTGTAAAAAATGTAAATAAAATAATTATCAGAGTTAATGATGCGATTATAATATAATTTAGTTTATTATAATCTATTTTTATCATGTTGTCAATCATGTGATCACCTATTTTTATGGAAATAACAGTTGCAATTGAAACACTAGTTAATGAAACAAGAATGAAAAATATTACCTCTTCAATGCTTATGTTGGGCATAATGTTTCCGATATATACGCTAATTGCACTTCGGGGATTGTTTATTAAATATATGGATATTAAGGAAAACAATGTGTCCGAGATATTGACTCCACTGTTTGTTATTAGAAATTCCTCTGAGTTGATATTTTTATTTAATGTTATGCTTTGTGCAATTATGCTTCCTTGTGCAGGTCCTAACCCCGGCAATAATCCTAAAACACATCCGGATATGCTTCCAGCAATTGCCGATTTTTTAAATTCACTGTTTATGATGATGTTCTTGTTTTTGTTTTGTGGCGGAATTTTGGATTTTGAATTTATTGAATACAATAAATTACTTACACTAAATAATCCTGATAACATTATCATTAAAGCCAAATTATTTCCAAAATTACTTTTTAATACAAAAATACCTAATATTCCTGAGGTTAATAGTATCAGTATGTTTTTCAATCTTTTTTCTTTTTTATTAAAGAAGAACATCATGATAATCATTGTAATTAATAGAATAATTCCTATGTGATTTTTGAGCATATTGTAAATAAGGGGTAACAGTAACATTATTAATGGCATAAGCAGTATTAAAAATATTATTGAAAAATAGCCTCCTAAACTTATTAATCTGATTGCTTTTTTTCCTTTTCCCTGAAATAACAGGTTATGTCCTGGTTGTATGGTTAAAATACTATCTTCTTCTGGAATTCCCAGAAGCAGTGAAGGAATGAACTCTATCATAGCATGACATATTGACATGCTTACAAGAAAAGTGCAGAAAGTTAAATCGTTAGTATACGTTAATAGTTCGTCAGATATTGAAAAGAGTATTATTCCGATTGTATTTACATGTAATCCTGGGGTGATTCCAGATACTACTCCCATTAAAATTCCTAAAATAATTGCTATTATATAATCCAACATAATTTTTAATAATTATTATAAAAAAAGTATTACTTATGTTTTGTCATAATTTCTAAAACTCGGATAAATCAATAAAAAAAGAAAATGTTGTAAGTAAATATTCAAATATTTACATTAATCTTGTCATGTGGGTAACTTCAACAGTTGCCACATCACTTAAATCTGCAATAGCTTTTTCGGCAGCTTCACTTCCACCTTCACCATCGTCTACTACAACGGTAACTATTAATGCAACTAAACCAAAACCAATAGGTTCTTCTTCAATTCTTTCGAATTCTTTTTCATCAACTACATCTTTAATTGATGCTTTTAATGCTTCTAAGTCTACTTCAGGACTTTCAGGCATTACTTTTAATGTTACGGCTACTTCTCCCATAATCAAATCTCCTTTTGTTTTATCGGTAAAATAAATCTATGGTCCTTTGAAACCACATTCACATGTGTATTCGTGTCCAAAAGTTCTGCATTTAGGACATCTGTAAATATCTGCATCACATTCAGGACAGTGGAATTTCACATATTCATCGATTGGTGAAATTTCTTGTTTACATGAAGTACAAGTCATTTTATCTGCCATGCTATTCTCCTCCTATATATGTATAAAAATTGTTAATATTATTATTGCTGTTTAAATGAGCCATAACCCTAGCAGGGTATTTCCCATTAATTACAAAACAGTCTAAATGATATTTAATTAGTAATTTTGGTAAACATTTATCAATACAAGTTTCTTTAAAAAATAATAGATCTTTTGCTTTTATGTTTTTTATTAGTTTTTTATTATTTGAAGAAATGTTACCTCTATATATACCATCTACATTTGTTAATATTAATAGTTTGGCATTTAATTTATTTGCAATCCAACATGCTATTGAATCACTGGTAACTTCCCAACTATGTTTAAGGGGATCCTCTTTTTTCAATAATTCATAAGTAAGTAGTAATGGTGTTTTATTAAGGTTATGTACCTTTTCAATCTCATCAAAAGAGGTTATTGCGATTATATCATCATTTTTGTCGGCAATAAAATTTCCAATAATATCCATACATTTAATGGCATTCCAGTGATTCACGTCATCAGAAAAATGTTTTATTTTGTTAAATTCTCGTATATTATTAGCTAATGAACCTCCACCATTAATTAACACGGTTTTCTCATTACTTTTAGTCAGTTGATTGCATAACTCTTCAGTATATTCGGGGAATAAACTGCCCCCAATTTTCACTACGGTAACCATTTCAAAAACCTATAATAATTTTAAATGTCCTGTCAATTTGTCTATTTCTTCATCAGGGCCTGGTCCAACAGATAAACAGGTTTTTGTGCCTGGTTCAATCTGGGTATGGCCTGCATCCGTTATCAATGAACAAGGTAAACCACTTTCCTTAATTATGAAATATAATTCCATTAACTCCTGTTCTGATGAGATTTTTAAAACAACCTTTTTTTGTCCTATTGATTCCCATTCCCTAATGGTTTTTTTATCTGTTTTTTTATAACTTTCAAGACATGCATGGCAAGCCTGAGCAGCAATTTTACCTTTACCCATTTTTAAATCAGTTCTCATTACAATTGCTTGTTTCATATATAGTTCTCCTAAGCTTAATTGATGATGTATTTCTTTGGAATTAACCTTTTTCCTACTCTGGATGGGTCAACACTATAAACTTCCATTCCTGGTATGATGGCTCTAACAACAGGAATATTGGCTGATCTTGTCAAATCAACGTAATATGCATCTTTAACTCCTGAAATTTCTAACATGTCCATTGTTTTTTCAATGTTTTCCTTAAACGTATTTTGGGAGTAATCAACCATATCATTTAAATCAATATTTTCTTCAGATTCTCTAAACCAATGTCTGTTGATTCTTTTCATCCTGTCATAACCGGTTTCTCTAAGTAAATTTGCTCTGGTTGTATCTTCACGGGTTCCATGAATTTGTGTGGCTCTGCTCTGGGCTACTTCTGTTATTGATCTAATAGCTGCAATCTCAGGATCCAAATGTGTTCCTATACCTAAAGTTAATAATGCAGGATCTTTCAGGGATAAATCTTCGGATACAGCACCTATGGTTGGAATATTGTTTTCACTGGTCAAATCAATCAATTTTATTGAAACATTTGCCGTGGAGAATTTTTCTATTAAAGTTTGTATATATTCATTGTTTGAGTTTTTACAATTTATCTCTCGTTTGTTGTCTTTAAATGCTTCAAACAAACTCCAGGAATCTCTTTCAACTACTTCCATCATCCCGTGGAAAATAGCTTCTTCTAAAGTGTTTCCTGAAGCTAAACCGTTTGTATTTGATAAAAAGATGTGTTTAACACTTTTATTGTTGTATGGATGAAAAACGGCATTGGAAGGTATGAATATTTTTTCACCTGTTTTAATTGAATAACCTTTACTCCATTCCAATTCTTCATCATGATAATTATTTTTTGGTAAAATTAAATCTTCGGGATTAAGACAATCATTTTCATCATATTTCTTGATGATTGTCTCGTCTTCATCCTGCATTTCTGCAGAATATCTTTCTATAGCTTCCATAATTGAAGAAACTTTTGCATGTATTTCAGTAGGTCCTTTACCAGCATAAACACTTACAGCTCCATCTTGGGCTAATGGACGTACTGAAGTATAAACAGGTATTTTGATTCTATCAAGATGGGTGATGTTTGATGTTCTTGTAATTCCAATGGATAATGTATTTTTAGAAATTTTTTCTAAAGTTTCTTCAGGACTCATAGTCCTATGGGTTGATTTTTTATAATTTACAGGTGATTCATTTAACATTTTATCATACTTCAGTTTTATTTTACTTAAATATTGATATCTTTGTTATTTGATTAGCATATTTTTTTTGATGATAATCATTTAAAAATATTAGTTAATACTTTTAAATATATTAATTAGTTAACTTTATGGAACGTGTTTCAATGAAAAATGAAGAAATATTAAACCAATTAAACAATGAAAATATAGATTCTATGTTCGTTTATTCTCCTGAAAATATAAAATACATCTCTGGATTTTATCCTTCAAGCTTTGCATACCTTGTTATTCAAGAAGAACCGGTGTTATATGTAAACAGTATAGACAAGGAATCTGCTGAAGAAAAATCATTAATTGAAACGAGGGACATAGTTAAGCTCTCTGAAGTTAAGGATTTGTTAAAAGGTACTGTTGCAGTGGAAAGTTCTTTGGAATTTGCATTACTTAAACAAATATCGGATGATATTTCTTCTTTAAAAGTTTCCAATGTCTTTACTGATCAAAGAAGAACCAAAACTAAAGAAGAGATTTCATGTATTAAAAATTCTATTGGCATAGCAGAAAATGCTATTGGTGAAATAGATTTTTCAAGCACTGAAAAATATGCTGCTGCTTCATTGGAGTTTGATATGACTATTAATGGATCTATTAAACCAGCATTTGATACTATTGTCGCTTCTGGAAAACGTTCCAGTTCTCCACATTCTGAAACTTCTATGAATCGTGTTGAAACTCCTATCGTTGTCGATTGGGGTGCAAAATATGATTACTATTGTTCTGATATAACAAGAACATTCATTGATTCTGAACGTCAGGAAGAGATTTGGAATATTGTTCTGGAAGCACAAAAAGCAGCAATAAAAACTATTGCTCCCGGAATTTCTTATGCTGATGTTGATAATGCTGCACGTGATGTTATAAGTGAATATGGTTATGGGGAATATTTTATACATAGTACTGGCCATGGTTTCGGTTTGGATATTCATGAAGATCCCGTAATTTCAAACAAAGCAGAGGGAATACTGGAAGAAAACATGGTTATAACAGCCGAACCTGGTATTTATATTCCTGGAGAATTTGGTGTCAGAATTGAAGATGATGTCCTTGTTAAAAACAACAGTAAAGTCTTAACAACACTGGATAAAAAATTAGATTTTACTTTATAACCTTCCTTTTTTTCAAGTCAAATATTATATATTACTTTTTTTAGATATTTATCATAACAAATAAATTATGTTCAGTAAAATTCTAAAAATAATGAAAAAAATTATATTAAAATATTTGGATGATAATACTATTGTCATAATTCAGAGAAAATTAATAGGTGCCGACATATTCGTCAAAACCGAGGATTTTATAGTCGTGTTAATTTTCATGATGATTATTCTTTTTATTATTTTAACGGGGATATTTCTGATTTTTGATTTGTCTCCCGTATTGTCAACATTATTAACATTTATATTTCCAATTACCGTAATGATATACATTCATTACAAAAATGAAAAACGTCTTGAAAAAATAGAATTGGATTTATCTGACTATATTCGGCAGTTATCAAGTTTAATTCGTGTGGGTTATGGTATTGAATCAGCATTTGCAGAACTTTCCAGAACAATGAATAATCCATTAAACGATGAAATTAAACGTGCATTATTGGAAACTAATTTTGGCAAACCATTTAATGAATCCTTAATGGACATTGTATATAGAAACAATTCCGAGAACTTAAAACACGTTTTTCAAATAATCATTTTCAGTAATGAATCTGGAGGGAATGTTTCGGATGTCTTGGAAAGTATTGCTGAAGATTTGACAGACAGGTTTATGCTTAAAAAAGAACGAAAAGCAGGTGTTATGACATCCGTGATGTTTTTATCAATGTCATCAACAATAGCAACGCCATTTGCACTTGCCATGATAAGGCTGTATTCGGATTTTATTGGCAACATGGGACAGATTAATCCATTGGCTTCTGTTATACCATTTGTAAGTACTGCTTATGTAATTATTCAATCAATATTGGTTTCCGTTTTAATCAGTATAATTCTTTATTCTAATGTTAAGAAAGCGCTTTTAATTTTGATTGTACTGATTCCTATTTCTTTGTTTATATATTTTTGTTCTCAATTTATGTTTAAAGGAATTTTGGGGGTTTAATATGTTAAATGATGATTCCGGTCAAATATCAATGGAATTGATTTTATTGATGGCTTGTATAATTATGGTGGTAATATGTTCTATCTCTTTTTATATGGATTATCTAGAAAACTTTGTTTCGGAGATTAACAATACTGAGGTTAACCAATTAAAATACAAGATAGATAAAATAAATAATTTAATAAAATAGGTGGAGAGGGGATATTTTTTATTCTTTTAGAAACTGATCTACTAAGTTTCTGGTTTCATTAAAAGCTGCTACGTCTATGTGTTGTGGAAGACTACCTAATTCTCCTTCAACATCCTTTAAAATTCCTTCGCCTGCACCTAGGAACATGCCTTCACTGCTTATTCCCATAAATGCGCTTGGTGGTAATAATGCTACAGCTACCTTATCATTATCTTTGACACTTAAATCATTGGTAATCACTGTTATTGCACGTTTACCTAGATTAACATTACAAACCATCAAAGTATCAGTATTCGGATGTTTACTAACACTAACTAATTCTCCCACTTTAATATCAACTCCAATAACAGGATCGTCTATTTCTCCCAGCATTAATCTTTCAGGCAATCCTCTAATGGTGTTGAAAAAGAATTTCATTTTTGATAGAGGTAATTCTAATTTTTCCCTATCTTCACGGTTAAGTTCAGATAAAAACTTTTTAGAATAATCTTCTCCACCTAGATTTTCAATTATTTCATCCACGTCAGATAATAATTTTTCCATTTGGGGTGTTTTTGCCAGTTCCTGTGGTGAAATATATGAGTAATACATTGTTTGAATATCAGGGTTCATGTTTTTAGCAATTAACCTTACCTGTTTCTTGTTCCATGATCCTCTCAGATTTGACCCTTCAACCACTCTAATAAATTGTTCTATTGCTTTTTCTGCGACTTTTAATCTATAATCTTTACTTGTGTCCCACATATTATTCCCTTGATTTTGATAATAAATAAAAATAAATATTGAACTTTGAATTTAATTCTTTATAATAATTTATATTTATTGTAATTTATTTTTTTCTTATTCAAAATTATTCTACTGATTAACTAAAACTCTATTTTTTAATTAAAAAAATAAATTTATATAATATGTTTAACATATAATAAATAGATTAGAAATTATTATTTTAATAATTGAATTAAGGATATTAAACTTTTTCAAGGCTTTTTGAAGGATTATAAAAGACATATCATTAATTACATTTAAATAAAACATTTGGTGATAATATGGTAAATTTATCTACATTTTACGATTTAAATATTTACAATACTGAAGGAAAATTCATAGGAAGAGTAAACGAAGTAGTTTTAAACATCAAAAAAGGAAGAATTTCTTTTTTCAAAACCAAAGCTTTAACAGAAGACAACCGAAATGTAGGTTTAAAAGATGTTTTCAGAAATTCATTAAGGTTAGTACCTGAAGAAGAAGATGTAAATCCAATCAGAACCGAAGGTATAATTGATATTCCATATGAAGTTGTAACAGCTGTAGGGGATGTCATTTTAGTCAACCAAGAAAAATTCGCACAATATCAGTCATCACAAAAAAGCAGAATAAACGACAATTCACAAAAAAGAAGTATGGTTAAAAAACCTGTTATTAAACCTTAATGGGGATAATTAATGAAAATAGGAATCATGGGTTGTGGATCTATTGCAAAGACATTGGTCGATTTCAAGTTAAACGGTAAGCTCAATGTCAACCTTGCATATTTCTATGATTTAAGCTTAGATAATGCAAAATCATTAGCACAAAAAGTTGATGCTCAAGTTTCTGATTCATTAGAAAATTTAATTGAAAACTGTGACTTAATTTTAGAATCTGCTTCACAAACAGCTGTACGAAGTTCTGTTCCTCAAATCCTTGAAAGTGGAACAAATGTAATCATAATGAGTGTTGGTGCATTATTGGATGTTGAATTCAAGACATACCTTGAAAATATTGCAAAAAAATCTGGAGCGAAAATTTATCTACCTACCGGAGCTATAACGGGTATTGACACGGTTAAAGCAGCTAGAATGGGAGAAATTGAATCAGTTTCATTAATTACCAGAAAACCACCATTATCTTTAGGTCTGGAAATGGAAGATGATGAAGAAATTGTATTGTTTGATGGAAAAGCATCCGAAGCTGTAAAAGAATTTCCAAAGAATATAAACGTTTCATCCACATTAAGTTTGGCAGCAGGTATGGATGCTGATGTGAAAATCATTGCTGATCCTAAAATAACCAGAAACACTCATGAAATTCATTTAAAAGGAACTTTCGGTGAGTTCATTACAAAAACTTCAAATATAAGTAGCCCTGATAATCCTAAGACAAGCTTATTAGCTGCATATTCGGCAGCAAGCTTATTAAATAAATTATCCGAAACAATTCAAATAGGAACTTAATATTATATCAAATGTTAAAGAACTGTTATTGAATTTACTATGATACTTTCATAGTTTTTTTCTTTTGATTTTCATATCATACTATTTTTATTTAAATTAACTAATTTTATATTAATTCATTCAATGGTGATTTTTTGAAAGAGTACGAACAATTTTCTAAACTAAAAGTTATTCCGGACATGCCTATAATCCTCAGATTGGATGGAAGGTCATTTTCAAATTATACAAAACAGCTAAATCTTCAAAAACCATTCGATGAACGTTTAAGAAATATTTTTATTGAAGTATCCAAAGATTTAATCAACGAATTTAATCCGAAATATGTTTATACATTTTCAGATGAAATAAACATATTATTCGAACAGGTACCATTCAATGGAAGAATCGAAAAAATTAATTCAGTCATGGCTTCTTTTGTATCATCATCATTTATGAAACATTTACTTATAAATAAAAATCTATTCGATATTGATGTATTGCAACTAAAACCAGTATCATTTGACTGCAGAATAATAACAACATCAAATCACACACGGGACTATTTTAAATGGAGACAGGATGAAGCATGGCGAAATTGTTTAAACAGTTATGCACAGAGCGTTTTAAATAAAGACCACAGCAATAGGGAAACATCGGAAATATTATACAAATTAAAAAAATCAGATATTCATGAGTTATTATATGAAAACGGCATAAATATTTCACATGTTCCTACGTGGCATAAGAGGGGAGTATGCCTTTATAAGGTGGAAGAAAAAACAGAAGGGTACAATCCATTAAACAATCAAAAAAATATATCTACTAGAAATAAAATATATACAGATTTAGAAATGAAATTAATTAAATAATTACTACCTAAATATTTTTATTATCATGGAGCTGAAAAGATGGATTTTCATAATGCACTTAAAAAAATTCTGGGAAACGACAAATCAATAAAGGAAGTACACATAGATTACAGAGTAATAGATGAAATAGTTAAAATAGCAGTTAATGCAGATCCAAAAGAATATGTCGCATTGTTATCCGGAGACATTGAAAAGGAAATTCTTAAAATTAAAGGTTTGATATTTCTGCCTTTCAAGGCATCAGGCACCAGCGCAGTTATGGAAGTATTTATGATGCCAATGACCACAAAAGCCGTTGGTTCAGTACACAGTCATCCAGGACCAAGTGCAAGTCCATCACAAGCAGATTTAACGTTTTTCTCCAAAAACGGTTATTTTCACATGATCATTTGTCGACCATATTCTCAATCAACTATCAAGGCATATGATCACTTTGGAAATCCTCTTACCTTTGAAGTTAAGGATTTGGGGGATGAAGTGGATATCAAGCAGTGGGAAGATTTGGATATAAGTGAGGAATATTTTGATGAAGAATTCATTAAAGAGATGAAAGCGTTAGAAGAAGAGGACGATGAAGTTTTCGATGAAACTAATGATGAAGTAATTGATGAAAATATTGTTGAAGAAAATGACGAAATTATTAATGAAATTAAAGATATAAAAGAAAACGATAAAAACATTTTAAACAATAATAATTTTGAGGAGGAAAAAAAATTGTCAAATGATCAAAACAATGAAAATCAAAACAATGAACAAAAACAAAAACATGCAACATTAAACCTTGAGTTTGAGATAAAAGGTAAAAAATATGTTGAAGCAATACCGTTACCTCCGGAATATGAACCGGGAGATCAGATAGATGTTGATATAAGAACAGATAAAACTCCAAATGACAATATTGATGAGATTGTTGTAAACGTTAAGAAAGTTCCGAAAAACAAGGCTAACTCTAAAGTAATAACCGTCACTCCTCAAAAATTATCACCAAAGTCAATACAGAATAATGACGTAAAAGTTGAACAGGTAAATACAGAAAAAACTTCCGAAGAAATAGAACAAGAAATCAGAGAAATGGAAAAAGACATTGCTAAATTAAAAGAGGAAAACGAGAGACTAAAAAATAATTTATAATTTTTTTTAAAAAAAGTTAGAGAAGTTATAAAACTATTGATTTTACAACTTCTATTTCTTTAATAGATTCTAAGTCGGTTATTGCTTCTTCTGTAATTTCTTGATCTACTTTTAGAACCATTACTGCTTCTCCACCAGCTGATTCTCTACCAACTTGCATTTCACCGATATTTATTTTGTGGTTGCCAAGTGCGCTGCCAATAGTTCCGATTGTTCCTGGAACGTCTACGTATTTAATCATTGCCATTAATCCTTCAAGAATTAAGTTAATGTCATAACCATCTATTGAAATGATTTTTGGAACGTTGTTTTCCACAATACCTTCAATGGTTGTTTCTTTTCCATCATATTTGGCTGTTGCTTTTATTGTAGCATCGTATTTACCACTATCTTCTGTTTCGCCTTCGGTAATTTTTATGCCTCTTTGTTTTGCAACGCTTTTTGCGTTAACACTGTTTACCGGTTCGGATAATATAGGGTTTAAGAATGCTTTTAGTAATTCCCTTGTTAATGGTTCTTTTGATCTGCCGTTTATTTCTCCACTGTAAACGATGTTTAGTTCTGATATGTTTTGGGAACTGGTTTGAACTAATACTTTACCTAACTGTTCTGTTAATTTGAAGTATGGTTTTAATGCTTGAAAGGTTTCAGAATCAACTAGGGGCATGTTTAATACGTTGCTTGGTGTTTCACCTTCTATAACCTGTTTAACTTCTTTTGCAACTATGATTGCAGCATCACGTTGTGCTTCTTTTGTTGAAGCTGCAATGTGTGGTGTTAATACAACATTGTCTAATGTGGCTAAAGGACTGTTTTCCAAAGGTTCGTTTTCAAATACGTCTAATCCAGCTTTTAATTCTGGTCTTTCTTTTAATGCATCGTATAAATCTGCTTCATTGATGATTCCACCTCTAGCACAGTTTAATATAATTGCATTATCTTTCATTTTTGCAAGTTGTTCTTTTGAGATTAATCCTTTGGTTTCTGGTGTTAATGGTACGTGGATTGTCATTACGTCTGCTCTCTGTATTAAATCATCTAATGTTGTGATTTCCACGCCTAATTCTTTAGCGGTTTCTTCGGTAATGTATGGGTCGTATACTATTACATCCATTTCAAATGCTTTTGATCTTTTAACTACTTGGCTTCCGATTCTTCCCATTCCGATTACACCAAGAGTTTTGTTACGTAATTCCATTCCCATAAATTTACTTTTTTCCCATTTTCCGGATTTAACTGATGCATCTGCAATTGCAATTTTTCTGCTTAATGATAACATTAAACCCATTGCGTGTTCTGCAACTGTGATTGATGTTGATTGTGGTGCATTAACAACTAATATTCCATGTTCTGTTGCTGCTTCCACATCAATGTTGTCGACTCCAACACCAGCTCTTGCGATAATTTTTAAGTTTTTAGCTTTTTCAATTACTTCTCTTGTAACTTTTGTTCTGCTTCTTACAATAATACCTTCATACTGGTCTATTGTATTAAGTAATTCTTCTGGAGTAATAGTTGGATCGTTAACTACTTCAGCGGATCCTTCTAATACTTCAACACCCTTTTCATTAATTTTATCAGCTACTAGTACTTTTGACATAGTTTTTCTCCTTTATTTGTTATGAAATATTGGATATTTTCATTATATTAAACTAAAATAATACTTTTAAACCTATGAAATTTTATTTTTTTCTATAAAATCGGTTTAACATTCATATGTTATTTATGTTTTTTTTAGTATAAATACTAAATTCATAATAAAATTTAATTACTCATTTATAGAAATAATATTAAAGAAATTATTGAGTTGATATGCAATGACTTTTAAAGAAATTATACTTGGAACTTCACCATTTATCTTCGCACCACAATTTGGTCACAGGACCAGATTATATGAATTGGATTTTGAAAATCAACCGGAAAATATTGCAAAAGTTTTGGATAAGTCTTATGAGATGGGCGTTCATAAAATTCTCCTAAACCGGTCAAAAGATTTGGAATCTGCGTTGGACATTTCGATTCAAAATTCTAATCAATGGGAAGTTATTGGAAAGACTGATGTGGCTAATTTTGATGAGGATCTTTCGGTTTTTTCAAAATATAACACAAAGACTATAATTCTGGATGGTTTTTTTGTAGATGAAAACATTGAAAATAATTCCTGTGACAACATATCATACTATTTAGAACAGATTAAATCAAGTGGTTTTGTACCTGCAATAGAAACAAGAACTCCATTTAAAAACATTCCTAAAATAGTGAAATCGGAAATAATGGCGGATTTTGATGAAATCATGTTACCGTTAAATTTTTATGGATATATGATGGATTGTAACTTTTTAAACAATGAAAATAAACAAAAAATTCAGGATTTGTTATCAAAACTTAATAAAAAGATTATAGTAAACAGAACATTGGCAACAGGTATTTTACAACCTGAAGAGGCATATAAATTCCTAGTTAATGTTGATAATATTGATAGTGTTTGTGTGGGAGTTGCAAAAGTAGAGGAAGCAGAAGAAACTTTCAGTATAATAAACAAGTATAAATCATAATTCTTCAGTTTCTTTTTTTCTTTCCTTAATGAGTTTCAGCAAATCATCGATGTTGTCCATATCCTTTAGTTCCCATGTATATATTGCAGGAATTTTGTTAATTGATTCTGTGTCATGTTCTTTATCAAGTACGAACAGTGCATCATAACCTGTTACGGAGGATATGTCTTCTGTCTTGTTGGCAATGTTTGTTAATGTTTTTTCGTTTCTTCCCCGTTCCATATTGGTAATTAGAATGTCATTTGCACGGGTTTTCTTATTGATTTCAGCACGTATTTTTTCTATTTCATCTAGTTTATTTTCTAATTTTTCCTGTAATTTTTCTATGTCGGTTGTTTTTTTAGTACTTTCACTTATTGCATCAAATGGAGTTTTCTTTGAACTTTTTACATCATATCCAAGTTTAATTAATTCTATAGGTTCATGAATTATTTTGTCTAAACTATTCTTTTTGTCACTTTCAAGAACATTTATAGAAACTGTTATTGGTCTTTGCAACACATCCTCAATCATCATTGCCGTTTCAGGGTATGTTTGGGAATTTCCCTGTTCGTATCTGTAAATTGTTTCTCTTGACACATGACTCAAATCAGCTAATTCTTTCAAAGACAGGTTCATTGATTCACGAAGCTGTTTAAGGAGGGTTCCATCAATTTTAACATAGTATCCTCCACGTTTTGCAATAATTTCCGGATGAATGTTATTAACAACTACATTACATAAGGTTTGCGGGGTGATTACCGGTATTTCATGGCGTTCATATACAACATCTTCTTCCAAAAGATTGTGTTTGGATTTTAATCCGATGATGATGGGACTTGCCAGGAATGTTCCTGCAATTTTAGATAACTCTTCTGCCTGTGCTGATGTTAAACTATCAATATTTACAAGAATCTTTAATATAATAAGTATGTCATCTTTTCTTGCCAATAAGTCAAAACAACTTCTGTCATAAATGTCTGATGTTTTGAAGTCGTATGATTTTAACAAGTTTTTTATTTCCTGCAGAATCTGTTCCCGATTTATTCCTGAGTTATCTAAATTCATAATATATATTATGTATCTATTTAATAAATATATTATAATAAAGAAGAATTTATTTTATCTTATTTTAAACTTAAAGGAAGTTTTGTTTTGACTGATAATATTATATTACACGTTGGTATTGATGATACTGATTCAAACGAGGGCATGTGTACAACTTATTTAACACACATCATAATCAAACAACTAAGAAAACATGACATAATACCATTGGATTATCCAAGGCTCATCAGATTAAATCCTTTTGCAAGGTATAAGACACGTGGTAATGGTGCATTGTCTTTTGTAGTAAAACTAAGTTCCCGACAAGAAGTTGATCTGGTTGAAAAGATTGTCCTGGAGAATGTTGAAAAGTATTCCATGTTTGAAGGAGTAAACACCAATCCCGGAGTAATATTTTATGAAGGTGAAATAACCAGACAGATGAAGGACTATGCCATGGGAGCAATTTATTCCATTTATACAATTGATTATGCTGAGGAATTCGCAAATAAAATTGGAGCCCGGGTTCATAAGTTTAAAAAAGGAAGGGGTATAATAGGTGCTATTGCATCAATAAGCATTGAACTGGATGATGAAACCTTTGAGTGTTTGGCATACAGGACACCGGAAAATATAGGTACGAAAAGACAGTTGGATCAGGATAGTATATATAAGATGAACGAAGAAACATATCCTGAAACATTTGATAACATAGACATTGAAGGAAATTACACTGCCATAGAACCTCACACTCCCTGTCCTGTTTTGTATGGTATACGTGGGAACACTGCTGAAATAGTTGAAAAGGCACATAACATGGTCATAAGTTACGAAGAAATTGAAGATTATTGTATTTTCAGAACTAATCAACATACAGATATGCATATACAGGAAAATGTATGCATAAGGGATATGAAGGATGAATCATGTTATAAAATCAGATGTAATGTGGTAGAAAATCCCCATGATATAGAGGGAGGACACGTGTTTTTTAAGGTTTCGGATGGTACTGGAACTTTGGAATGTGCTGCATTTGAACCTACTAAAACCTTTAGGAATCACGTAAGAAAATTAGTTGTGGGTGATGAGTTGGTATTGTATGGCGGATTGAATGAAAACCATACTTTCAACGTTGAAAAATTCCAGTTAACAAAGCTTGCACCAAAATATAATTTGTTAAATCCGTTATGTGATTGTGGAAAAAGGATGAAATCGGCTGGAAAAAATAAGGGATACAAATGTCCTAAATGTGGTAATAAAATAAGATCTTCAGAAAAAATTAAGGAAATAATTCCTAGGGATATTCAGGAATCTTTCTATGAAGTACCTACAGAGGCCAGACGTCACCTTTCAAAACCAATTGTTCGAATGAATATGTAACATTTACATTAATTTATATTTATTCCATAAACATTTTTTTTATATAATATTAATTCTTATTTTTTCATTATTTTAGTATCTTATCGATATTCCTTTGTATATTCATTTGAATTGATAACTTTGTTTTATCTATGTTTTATAAAATTATATAACATATGAAATTAAATATATATAATTATAAGATATATTTTTTTGAACAAATGATTCGAAAGATATATTTTTGAACTGCTTAAAATTTGAAGGAAATTTTTCTATAAATTCTTATTGAATTTTAAGTTCTCATGTCTATTTGGGGTGATACTTGGTTAAACTAATATTTTTTTAATAATTTGAATAATAAAACATATATACTCTTTATTTCTTAAAAACAATTCATATTAGAATGATTGAGTATATGGTATCGAAAAAAAGATCATATAAAGGGTGATTTATCAATGGCAAGTATTTCTGACGCTATCGGAATTATCAGACAAGCTGAATCTGATGCTGATAGTATTGTTGAAGAAGCAAACAAAAAATCAACTGAAATGATCCAAGAAGCTCGTGCACAAGTGGATTCTGCAATTGAAGCAGCAAAATTAGAGGCTCAAGACCAAGCTAAACACATGTTATTAGCTAAAGAAGAAGAAGCTGGAAAAGAAGCTGTTATCATTTCAAACGAATCTGATTCCAACATTAAAGAATCATTAAGAGGTTCTGAAAACAATGTTGATGCCGCAGCTGATATAATAATTGAAACCGTATTATAGGGGTATTACTATGTTTAGGCCAGCAAAAATGCAAAAAATAAGCATAGTAACTTTGAACCAGTACACTAAACCCGTTATTGATATTCTTCACGAAAAAGGATACATTCAAGTAGAAGATTTAACTGAAAGTATTCAGGAAAATGAAGAATTTAAAGGGTTAGATGTATCAAAACAAGACCCACATGCAAGCAGAATTGCATCTTTATCAATGAAATGTAATAGTATCCTAGATACTTTAAAATCTGCTGAAAAATCTATGAGTATGGTCGATGTTGTTAAAGGATTTATCAGCCCTAAAAAAATTGATTCCAAAGAGGTAGAAAACTTACCTACCGAAGAATTAGTTGATAAAGCTGATGAAATCATTAATAAAGTTGATGCAGTCCTCAGTCCAATTGAATCTCGTATTAACGAAATTGGAACTGAAGAAACAAAATATAAAGAATCTTTAAATGTTGCTAATCAATTAAAAGGTTTCGACATAGATTTCGCACATTTACAAGAAACAAAATATACAAAAATTGTTTCTGGAAGAATTCCATCCGAACATTTATCCGAAGCTAAAAAAGGTATAGAAGGCATAACTGATCAAGTAGACATATTTGAAGGTAGTTCCTCATCAGACGGAGATAAAACCTATGTACCTATCATGATTGTTACAGCAAGCGAATTTGAAGAAGATATATCTAGTGTGTTAAGACGCTTAGAATTTGAAAAATTAGATGTAACAGGTTTAAGTGGAAAACCTTCTGAAATCATCGAAGCATCAAAAGGCAAACTAGACGAATTGAAAAAAGAAAGAAAACAATGTATTAAAGATATAGGTGAAGTTGGTCAACGTTCAAAAGAACACTTATTAGTGATCAATGAACAATTAGAACTGGAAAAAGAACGAACTGAAATCTATTCTTACTTTGGTGAAACTAACAGTACAAAAGCCATTAAGGCTTGGGTAGTTAAAGATGATGTTGAAGATACTTTATCAATCATTGATGAAGTTACTGACGGTAACAGTATTATTCAATTGGAAGACCCTACCGAAGAGGAAATTGAAAATAACAAAGTGCCTGTAAAACAACAAAACCCTGGTTTTGCA
>OCVV011351493.1_pt1 | contig 27455 bp, 36 predicted proteins | sample 1539721 | NCBI WGS metagenome assembly OCVV01 (sample SAMN02144230, study PRJEB22623) | gut metagenome | biome: sheep rumen | host: Ovis aries | place: New Zealand | reverse complement strand
TGGGGGCCGCCGGTCTCGACGCCGGACCAGACGGCGGCGTTGGCGTTGGTCGCGACGGCGTCGGCGCCGGCCGCGACGGCCTGCGGCGCCGTGGCCGCCGTCCGGATGCCGAGGGCGACGGATCTCCCGCCAGAGGCCTCGTTGCCCCAGCCGGCAGCGAGGGACTGGTCGCCGGTCGCCGCGACGTGGGCGCCGACGGCGAGGGCGTCGGAGCCGACGGTGAGGTTGTCCGCCTCGCCGACCGCGAGCCTGCCGTTGATTTCGACGCGGCGCTCGGTCTCCGCGCCGCCGGAGGTGTGGGCGGTAATGCGCACCGGGGCGCGCCCCTGGTCCGGGTCGTCGAGGAGGAGCCGGCGCGCGACGTCGGCGGCGAGGCGGTCGTCGGCGTCGACGCGCTCGTTCGCCTCCTCGTCCAGGGCGTCGAGAATGGCGGCGGCGGTAGTCGACAGATCGGCGCGGTGCCTGGCGAGCAGGGCGTCCCCCGCCGCGCGCAGATCTTCCGCCGTGGCCAGGTCGTTGGTCCGCCACGCGGTCGAGAGCCAGGCCTCGCGGCCGACGGCCGCGGGAGTGGCCGGATCGCGCCAGATCTCGACGAGGTTGGTTGGGCCGACGAGGGCCCAGGCGACCACGACGCGGCCGGGCGCGGAACGGAGCGTCCAGTCGGCGGCGCCCCAGTGCTCGCCGCCGCCGTCGCCGGCGACGACGTGCCAGCCCGCCTCCGCCTCGGCGCGCGACATGCGCTGCCCGGCCGCCGCACCGGGGACGTAGTGGCGCGCGGGATAGCTGGTGTCGACCGGCCCGCCGAACGCGAGCGGCTCGTCGCCGAAACGCACCCACACGGGAGCGGTGCCGCCGACGCGGACGCGGGACCGCACGACTCCGGCTTCGTCGACGCCCGCCTCCGCCTCCTCGTCCGGCGAGGCGAGCCGGTGGAGAGCGACCGGATCGCGCTCGATCTCGATCCAGGGGGCGTTTGTCACGGTGTAGGCGGCCAGGTCGAGCACGGGCAGCGCCCCCGGATCGTCCCCACCGGGCGAGTCGCGGACGTAGAGCATCAGCGGAATCCGATAGACCTCGCCGTCGACGTGGACGATCATCGGCACGACGTCGGCACCCGGGGCGAGCAGGGGCGTCCAGGCGATCTCGACGACGTTGGACGCGACCGAGCACGGGGCCTGCAGCCAGTCCGGCGAGTCGAGGCCCGCGCGGTACCTCGCCACGGCCGTCGTCGGCCGGTATTCGCGGCCGCGCAGGTAGACCGCGACGCGGAGCGTGGCGGAGTCTCCGCGGCGGACGTACTCGTTGCGGACCTCCTCGGAGGCCAGGTCCGCGCGCCAGGCGCGGACGTCGGCGGAGGCGCAAAGGGGGAGCAGGGTCGCGGCGAGGGCGAGCGATGGCCAATTCAGATGTCTCATGCCTGATCTTTGGTTTTAAGGTTTAAAAGACTAATGAAAGCCGTTGGCGTCAGCCAGAACAGCCTCATGGCGATGTGGTTGTCACGTGGTCTTTTGAGCAGCACCGGAACGGCTTCGACGCTTTCTCCATCCAAAAACTGGCTGTCCGTTCGGCCGCCGGAAGCAGCATCCCTCAGTCGCAGAGCGCCGCCCATGGATTCAATCGTCTGGGTTAACGAAGCATTGACCGACGCGCCGGCGCGAACCAGGTCTTCGTCTGTGAGAGGACGAGGGGAGACTTCGATCAGACCGGACCGAATCTGGCGCAGGGAGGGGCGTCTTTCCTGTCGGTGCAGTTTGCCCGGAAGCTCCGCGATCAAAACCGCCGGAACGGTGGTTTGAAGCGATTCGTCCGGAAAGATTTCCGAATCGCCCTCGCACAAAACCGACAACCGCCAGAAGTGGGTTCCCCCATTTTCCCGAAACCGCATCCACACCCGCCAGCCTCCCGTCGGTACGGGGCCAAGATCGACCCACGGTGCGTCCTTGTCGCCAAGCGCCTGCCCGTTCTCTTCGTCGCAAAACGCCGGTGATCCCCCTACGGTGACGTACGCCCCTTGTCCTCTCCAAAGCGACCCAGCCGGCCCCGACGCTCCGTCCCTCCCGGCCCAAATACCGTCGGGCGGAAGATAGGCGAGTATCCGGAACGGCCCGTCGTCGTGGCCGCTCGGATCGTATTTGGTTCGTATGTCGAAGAGTTCTGGCGCACGTTCGCGCCGGACAGGGGCGTGGAACCGATGCGGTGAACGAGCGACCTGCTCCCGGCCGTTTTCCTGCGCCAGAAAACCGGCCGCCCCCATGTGTGACGAGTCGGCGCGATCCGAGATCGCATTGAGCTGCGAGGCGCGAAGCCTGTCGCCGGAGGAAAACCGAGGCGCCGTCATTGCGGTCCTCCCGATTCCGGAGCGTCGTCCCCGATCGCCGGGTAGAGGAGTTCGTCGATCGGGCCGTCTCCCCAGCCCGTCGGGGCCGGTGACGGGCGCATCGAGTTCGGTATGCCAAGATACACGACCTGTCGGTCGAACGAGCTCTCCCCGACTTGCGAGACGGAGTCGATGTGGCGGATCCACTCGAACCTGCCGTCGACCTTATTCATGCCGAAGAGCGGCCGATGGTGCGACGGGATGCCGGACGGGAGCCGGACGTTGCATCGGCCGTCGAGCTTCGGAGGCTTGCGCCACCGTTCCGCAACTTCGACTTGAAGCATTGCCTGGGCGGCGTACTGGACGCCGAGCGCATACCGCTCGGCGACGGCCTTCGTGAGGTCCGAGCCCTTCCAATCGTCGGCCTCGTCCGTGTTGTCCAGAGACACCAGGTCGCCCTCGCCGCGCGTGACCTGCAGGGCGACTTTGGCGGCCGGGTCGGCCTCCTGGAGCCACAGTGCGAACAGGGTGCCGTTGAACGGGTTTTCGGCCGTCGCGCGCCGCGCGGCCCAGTGTTCGATGACCTCCTGCCTTTCGACCCAGCGGGCCGAAACGTTCCGCCGGTGCAGGCCATCCGCCACGTCCCCGTCCGTCTCCCGCGCGTTGCGGCGCCGGTAGACCGCCCGCAGCGTCGCCGCGTCGCCTTCCTCCCCGTCGATCTCGACCTCGTCGAGGATGATTTTTTCCGTCGGATTCCGCACTCCGCAACCGGCGGGAAGCGCGATCGCCCCGGGCTGCAGCGCGGGCGTTTCGGAGAGCGCGAGCAGGGCCTCGCAGCCGGCCTCCCATTCCAGGACGAGCCGCAGGCCGCCGTCCCCGTTGGCGACGCGCCAGCGCGGCTGCAGCGTGAGTTTCCGGAACTCGGCCTCGTTCGGCAACCGGGTCACGGCCCCGTCGGAGCTTTCCGTGAATTCGATCATGTCTTGACTTTCCTTCCGTTTTCCGCAATCATTGCCCGCATGCGTTTCCTCGTCGTCCTCGTCCTGGCCGTTCTCGCCCAGCTCGCCGTCTGCGGATGCGTCGGCTTCCGCAACGCATGGGCGTGGCTCTTCCTTCCGGGCGCCCTCCTCTTCGCGGCGCTCTGCCGCGCCTTCTAGGAGACGAAGGCGCCTCCCGGCCGCCGGGCGGCGCGGCGGGCGTCGTCCCGGATCTCTCGCAGCAGCTTTTCAGTCTCCCGCATCGGGCTTCCGCCGTAGCCGATGCCGCGCGCGCCGAGCGAGTCGGCGCTGGCGGAGAGAAGCCGCCCCGCCGGCGCGCCCGCGCCCCGGAGGCCGTCTCCGGCGTCCGCGTCAGGCTCCTCCCGCTCCCGGCCGTAGACGCCGTCCGTGAATTCGCGGTCCGCCTCCCGCCGCGCCCGCCGCTCGTTCTCGTCGCGCCGCGCGTTGATCCGGTCGAGCCGCGAGTCCCAGGCGGTCGCGTTCGAGCCGCGGGCCAGCAGGCCGAGCCGGCGCTCGCCGAGCGCCTCCACGGCCGCCAGCCGGTCCTGCGCCCCCGTCGCCTCGAAGCCGCCGAGAATCCCCGGCAGGAACGCCAGCTCGCGCTGCGATTCGTAGCGTTCGTGCGCCGCCGCCTCCATCATGTCGAGCCGGTAGCCGTTCGGGTCGCCCGCATAGAGGAGCGCGTCGTGAATCGTGTCGGAGAGCGAGGCGTCGCCCCCGCCCCCGGTCTTCTCGTAGGCCGGCAGCAGGTCGAGGGCGGCGCCGACGTCCCAGTCCAGCGCGAAGAGCACGTCCTCCTTCGTCACGGTCGCGCCGGCCGCCGCGTTGTGGCGGATCGCGTCCAGCCGCTCGCGCGCCTGCCGCTGCTCGTCCGCCCGCGCCTCCAGCGTCCGGGGCTTCGCGCGGGCCGTTTCCTCCGCGGCGGATGCGTCCCGCATCTCCTGCGCGCTCTCCCGCACCCGGCGCGCCGCCTCGGCCGAAGACTCCGAGAGCGCGGAGATCGCCCCTCCCAGCGCGCCCACCGCCGCCCCGCCCGCCATCGCGAGCGGGCCCAGCGGCGCGAGCATCGTGCCGAGCCGGGCCGCGCCGGACGCGGCGCCCTCCAGCGCCGACCCGGCCTCCTCCGCGCCGGCCGAGCGCAACGCCCCGCCCAGCGCGCCGGCCGCCGCCGTGGCCATGCCGACCCCTACGGAGAGCCCCCTTTTGAGGTCCCTCTCGCTCGCGCGCCGCGCGGCCTCCTCGGCCCGGGCGGCGCGCTCCGAGGCCCGCGCCTGGTTCTCGGCGATCCGGCGGCTCGTCGCGTCCGCGGCCCTCTCCAGGTCGCGGAAGCCGGCGTCGGCCGCCGAGTTGTCGACCGAGTTCCGAAGTTCGATTCCGTCCTGCCTTTCAGTCGGCATCTTCGCGTTTCCGTCGTTCGAGGTGATCGAGCATCGCCCAGCCGAACTCCTTCGGCCGCCCCCGCGCGCGCCGCGCGTGGCGGCGCGCCAGGATCAGGGCCGGCAGGGGCGCGCGCAGCGTCTGCTCCCAGCCCCAGCGCAGTTCCGTCAGGGCGAAGCCGGCGAGCTCGGCGAGGGCGCCGTCGCCGGCGTCGAGGATTCCCCCGACGCGGCGACCGGCCCGGCCGCGCCCCCGTCGCGGGGCGCCGGGTCCAGGCCGCAAGCCGCGCGCCAGAGCGACCGCACCGCCGCCATGCATCCCGGGAGCGGGTCCGCGCCCGGGAACGTCGCCTCGCCCCAGCGCACCGCCTCCCGGACGAGCGCCCCGAGGCCCCGCTCCGCGAGCAGGCCGAGCAGCCGCAGCTCGTCGGTCTCGCGCGCGCACACGTAGGCGCTCGCCAGCCACCCGACGCCGAGCCCCAGCCGGGGCGCGTCGTAGAGCAGCGGGCTCTCCAGGCTGTGCAGCAGCGCCCACCGGCCGATCGTCAGCGGGCCCAGGACGGCCGCGAAGCCGCCCGCCTCGACCCGCGCCGTCGGCAGGAAGACGTCCCTTGCGCGTCCCGGGAAATCCAGTTGCAGGCTCATTGCGGGGCCCTTGCGCTAGAGGCTCATGTGCTCGTGCAGCACGATGTCGAAGGTCGCCGTGCGGTAGTCCTCGTTGGACTGATCCTCGCGCGGCTCGCCCTCGACCTGCCATCGCTTTCCGTCGTAGTTCACGATGTCGCCCGGCTTCGGGAGCTGCTTGTTCTTCTTGATCAGCACTGTCACGGAGAGCGCTTGGGACGGGTCGTAGAACGTCGTCCCGACCGTGTTGCCGAAGCGGTTCTTCATGGGCTTCGAGGAGGCGCGGTTCGCCTTGCCGACGCGCTGCACCTCGCCGTAGTCCGCGCCGGCGGCGTCCGCGCCCCAGACGTGGTCCCTGGCCTGTCCGAAGGACTGGTAGTCGTTTGCCATTTTCGTGTTTCCTATCGTTGTTCGGTGATCGTCGCGGTGGTTTCGAACTCCGCCGCGACGGAAATCGTGCCGCTCTTCGGCTCCGCGTCCTGGACGAAGCGCTTGAAGCGGATCTGGTCGTCGTTGAACTTCACGGCCAGCAGCTCCGCGACCTGGAGCGCCGTGGCGGGGTCCCCGCCCTCGCGCATGCCCTGGCGCAGCGCCGGGGCCTCCGTGCAGACCAGCGCGACCTTGAGCGCGATGCGCACGCCGCGGCCGCCCCGGCCGTCCGGCGCGTCCCCCAGGTACCGCCCCGACTCCGTGAGGACCGAGACGTGGATCCCGCCCTTCGCCGCCGCCAGCCACTTCTCCTCCTCGGCCCAGACATCGCCGGCGTCGAACGGAAACGCCCGCGCGCCGCGGCGCTCGAAGCGCTCGTCGGCGTTGATGAGGTTCGCGATTTCGCGCTGGACGTCGGAAAGGCTGCTCACGACGCGCTCCTTGCCAGGCCGGCGATGTGGCGGCGGATGTACTCGGCCGCGCTCGAGACGAGGCGCTGCGAGACCTCCGCCTCCGAGGGCATCAGCGACGGGTCCCGCGCCTGGCGGACCGACCGCTTGAGGACGTAGAGCGGCAGCAGCGCCCCGTTCTCCGGCTTCTTCGACGCGAGGAGGATCCGCCCGCCGTTCTGGATCACGAACCACTTCTCCCCGACGAGCCGCGCCACCGAGGACACGCGCCGGCCGTAGGCGAGGCGGTTGATCGGGATCGTGAGGTGCCGGCTGCCGTTCTGCGGCCGGATCTCCACGTCGTGGTAGGCGCGCTTCACGCCGGGCGAGTCCACCCGCACCACCACGGCGCGCGGCTCCGGCGCGGCGACCGTCGAGGAGGCCGCGTCCGCCAGGAACCCGGTCGGCTCCGCGTCCAGCCGCCGCGCCGTGGCGTGCCGCCGCGCCGCGACCCCCGTCAGGTGGTCGCGCACGAGCAGCGCCACGCGGTTCGAGCAGTACGCCGTCAGGCCCGAGAGGTCCCGCACCTTCGCGAGGATCGCCCGGACGCGGTCCGGCAGCGCCGCCTTCATCTGGACCGGAAGCCTCATGCCGTCATGTCCTCCGCGCTCGCCCAGGCGAGGAGCGCCGCGCGCTCGTCGTCCGGAAGGTCCTTCGCGAACTCGTCGTCCGAGGGCGGCGGCGCGTCGCCGTCCACCAGCCCCAGCTGCGCGCACGCGGCGCGGTCCGCGTCGAACCACTCCATCGCGCTGTTGAACGCGAACGGCGGGTAGGGGTTGCCGAGCGCGTCGCCGTAGCCGCCCTCGCCGCGCCCCAGGGCGTCCCAGATCGGGCTGCCCTTGAGCGCCACCAGCGCGCCGCGTGCCGCGCCCTCCCAGCCGACCGCCTCGCCGGCCGCATGCCAGCGCGCCGCCCAGTCGCGCGGCGCCCGGCGGTCGCCGGCGCGCCGCAGCTCCCAGCCCGGAAAGTCGAACTCGAAGTCCGGCGACGCCGCGCTCGCCGCCCGCCGCGCCACGCTGCGCGCCTGCCCGACCTGCGTCCGGAGGATGAGGCCCAGGCGCGCCTCGCTGCCGCGGTCGCGCATCGAGTTGAGGTCCGCGCCCTCGCCCTCCGGGTCGTAGCCCATCGCGCCGAGCGCGTCCTGCGCCGCCTTGATGAAGTCCGCCCGGTTCGAGCGGCCCTCCGCGAACCCGGCGAGAAGCGCCCTGAGGCGCTCCAGGTAGTCCGTCTCCGTCGTCCGCGCCGAGAAGAGGCTGCGGCGCAGCGCGCCCGCCCCGACCGTCTCGCGGATCTCGCGGGACGAAAGGGCGGTCGGCATGATCGCCTTGCGCAGGATCTCCTCGGCGGCGGACGGCATGGGGCGCTAGCCTCCGAGCATTCCGTCGGCGACGGTCTTGACCTGCGCGAAGTGCGCGATGACGTCCTCGCAGAGCTCGTCGATCTCGTCGAGCCCCGTGGCGGTGTCCGTCAGGATCGACACGTCCGTCGTGGCCGTGACCGTGGTGCCGTTCAGGCGGAGGCGCGTCCGGATCGTGCCGAAGCTTTCGTCCGTGTCGGCGCCGTCGCCGAGTTTCTTGAGGTCGGTCTCGACGATCGTGTCCTGGTACGAGGTGGTCGTCGTGTTGTTGGTTTCTGCTGCCATGTTGTGGGTTTCCTTGGGGTTGGGTTGTCAGTCGGTGATGAGGTTGCTGCGGTGCCTGCCGTCGGCCGAGACCACGCAGAAGGCGTGTTTCTTCGCCGCGCGGAACGCGGAGGCGTTCCAGCCGCCGTAGCCGGCGTCGATGTTCTTGAAGTCCCTTGTCGAGCGGCTCCGGTCGATCCAGTCGAACTTGCCACCGATCCACCGGTCGCCGTCCTTGTAGAAGATGGCGGCGATCACCAGACCGTCCCTGTCGCGCGCCCAATCGCCGGGAATGGCCGTCTCCCACTTGAGCGAGCAGCCGCTCCCGCCCATCTTGAAATTCGAGATGCGGCAGCGCGGGTCCTCTGCGGCCTTCGACCCGTCGAAGCCGCCGTGGCGGAAGACGAGGGCCGGGGCGGGAGACGGTTGGGACGGTTGGGACGGTTCGGATGGTTCCGACGGTTCGGGCGTGGCGGCGTCCGGGGCTTCCGGCCTCTCCCGCGCCTCGCGCAGCACCACGACCGCGCGCGCCGCCGCGGACGTGGCGGCGTCCACGGCCGCGGCCGGGACGCGCACCGTGAGGTCGCCCGTGGCCGGATCGGTCGCGCAGCCGCCGTTCAGGATCGCCATGAGCACCAAAAGCGCGTAGACGATGCAGAACAGCAGGACGTCCCGCCTCCGGTCGCGGGGCGTGTAGCGGGGCGTCATGGCCTGCAGTTCCTCCGGAGAGGGCCTGTCGGGGTCGTAGTCGGGATTCATGGTCGGGATGGTGTTGTGCGTGTTGTCATGCGATGGAGGATCGGCGCCGCTGCGACAGCTCGCCCAGCGCCCGGGACGGCACGCGCATGCAGTCCGGCGGCAGCAGCCGGCGGCGGCGCGCCAGGTCGAGCTCCCGTTCCGTGAGCAGCCAGTGCCGGTCGGGGTTGCGGGCGAGGTCGACGAACGAGGCCAGGTCCTCCCAGTCGGCCGGGCCCAGGCGGCGGAGCGCCCGCAGCAGGGACCGCGCCGACTTGGCGTTGCGGCACGGAGCCGCATCGAGGCCGGCCCGCCGCGCGCGGTTTCGCACGGCGATCCGGCCCGAGTCCGGTCCGTAGCCGAGCGCCTCCGCGACCTGCGTCCAGGACTGGCCGGCCCCGCGCAGCCGGCGGATCAGGCCGTCCTGCGCCGCGAGCTCGCGAACGGTCCGTCTGCGCCGCATTGCGATCCCGTTCGCCCGCGCGATCGCCGCGATCCGGCGATGGTGCACCGCCAGGCTGCGGGCGATCCGCATCGCGCTTTCGCCCGCGCGCAGCCGTGCCAGCACGGCCGCCTCGTCGATGGGTCTGGGAGGGCGCGGCATGGCTAGTCGGCGAGGAAGCGGGCGTCCTGGTCGTAGACCGGGCCCGCGGAGTTGGAGGAGGAATCGGCCTCGCCGTCGGATTCGACGACGAGTTCGCCGCGCGCGACCTTCTCGAGCGTCTGCAGCGCCTCCTCGTAGGCCTTGCGCCGGTCTTCGCCGACGGGCACCGGGAGGCGCGTGAGCGCGTGGTAGCGCACGATGACCGCCCAGGTCGAGAGCAGCGACTGCGGGATCGTGGCGGGGTCCTCCGCCATCCGCACCCGGCCGCAGGCCCGCACGGCCGCGCGGACCTGCTGCACCGTCGCGGCCATCAGGCCGGCGTGCGGGTCCTGGTCCATGCTCGCGGCCGGCGAGGCGCGGAACGCGTCCAGCTCCCTCTGCGAGAGGAAGGCGGCCGCGTCGGTTTCGGTGGGGGTGATCCAGGCCATCGGGAAACGGGTGTCGGGTGACGGGTGGCGGGAGAGGCCCCGCCGCGGGCGCGGCTTTCGACCGGCCCGCGGCGGGGTGCGCCCCGCTAGGAGGCGGTGCCGACCTTGATGATGCCCTTCGTGGTGGCGGCGGCGTTGGCGCTGAGGGCGGCGACGCCGAACCAGAGGTCCGCGTTGGCGACGATCCGGTTGTTCTTCTGGTCGTCGGCGACGACGACGCCGATCGAGAGACCGGAGTCGGGATCCGTGGCGGTGCCCGCCGCGACGTACCTCGCGACGATCGCGGGGACGCGCGCGATGAAGCCGATCGAGCTGTAGGGCACGACGACGGCGCGGGCCGACATCCCCGGAACGAGGACGACCTTGCGGAAGCCGAGCTCCTCGGCCATCGACTCGCGCGTGGCGGAGAGGTGGGCGCCGTGGAAGACGCCCTTGAGCTTCGAGAGTTCGGCGCCGTTGACGCAGAGCGTCGCGTTCGCGGGGTCGAACCAGTCCTTGGCCGTGGCGAGCGCGTCGTACTGCGCGAGCGTCGGGGACGCGGGCAGCGTGACGGCCGTCGAGGCGGTCGTTCCGTCGAGCGCCGACTTGATCGCCGCAACGGCGGACATCGAGATGCCGGTGCCGGCGCGCGCGGTGAAGAGCTGCTTGATGCGCGGGGCGTTCACGCCGGCGTCGATGTTCTCGCCCTTCAGGTCGTAGCCCTGGAGGTAGTGCGTCGCCGTGAGGGTGGCCCAGTCGGTGCTTCCGCCGGTGAGGTAGTTGTTGGTCGACTCGTCGAATGCGAGGGCCGCGCTCACGACGGAGAGCGGGAACTTGATCGTGGTGTTGGGCTTGACGTCGACGCCGGGCTCGCCCGCCGAGAAGTCGGTGGGGCCGAGCGCCGTAATCAGGTCGAGCGCGGGCTTGATGTTGCCGAACAGCGCGTGCAGCGCCATCGTGATGCCGGGGTTGGTGAGGGCCATTTCGTGGTTCCTTGTTTGGTGTTGGTGTTGGGGGGTGGGTCGGTGGGACGGGCTAGCCGTCGATGAGAGCGGCGTTCTGCCGGTAGAACTCGGCCTGCTCGGCGTGCGGGAGGGAGGCGAGCTTCTCGCGGGCCTGCTCCTTCGTCATGCCGGCGCCGGGACCGACGGGGGCGCGGTTCGTGAGGATGCGCGTCGCGGCCGTCTCGACCTCGCCGGGCCTCTTCGTCGGCTCGGGCGCGGCGTCGGGGGCCCTCATGTTCTTCACGAGCTCCTCAGCGAGGGCCTTGTCCTTCTTGTAGGCGTTGGCGAGGACGGACTTGTCCTGCACCTTGTCCTTGTGCTCCTCGGCGAAGGCGTCGGCCTCCGCGTTGAGCCGCGCCGCTTCGAGGTCTTCGACCTTCTTCGCGAGCGCCTGCACGGCGGCGAGAACCGCCGCGTCGTCCGCGTCGGGCGCGAGCCCGAGCGCTTTCTTGAGTTCGTCCATGTTGGGCGTTTCCTGGTTGTTGGTTTCGGCGGAGGCGCCGCCGGCGCGTTTTTGGTTCAAGATGGGTCTGGCGGGGATGTTCGGCCGGTTCGTGAGGGCGACGCTCGCCAGGCGGTCGGGGCGGCCGTCGTCGCCGACGTGCCAGGCGGCCGAGACGAAGCGGTAGCGCCGGCCGGAGACCGCCGCCGCGCCCTTGTCCGTCCACTTCATCGTCGCCACGAGGCCGCCCTCCGGATCAGCCCGGAGCGCCGTGATCCACGCGAGCGCCTCCGTCGAGCCGCCGTTCTCGCTGCCGTGATCGGCGTCCACGAGGATCTCGCCGGCGAAGTTCTCCAGGAGCCGCCGGCCGGCCTCCTCGTCGACGATCTGCTCGACCGTCTCCTTCTTCGCCTCGTCGTACTGCGGGTAGACGCCCCAGGGCGCGATCTGCACCTCGGTCTCTTCGCCGGCGGCGACCTTGTCTGGCAGGGTGTTCATTTCGTGCTTGACTTGGAAAGTGGTTTTTGGTTGACTCAATGGCGTTGGAGGTCACCGAGACTCCGCCCGGTCGCGTTCATCCGTAGGCCGGCGGCAGTAGGCGGAAGGTTCACGAGGAAATGCCTTTCGTTCACCGGTGGCCTCCTGCGCTTTTCATGTCGTCTGGCTGGAACGCGGTGAGGATCCACCGTTGCGGCTTTGGCGGTTTCTTCGGATCGTCCGAGAGCGTCAGGACTGCGGTGTACTTGCCGAACACGATGTTTCGCTTCTGCCCGTCCTGGTAGGGTTTCTCCGCCTTGCCGCGGACGAGTGTTTCGGGAAGGTGTTCGAGCGTGTCCTTGCGATGCGCGAAATGCGAGAGCCCCCACGCCTTGCCTTCCGGCGTGTCGACGGGAGATCCGTAGAGGATGGAGATGAGGCCGATGTCGCCGCGGGACACGGCGTCCGGAATGTCGCGCTTCTCTTCGAGACAGCGCTTGATCGCAGCCTTGCCCTTGCCGATTTCGGCGGCCTGGACTTCGGCGCTGTCCGGATTTTCGCCGGCCTTGGCCGCTTCGTCCGCGCCGCGGCATTCGTGGCAGACGCCGTTGCCGTCGAGCCATTGTCCGCACTCGGGGCACTTCTCGGCGTTCTCCACCGTACCGGTTTCCCCCACGGCTTCCGCGAACGCGCCGGCGAGCTCCTCGGCGAGGATCGCGGCCATCGCCGGATCGGCCGGCAGGAGGTCCGGCAGACGGTCCGCAAGGTCCCTGCAGGCCGCCCGCATCTGCCCTTCCGGGAGCTTGAGGACTTCTTGCAGCTCCTCGGCGGCCGGGCCCAGGTCGGCGCGGAAGGCCTCTAAAACGCGCGCTAAGGCCCCTCCCGCCTCCGGGGCGGGGGATTTGCCGTCCTCGCCCTTCCTCGCGTTTTGCAACGGGTCACAGCCAAATTGCAACGGGGTTTTCCGGTTGAGGGCCAGGCCGCCGCCGCCGAATCCGCCCGGAGCGGGGGCCTGCGGGGCCGCCTTGAGGGTGTAGCCGGTCTTCTCGGAGAGTTCCTTCGCGTCGATCTCGTAGCCGGCCTGCCGCGCCTTCACCGCGTCGTCCAGGACCTCGGACGCGGTCGGCGCCGGCTCGGCGTCGAAGTCGAAGACCGAGCAGACCGGCCGGCCGGGGAACGTCCGCCGCAGCCACGGCGCCACGAGCTGCGCCTGGATCGCCTCGCCGATGATCCGCGCGTCTTTCCGCACGACCTGCCGCCAGGTCTCCAGGTGCGCGCCCCCGGCGAGCGTGCCGCTCCCGCTCTCCGCGAGCGTCGTCAGGAGCCCGCCCGTCGCCATCAGCACGACGAGCTCCTGCTGGTGCCGCAGATATTCGCTGAAGGGGTTCACGCCGCGCGCGCCCTCCGCGTAGGTCACGCTGGATCCGTTCGGCAGCGCGACGGTGCGGCCGTCGGCCGCCGCCTTCGCCGTCCGGAGGAACTTCGCCTCCTCCTCGGCCGACGCCATCGGCGGCATCGTGAGCGCCGCCGGCGGCAGGCCGAAGCGGTCGACGAACCGCCCCCAGTGCCGCTCGCCGAGCGCCGCCCGGACGTAGATCATCAGCGCCGGGTAGTCGACGTGCCGGCGCCGCGAGATCGAGACCATGCCGTCCTCCGGCGGCACGTCGACGAGCCCGGCGGCGCCTTCGCCGGGATCCTGGGACGAAAGCCCGGGGTTGAGCTGCCAGAGGTCGCGCGAGGCGTCGTAGCAGACCATCTCCATCGGGACGAGGGCGAACCCGAGGAGCGTCCCGTCCTCGAGGAAGCGCGGCTGCGCGCACGCAACGCCGCGGAAGAAGGCCGTCGCGAGGTGCTCCACCGCCTCGCCGAAGTTCTCGGCGCCGGCGAGCATCGCCGCGGCCGCCTGCGCCTGATCGCGCGCCAGCCCCGCGTCGAAGCCCGTCGCGCGGCCGTCCGCGTCCTTCATGCGCCAGGCCAGGTCCGCGAGCGCGCCGTTGCGGCGCTCCGACACGACGAGCAGCGTCGGGTCCGCGCTTTCGATCTCCGCGTAGACGCGCCCCAGCGTGGCGAAGTTGCCGCGCCGCGCCGCGTCGAAGAGGTCCTGCGCGGCCGTGACGCCGATTCCGCGCAGCGGGTTGATCGCCTCCAGGGCGAGCGCCTCCGGCGAGGGCGGCAGCGAGAAGGCCCCGGCGCGGCGCATCGTCGCGCCGGCCTTCGAGAGGAGTCGGGAGAAGAGGTTCGGCATGGCTACAGGGTTTCCTCCTGGTGTGGGCCGGATCCGTCGACCACGGCGGGCGAGCCGCGCCAGGCCGGGCTCTCGGCGGCACGCACCGCCAGCGCGAGCGCCGTGCAGCGGTCGCTGTGGCCCTCGGCCGTGCGCCGGGCCACGTAGTTGTAGGCCCCGTTCGCGATCACCTGCTGCATCTCGTGCAGGTCCTCGCGCGTGTCCGGCGCGCAGGGCACGCGCAGCCGCACGGCGTCGAACGCGCTGCGCAGCTTCGGGAAGACGTCGCACTTGAACGGCACCGAGAACGTGCAGAGCTCCGCCCGCCCCGGCCCGCCGGCCTTGCCGCCGGCGTTGCGGACCGCGCCGAAGCGCTTCTCGACCAGATCGCCGAAGCCCACGCCCGGACCCGTGTAGTCGATGCAGACCCGGGCGCAGCGCCGCAGGTAGGGCTCGTAGTGCTCGAACTGGTCGACCGTGTTCTCGTTGCGCAGCAGCTTCACCGCGCGCGTCCAGAGCACGTCGCCGACCTTCTCCAGGAGCCAGAGCACCGACGGGTCGCCCGTCCGGCCGAAGTCCAGCCCGCCGAACCACGGCCCGCGCCCCGGCTCCGACATCTCCTCCGGCGTGATCGAGAGCGTCGCCGAGAGGCTTTCGCACCGCGCCATCAGCTCGTAGGGCAGCAGCACGTTGCTCCCGTCGATGAACTCCGCCAGGAACTCCTGGCGCCAGGTCTCGTCGTCGTCGACCGCCGCGCGCAGCTCCTCCAGGTCCGTCCCCAGCTCCGGCGCCGCCAGCGTGATCGGCGTGCGGTGGATGCTCCACGCGCCCGCCGCGTAGTCCGGCGGCATCGCGGCCGGGTCGATCGCGCCCTTGTTCGTGACGATGTCGTAGAACCGCTTGCCGCGCCCGCTCTTTCCGTTGGGCGTCGACGTGAGGAAGGCGGTCTTGAGGCCTTTGAGCGGGTTGCTGATCGAGGGCAGGATCGCCTTCCAGGTCGCCGCCGGATCCTCGAAGAACGCGAACTCGTCCATCCAGATGTCGGCCGAGAAGCCGCGCACCGTGTCCGGCTTGCCCGGCACCGCGATGATCCGGCTGCCGTTCTCGAAGACGATCGTCGCCGACTTCATCAGCGCGCCCGGGGCGTCGCGCTCCACGATCTGCTCGGCGATCTTGCAGGTCTGGAACGCCTCCACGTGCGCCCGGCACTTCTCCACCGCCTCCAGGCTCTGGCGCTCCGAGGGCGACGCGATGAGAAAGTCCGACTTCGGCCGCAGGTCGCAGCGCGCGACGGCGCGCATCGCGCCCGTGAAGCTCTTGCCGATCTGCCGCCCGGCGATCCACGCGACGAAGCGCGCCCCGTCGCGGTAGACCCGCGACTGGTAGCTCTTGAGCAGCTGGACGGGGGAGACTCCGGACATGGCCTAGATCCCGTAGATCTCCCGGAGCCGCGCCATGCGCTGCTCCTCCGTGAGCTTCTCGTCCTTCACGGCCGCCTTGGCCGCGTCCTCGCGCCGCTGCGCCGCCTCGAACTTCTCCCGGTCGAGCTTCTGCGACTCGGCCTTGAGCGCGAGCGCCCGGTCCTTCTGCGCCGCGTCGAGCAGGTCCTTGGCCATCCGGATCCACGCGACGGCGTCCTCGGCGCTGCCGGTGCGCAGCGCCGCCTCGTTGCCCATCGCGACGAACGCCGCGGCCACGTCCGAGGCCGCGCCGGCCTCTCCCGCCAGGCGCTCCGCCTCCGCCCGCGCCAGGGCGGCCTGCTCCAGGCGGTGCGCGCCCTCGCCCCGGCGCATCCGCCGGCAGAACTCGAACCAGGCCGAGCGGCCCGGGGGCGCGGGCAGGTCGAACTCCCGCGCCGCCCACTCCGCCACCGCGTGCCAGGGCAGGCGGCGGCCCTTCTCGTAGGCGCTCCACCTCTGCGCCTCCGTGAGGGGCGCGTCCCAGGCGTCGCAGCGCGGCTTCGTGGCGGGGTTCGCGGTCATGGCCGGCTATCCGAACGCGCGGGCGGCCTCGGCCTGGCCCGTCGCGGTGAGGTAGTACATCGGCTGGGAGAGGATGCCGTCGCGCCCCTCCCCGATCAGGCGCTCGCGCCGCAGCGCGGCGAGCTCCGCGTCGAACTCCGCCGTCGTGATCGGCGCGCCCAGCGCGATCTCGCATTCGGCCGAGAGCGGCGGCCGCCGCACCGGCGCCGGGTGGCACCGGTAGAGGATCCTCATGATCGCGTTTCGCAGCAGTTCGTTCATCATGACTTGGGTCTCGTCTTGAGGTTCTCGCCCAGGAGGATCCGGATCGCCGCGCCGTTCTCGGCGCAGCTCTCCGCGACCGGGGCGATCCGGTCGTTGAGTTTCTGGATGCTCTGCATCACGTCGCGCTGGTTCGTGTCCATCTTGGTCTCCACCGCGTCGATCTTCGAGCGCACCGCGTCGAACGCGCGCGTCCCCGCCGCCAGGCGGTTGTCCACCTCCCGGTGCCGCAGGTCGCACTGGTCGCACGTCACGAACCGCGCCGCGCCCTTCACTTCGAGAGGCTGCGGCGCGATCTGCGTCTTGGAGAACCGCGCCTTGATCCAGGCGGAGGCGAGCGGCACCAGCGCGCCGATCGCGCCGCCCCCGATCAGCAGCTGCACCCCGTCCGCGTCCATCACTGCGCGCCCTCCGACGTGCCGGCCGACTCCGTCGCGCCGGCGGGAGCGGTTTCGTCGGCACCGCCCCCCGAAGCCCGGGGAATGGGATACGACCAGGTTTCCCCGGTCACGAGATTGCTGTAGGAGTGCGCGGGGATCTCGACCTCCGCGTCCGGATCGTCCCAGGCGAGCGGCACCGCGCAGCCGGCGCACCCGCCCAGGGCGAGCGACCCGGCCAGCGCCAGCGCAAGAACCTTCGAACCTGGAACCTTCGAACCTGAAACCTTCGAACCTTCGAACCTCTTGTACGCCGCGTGCGCCGTGCCGCCGAACGCCCGCACCGAGCGGTAGTAGACGCGGCACGCGACTTCCGCCTTGAAGCGCTGCCAGCCGCGCAGCGTCTTCTTGAGGGCGCGCAGGATGTTCCCGAAAATGATGTCGCCGAGCTTGCGCACCTTCGCCACCGTCCAGCCCCACGCCTTCGCGAACCTCTCCAGCCACCGGTACCACCGGTCGTGGAAGAGCGCGCCCACGTAGGCCTTGAGCCCGCCCCAGGACTTCGGCCAGAAGTCGGGCGAAAGCGTGCAGCCGTCGCAGTTCGCCGGATCGACGGCGAACGGCAGCTCCGTGATCACGCCGTCGGCGATGTGCCAGCCCTCGTCGGAGTAGTCCGGCGGCATCAGGCCGAGGCCGCGCAGGTCGCCGCCCAGGCGCGGCAGCGTCCAGGGCGCGTCCAGGCCGTAGGCGTTGGCGCGGTCGCGGCGCACCGCGTCCCGCACCCACACCGCCGCCCTCGGCAGCGCGATCGCCAGTGTCTCTGTCATCATCGTCGTCGTTCGAAGAGGTTTTGCGGCTCGGGTTACCAGCCCGTTTCAGGAGGCGGGACAACCGCGTGCCCCGCTGGGAACAATCCAAGCCGGGTGCCTCCCGGCATCGCATAGCAGACCAGAAAGCCGCGCGGAAAACAAACGGCGCGCAGGGGTTCAAGGGCCTGCGCGGGGAAAAACGGGAAATCAGTTGAAAACGGCCTCCGCGGGGAAAACACGCCTACGCGGGGAAAACACGGGAAATCACTTGAAAGACCCGCGTTCACCATGGTGAACACGGAAAAATCAACTGAAAATCAATCAAGTGAAAGACCCGCGTTCACCAATGGTGAATACGGGGAAATCAAGTGATAAAATTGATGCATATCCGATGCATAAAAGGCGCATACAATTCTGCGGAAACCACCGGAAACAAAGGGATTTCGCGCGCTTGGCGGGTGCAAACGCGATGCAAAAGCGGGTGCATAAAACGAAAGTCACCCCGCCACGGCGCGCGTGGTGGAGTCTACCTTGAGGCGAGCGCTGTATCGGCCACAGACAAGGCCCATCTTTTCATGTAAAGTTCATACCATTCATAGACAGAATGAACAATGAGCCATGATTGAACAAGCGAAGAGTTCCAAAAATCGGCATCGTAAAATGAAACGTCTCGCCGCGGCAGTTCTTGCAAGGCTCCATCGAAGTCTGGGTTTTCAGGAAAATGTCGCAACCGCAAGCAAACATGTGAGATCGCCGTTCGCAAAAAGAAGCACCCGTTGATGAACAGTTTTGTGTTGCCAGATTGCCCAGACAAAAATCGACAAACGTCAAGACATGTTTTAACCATTGCTTCGCGGGAATTGTATGCAACAGTTTGTATCTGATTTGAAACGTTTTCTGCCGGAAGTCTTTCTCCTCTGTCGTTTTCCAAGAAGATTCGAGGACGACCATCATTTAGCAGATCATATTTGTTGGAAAAGGGTAATATCACAGGATACACATATTTGAACACGATCAGCTTGTCGCATTCGTGAAACTTGAAGTTGCTTGGTAGGCTCACTTCACCGCCTCCTGCAACGCCTTCGTTCCCTCGATCACCTTGCCGAGCGCTTCGTTCACCTTGTCGAGCTTGCGTTGTGCAACAAGGTACTGTGACCGCCAGTTCGAGTCTGAAACATTTGTCGAACTCGGAACGCCATCAATTCCAAGCAAGGCGTCGGCGGATACCCTGTAGTATTCGCAAAGCTTCTTGAGCGTCGCGAAATCGGGTTCGCGCGTCCCGCTCTCCCAGTTGGCGAGAGAAGAGCGAGAGAGATTGAGGTCTTGCGAAACCTCAGCTTGAGTCTTGGTTCCACGCGCTTCTTTGAGCGCTTCAGCGAATGTTCGGATCCGTGACATTTTTCGCTTGACCTATGTTTCAATTTGTGACATTATCCCGTCCCGTTGCGGGACAATTGCCGCCATTGTAGCAAAACGCGGTCCCCATTCAAGGAGAAAAACAACAATGACCAGAAAGCCCATGATTGAAGAACGAGCCGCCGTCCGCTTCCGCGGCGTCGCCGAGGTCGCGCGCCGCTGTGGCGTGTCCCACTCGCACATCTCGGCGGTGCTGCACGGCCGGCGCGAGGCGTCCCCCTCGCTCAGCCGCCGCCTCGCACGCCTCGGCATCAACGTCGCCGCCTTCGCGCCGGCGAAGTAAACAACAACACCAACCCAACAGGAGAACCAAGCCATGGAGAACAAACCGGAATTCATCGGAATCGACTATGCAACCGGGAAACCGTGCGAGACCGTCGCGGAGATCGCTTGCGAGCACGGCACGGCCAAACCGATCCAGGAGAACCAAACCATGGAGAACACCGAACAGACTGGCGCGGCCGAGCCGCGCAACGACGCGCCGACCGCGACAGAGACGAACGAAACCCCGAAGCCGGACGAGTTCGACCGTCTGGCGAGCCTGCCCGACCGCCACGAGATCCGCATCGTGATCGCGGAGGAGGAGCACGCCGCGTCGCTCGCCCTCCGGCACGAGGACTTCGGGAAGCCCGGCGAGCTCGCCGGCGTCCTCGCCGCCGGCGTGAAGGAAACGGTGGTCAAGCTGTCAAAGGTCCTCGCGGTCGCCGCCGCCCTCGAAGGCATGGACTCGTCGTTCACGATCAAGGGCATGAAGTAGGCGGAAGGGCGCGAAAATGGCAGACACGCTTCGAGTGAACATCGAAATGACGAACGACCCGACGGTCGTCGTCTGCAAGATGAGGTTCGGCAACAAGTGGGTCCGGGCGAAGCTCCGCCGGCCCGACGGCTGGGCGGGCGCGGATGGATCGGCCGCCCTGGTCGATCCCGTCAAGCTCGGCAAGGCGCTCGACGAGGCGAAGGCCCGCGGCGAGATGGAGCGCAAGGCCGGCCCCGGCAAGCCCTGGGTCAAGGTGAAGCCGGAGGCCACGCGATGAGCGTCACGCTGAACCAGCTGGCGCGGGCGATGAGCCGCGCCGCGAGCCGCTCGGAGGCCGCGCACGCCGAAATGGCCGGCGCGGCCGTCGCCTGGGCGGAGGCGAACTGCGCCGGCTGCTCGCCGGCGCAGGACCGCGTCTTCATGGCCAAGTTCCGCGAGGCGAAGGACGCCGACGCCGAGGCGAAGGCCCGGCTCGACGAGGCGACGGCCGCCTGGCTCGCCGCCCAGAACCCCGCCGCGAAGGGGGCCGCGCGATGAAGACGCTCGACCGCCGCGACTGCCGGATCCTGCCGCTTGTCCTCACGGGCAAGTGGTACCGGATGATCGACAGCGGGGAGAAGACCGAGGAATACCGCGAACGGACGCGCTACTGGCAGATTCGCATCCGCAAGTGGTGGTATCGGTACCGCTCGCCGCACAAGAAGATCGTCGAGTTCCGGTTCGCCTACGGGCCGAACGCGCCGCGAATGGCGTTCGAGGTCGTTTCGGTCGGGACTTCGTTCGGATTCGCGAAGCACCCCGAATGGGGCGAGCCAACCGCCCCGCACTACGTCATCGTCCTCGGCGAGCGCGTCGCGCTCGCCTGACAAAACCCATCCCACGGAGACCCCAAGCCATGTCCACCAGCACGCAGGAAGCCGTCCTCTGCGAGATCCGCAACGCCCGCGCGGACCTCGCGCGGCTCGTCGACCTCGCCGAGTCGATCCTCGGCAACGTCCGCGGCCTCTACCGCCGCGCCAAGCCCGGCCCCGTCCAGCCGCCGATCCCCGGCCTCGTCGCGCCGGACGACTCGAAGAACGACGCCCACGACGGCTGCGAGTGGACGATGCCGCCGGCCGGCCAGATCGCCAAGAGCCTCCCGCGCCGCTGGAGCAACACGGTGCGCGCATGGGAGGCGCTCTGGGACCAGGCGGTCGGCGCGATCCCGTTCGAGATCGACGAGCTCTACAAGCCGGCGGTCCTGGACGTCGTCGCGGAGCGGACGTCGCGCCGGCTCAAGCCGCAGACCCTCGCGCGGATGATGCTCGCCCTCTTCCGCGCCGGCGCCGCCGTCCACCCGGACGGCCGGCGCGGGTGGTGGCAGCTGGTCTATCCCACCGACGCGCTCCGCGAGAAGGTCGAGCGCGAGGCGAACCGCATGAACGCGCACCGTCCCGCGAAGGAGGCCGCCCGTGCGTAGGATCCTCTCCGCCCTCAACCCTTTCCGCCGCTCCGGGTGCCTCGCCCTGGACCTGGCCTACGTCGCCGCGCTCGGCTGGTTCGCCGGGATGGTCGCCGCCTTCCTCCTGGAGGCCGCCCGATGAGCCGCCGACCGGAAAACCGCCTCACGGAGGCCGAGCGCTCGATCACGGACGCGCTCGCCGCGATCGACTACCTTCGCGCGACCATGGCGGCGGACGCCGGCATGCTGCGCGAAATCCTCGCCCGGCGGGACCGGGACGCCGCCACGCTCGCCAAGATCCGCGCCGACCTCGCCGAACGCCTCCGCCCGGCCGCCGCGCTGTGCTGCGCGCTTCTCGCGCTGCGCCTCTCCGCGCCGGCGGCGGAGCCCTCCGCCGCGCTTCCCGCCCCGCCCACGGCCTCCGCGCTGACGCCCGGCCCGCTGCACTCCGCGACCAACCTCGCGCCGGCCGAGGCGCGCGCGGCCCTCTCCTCGGCGCTGCCGGCGCCGTCGGAAAGCGCCGTCGCCGCGTTCCTCGCGCCGCCCGCCGCGCCGGCCATGCCGGCGTTCGTGTCCTCGAGCAACTGGGTGGACGCCGTGTTCCTTCCGCTCGGCCTCCACGAGACGGCGACGCCGGCGACGGTCTCGACGCCCTCCTCCGTCGTCCTCTGCTCGCCGGAGTACGTCCGCGCCGTCGTCTGGCGCTACCGCCGCGGGACCGGCCCGCGCGACGTGCCGCTCGACCTCGGGCACGACTCCGCCACCAACGCCGCGTTCGCGCTCATGGGCCGCGTCGTGGGCACGTGGTTCGACGAAGAGCGCGGGGCCGTCGCGCGGATCGAGCTCACGCCGGCCGGCAGGGCGGCGATCGAGGCGCGGCCGGTGCGCGTCTCGGCCGGGATGCGGGTCCTCAAGGCGACGACGACCGTCAATGCCGCGCTCACGGGCGGCGCGGACGAGATCGCGATCCCCTGGGCGCTCACGTCCATCGCCCTCACGCGCGACCCCGCGCTCCCCACGCCGTGGATCTCCGCCTCCGACCTCCGCCCCCTCTCGGAAATCTCCGTCTACCCCCGCGCCCGTTGACACTCTTCACTCTTCACTCTTAACTCGCCGTGAACCCCACCGTCTCCGCCATCGTCGGGCGCCTGCCTAAGAAGCCGCTCGTCTCGCCCCAGGAGATCGCCGCCGCGTTCTCGCTCACGACTCCGCAGACCGTGATCGGCGACATCGCCGCGGGCCTGCTTGCCGCCGTGAAGGTCGGCAACCGCTACCTCGTCGCCCGCGACGAGGCCGTCCGCTACGTCTCCTCCAAGGCCGTCGTCCCCGACGAAGCCGTGCTTCCTAAACCAAAATCGAACCAAACGAAGTCCAACCATCAATGAAAACGAAACCGAAATCTCGTGCATCGTCTCGCGCCGTCGTCCCGGCTACCACGCGCTCGCTCGCTCCCGCCGCTGGCTCCCAGGCCGCGCTCGTAGCGATGCCTGAACCAGCCGGCACGCTCGACCGGGCCGGCCGCGTCAATTTCTTCCACCGTCTCTCGCGCGAGGCGGGCGTCGTCTCGATCCGCGCGGCGCTCGCCGCCGGCCTGGAGCTCCTGGCCGCCAAGGAGGAGCTTTCCGGCGGCTTCCAGAAGTGGGTGCAGGCCAAGTGCTCCTTCGGAGTGACCACCGCCTACAAGTACATGGCGACCGTCCAGCGTTCGCTTCCGGAAGCGGCGCTGCCAAAATTGCTCTCCGACTCGGACGCGGCCCGCGAGCGGAAAATCGAGGAGGTGGCGTCATCCACCGATTCGCGCACGCTCACGGAGCTCTACGATGATTTGGGCATCGTCCGCAAGACGCCCAGCAACCTGGGCGGCGCCCGCCCGGGCGCGGGCCGGCCGAAGGGCGGCACCTCGGAGGGCCGCCGCGCGAAGCCCCCGCTGGAGCTTTCGGAGGAGTGGATGCAGCGCGCCGAGGCGGCGGCCAGCGAGCTGGGCGGCGTCTGCATGGTCGCGCAGGCGGAGCTGCTGCGCGCGTTCCCCGAGCGCCTCTCCGTCGTCCGCGCCCACATCCACGACTGCCTCGCCGTCCTCGACGGCCTCGCCGCGAAGGAGTAGCCGATGAGCACCGCCCTTGCAACGGCCCTGCAAAGCGCCCCGCTCTTCTCCCGCCTCACGCCGGAGGAGCGCGCGGAGGCGAGCGTCTGGACCTCGATCTGCCGCGAGCTGCTCGCCGTCCCGAGCCGAGAGCGCGGCGCGGCCGTGGCGCGCGTCCTCCAGGAGCGGGCGGGCCTCAAGGGCCTCTCCCGCACCCGCCTCTACGCCCGGCTTGCGGCGTTCCGCGAGCGGGGCGTGGAGGGGCTGCTGCCGCGCTGCGCGGCGCAGCGGGCGAAGACCGGTCGCGGGACGCGGCTGCCGGCGGAGTTCGTCGCCTGGTGGCAGGGACTCTGCGGCCTGCACCAGCGCCGCAAGGCGGAGGCGGTGTACCGCGAGCTGATGCGCCGGCTCGCGTCGGGCGCGGTGATCCCGGGCTACGGCACGGACTGGCGCGGAATCTGGTGCGCCGAGAATCCGGGCTGCGAGGCGCCGGCGCGCTGCCCCTGGGGCGCGGGGCTCGGGCATCCGGCCGGATGGAGCTACCGGAACCTGGCGGACCTCAAGCCGGAGCCGGACGTGTGGCTCGCGGCCGCGCAGGGCGCGGCGGCCGCGCGCTCGCTGCTGCCGGGCGTCCCGCACACGCGCGTCGGGCTGGCGTTCGGCAGCGTCTTCTTCGTGGACGACGTCTGGCACGACTTCAAGGTCTTCGCGGGGCAGCGCGAGCCGCAGCGCCCGGTGGAGCTGGGGATGATGGAGGCGCTCACGGGCCGCTACGCCACGTGGGGGCTCTGCGCGGTGACGCGCGGGGAGGACGGCGCGCGGAGGATGCTGCGCGGCTCCTACATGCGGTACCTGCTCTGCGACCTGCTCTGCCGCGTGGGCGTCTCGCCGGACGGGGCGACGATCTTCGCCGAGCACGGCACGGCGAACGTCCGCGAGGACCTGCTCGCGGCGATCAACGCGGAGATCGAGCGCCTGGGCGGGCCGGCCGGCTTCCTCCGGGTCGCGCTCGGCAGCACCTACGGCGCGCCGGTGGCGGCGGGGCTCTTCCAGGAGCGGCCGCGCGGCAACCCGCGCTGGAAGGCGATGCTGGAAAGCTCGTGGAACCTCCTGCACAACGAGACGGCGATGCTGCCGGGGCAGGTCGGCCGCAACCGCGACGAGGCGCCGGCCGACGAGCACGGGCGCGAGAAGGAGAGCGGCGCGCTCTGGCCGCTCGCGCAGGCGATCGCGAGGGAGTCGCCGCAGCTGGCCGGACGGATCCTCACGGGCTTCCTCTCGTTCGAGGAGGCCTCCGAGTACCTGGCGAAGGCGAAGGGCTGGATCGAGACGCGCACCGACCACGCCCTGGAGGGCTGGCGCGCGTGCGGCTTCATGCGGCACGTGGCGGACGTGGCGGGCTCGGAGATCGACCTGGACGAGGCGGCGCGCCGCCACCCGGAGCAGGTCGCGAGCATCCGGGCGCTCGTCGCCGCCACGGGCGACCGCGTGCGCGAGGTGCCGCTCTCGCCGCTGGCGGCCTGGCACAAGTGCGAGCGGGAGCGCCCGCTCGTGCGCTGGCCGCTCTCGCTCGCGGCGGTCATCCTGGGCGGCGACCCGGACTGCTGCGCGGAGTGCGTCGTGGGCGACCGCGGCGAGCTCGCGCTGCGCGATCCGGACGGCAGCGGCCGGAAGCGCGTCTTCAACGCCATCGTCACGGACGAGCGCGGGGCGAGGCTCGCGCTCCCGCGCGGCGCGCGCGTGCGCGCCATTCTGAATCCCTTCGACCAGTCGCGCGCCCTGGTCCTGGACGAGGCGGGGCGCTACCTCGGCGCGACGGGCCGCCCCTACGAGGCCGGCCGCTACGGCGACCGCGAGGCCGACGAGCGCAATCTCGGGCTCTGGCAGGAGGCGCGGGCGGAGCAGAAGCGGCGCCTGGCGCCGGTCCTCGCCGCGCAGAAGGAGCGGCGGCGCGCCGAGGTGCGCCGCAGCGCCGCCGCCCTGCTCGAGGCCGGCGCGGCCGCCGACGGCCCCGCCAGCCTCGGCTCCGACGCGCCGGCCGACCTCTCCGAGATTTCGGCGGGTCCGGCCGCGGAGCCTCCCTGCTCCGCCTCCCTCCCCGACTTCGACCCGGCCGCCGCCGACTGCGACGAGACGGCCGACTTCCTCGCATCCATTTCCGCCCGGTAGGATCCGGACGGACAACACAAGGAGAAAACCAAGCCATGCCAACCGCACCCGCAATCCCCCAGAAGGTCGCGCCGCCCGAGAACCAGCCCACGCTGGGCAACGTCGGCGGCGCGCAGAACTACATCGCCCTGGCCGGCGACGCCGTCCACAAGACGTGCGAGGCGCTGCTCGCCCGCGGCGCCGTCACCGAAGAACAGGCCGAGCTGATCCGCTGGGCCTTCGCCTGGGCCAAGACCAACAACCTCAGCCTCGCCGGCGCGGGGGACGCCTTCGGCCTCTCCCCGACGACCGTGCAGCGCGTCTTCACGGGCCAGTACGGGGCCGACTACGCCGGCCCGCTCGCCAAGATCGCCAACGCCAGGCGCCTCGTCGAGGCGCGCAGCACGCGCAAGGACGTGGGCTTCATCGAGACGAGCGTCTGGCGGCGGATCGACGCCGCCTGCACCTCCGCCCTCAACGACCAGATGCCCGTCTTCATCTACGGCCCCTCGCAGATCGGCAAGACGACGTGCCTCCTGGAGTTCGCGCGGCGCCACAACCACGGCACGAGCAAGTACGTCCGGATGCCGGCCGCCTGCACCTTCGCCTTCTTCGTCCAGAGCGTCGCGCGCGCGTGCTTCATCCCCACGAGCCGCCAGACGCGCATCAACGACATGCGCGAGCGCATCGCGCACGCGATCGACTCCAAGAACCTGCTCATCGTCGACGAGTTCCACCAGGCGCTCGTCACCGTCGGCCCGCTCGCCGCCACGCAGATCATGGAGTTCATCCGGGAGATCTACGACCGCACCGGCTGCGGCATCGTCCTGTCGGCGACAAACGTCGGCGAGACCGAGCTGGAGCGCGGCGAGCGCGCCGGCATCTACGACCAGCTGCGGCGGCGCGGCATGGTCAAGCTCGTCCTGCCCCCGAAGGCCGGCGCGGCCGACCTGAAGAAGATCGCGGCCAGCTTCGACCTGCCGCCGCCCGAAGGCCGGTATCTCGACGCCGTGCAGTCCATGCTCGCCCTCTCCGGCACCGGAATGTACATCAAGTATCTCCAGGCCGCCCACAGCCTCGCCTCGCGGCGCGGCAAGCCCCTCTCCTGGGAACACTTCGGCGCCGTCTGGGACGGCATGCGCAAGCTCGCCTCCGGAGCCCCCGAGGCCTAGACCCTCCGACCATTAGACCACGAGACCACCCAACCATGAACACCCGCACCACCCGCCTCCGCGCCACCACCATCATGAACCGCAACGACCTCGAGAACGTCCTCGGCCGCTACGCCGCCGCCGTCATCGAGGCCGACGCCCTCAAGGCCGAACTCGACCGCAAGGTCAATGAGCTGCGCGCCGGCTACGAAGAGCGCGCCGCCGCGCTCGGCAAGCGCGCCGAGATCTTCTTCGCCGACGTCGAGGCCTACCTGGCCAACAACCCCGAGGAAATCCCCGCCGGCCGCAAGTCGCTGGAGCTGCTGCACGGCACCGTCGGCTACCGCACCGGCAACCCCACCGTCCGCCTCCCGCGCGGCGTGGACGAGGCCGCCCTCTGCGAGGAGCTGCGCTGCTCCGGGTTCCCGGAGTACGTCCGCACCCGCGAGGAAGTCAACAGAGAGGCCGTCCTGGCCGCAGACGATGCCGCGCGCGAAAGCCTCGCCGCGCATGGCGTCAAGGTCACGCAGACCAAGGACCGCTTCTACATCGAGATCAAGCGCGAGCAGCCGGGGGTGTAGGATGCCCGAGCGGCCCATCACCGCCGCGCAGCGCGCGGCATTCTGGCGGCACTTCGGTGCCGCGTGCCAGACACAGGGCATCCCCGCCGACGAGCGGGAGGCCTACCGCCGCGCCGTCCTCCGGGAGGAGGGCGGCGTCGAGCACCTGGCCGACCTGGGGCGCACGCACGGCTTCGACGCCGTGTGCCTGCGTCTGTGCCTCGACGCCGAGGACTACGACGGCGCCGCCCGCTACGAAGTGGGCGACGCCCGGCGGATGGGCGCGATCATCGACGCCGTGATCCGGGAGATCGTCGCCGGCACGCCCACCGCCCCGGAAGCATACCTGCGCGGCGTCTTCGCCCACGCGCACATGCCGTTTCCGGGAACCGAGGAATGGTATCTGGACGTCTCCACGGACCTTCTGCGCTCCATCATGCAGATGGTTCTCACGCACCGTCGGCGGCTCCATCGCCGAGCGCCCGTTGTTGGCGTCGATCTCGCCCGGGGTCCTTCCTGGACATCCTGCCACCCTCCTCGCCAACCATGAACGACGACAGTGGTTCCTGCTTGCTCGTTCTCGCAGGCCTGGTCCTCGCATCCGCCGGCCATCCGATCCTCGGCCTCCTCTGTATCCTCGCCGGCCTGTGACCGCCCCGAAAGGCCCTTGCAATCCCCCTGCAAGGGCCTTTCCTTTTCCCCTCTCAATCCCTTAAAGTCCCATTATAATTGCAAATCGTCCCAAACCGCGCTGCAAGATACA
>OCVV012858675.1_pt1 | contig 27476 bp, 21 predicted proteins | sample 1539721 | NCBI WGS metagenome assembly OCVV01 (sample SAMN02144230, study PRJEB22623) | gut metagenome | biome: sheep rumen | host: Ovis aries | place: New Zealand | reverse complement strand
ATGATTATTCGGTCTCAAAGCAATGATCTCATTATGCGTCTACAGGAGCCTCGCCGTACTATTCAGGTTGTGGCTGGTCCGCGTCAAGTAGGTAAGACAACACTTGTAAAACAGGTGCTACAACAATTGTCAACACCTTCACGCTTCTTTAACGCCGACGGAGTGGAACCTGACGACAAAGATTGGATAGCTGCTCGTTGGGAGGAAGTACGAGCGTTGATGCATTTTAATCAATATCAGGAGATGGTGCTCGTCATTGACGAGGTGCATAAGATCAACAATTGGAGTGAACAAGTTAAACGTGAGTGGGATGCCGACACATTCAATGATGTGAATATCAAGGTGGTGTTGCTTGGTTCGTCGCGTCTGCTACTAAAAAAAGGATTGACGGAGTCGCTTGCCGGAAGGTTTGAGATACTATCCATGACACATTGGTCATTTCAAGAAATGCAAGAAGCGTTTGGATGGGACATTAACCAATATGTGTATTTCGGAGGATATCCGGGAAGTGCCCCATATGTTAACAATGAGGCGCGTTGGCGCAAATACATGCGTGAGTCAATAATCGCTCCGGCTATTGAAAAAGACGTTCTGCAAACGACGTATATTTACAAACCGGCCTTGATGCATCAACTCTTTCATCTCGGCTGTGCTTATTCCGGAGAGTTGCTTTCGTACAACAAAATGCTCGGATTGCTGCAAGATGCGGGCAATGCTACTACATTGGTCAATTATTTGGAAGTTCTCGGCGAAAGTAAACTGCTGACAGGTCTGCCAAAGTATGTAATGGATGCATCTCGAAAATACAGAACGATCCCTAAACTTCAAGTATATAATAATGCGCTATTAACAGCATTGACGGAAGGAGTTTCGTATGAAAAGGTCTTTACGGATCCGCAGTTGTGGGGACGTTGGGTAGAATCAGCAGTGGGATGCTATTTGTTGGATAAAGCAGATGAGTTGGAGTGTGACTTGTTCTATTGGCGCGAGAATAACGAAGAAGTGGATTTCGTTTTGCGCAGAGCAGATAAGGTTCTGGCGATTGAGGTTAAGAGTGGAAAAAGGCAGAGCAATAGCGGGTTAAGCACATTCCGTCAAATGTATAATCCGCAGCATTCGTTAGTCGTTGGCGGTCAAGCCTTACCTTTGGAAGACTTATTCAAAGGCAACATCGCAAGTCTTTTATAAAAATTCCATCCAAAGGTTACCTTTGGCAAATGGATGTCATTAATAGATGAATGATCAGAACGGAGAGTGCCGAAAGAATTGTATATAACTTCCACCGACCGAAGAGCGGGAGATGAGCGGAATAAGACCTAAAATGGGAGACGATTTCACATATTCAAATAATCCAGACGGTGTCTGGAAAATTGAGCTGGAGTCACTATCTAGAATTGCTGAAATGCGATGATGAGTTGGAGATGCAGTTTTATATGACCCAAGCAGTGCAGGAGAATTGGTCTGTTCGTGGATTGAAACGTCAAATCAGCAGTGGTTTGTTCCAGAGATTTGCAGCGCGTTACCAATTGTATTTGCCGAACAAGGCAGAGTTACAAGAACAACTGAACCAACTGATGGCAAAATAAAATAATCGTCCCCTCTCCGAGACGGTGCTTCCGAGCACTACGAAAAAGGAGAAAGACAAATATAGAAACAAATTAAATCGCCTATGGCATAAAACAACAGACAAACAACATACATAAAAAAATATAGAAAAATGACGTACGCCCTTGCATATGTCATTTTTTTTGCGTAATTTTGCAGCCAAAAAATAAATGGAGCAAGCCGAAAATCCGAAAAAGAGTAGGCACAACCATAATTTAATAATTTATGAAGAACAAATTATCCTTAATTCTTCTCTTTTTCCTGTCGGGTTTATGCGCCCAGGCGGAAGTGCCTAACGCAGCTTTAATAAGCACGCGCAATCAGGAGGGAACGAATGATGAATCCTCTCTAAGTATTGTCAATCTGCAGAGTATTCAATTGGTTCTTACCGATCAGAATCAAGTACAATCTGTTTTTGTGTTTGAAGATCAGAGCACGGTGGTGTTTGAAAATGTGAATGCCATAGAATTTCAACACGAAGCTCAGTCGGCTACTGTTGAACATGAAACCCCTACGGATATCGAGTCTCCGTCAGCCATCCAAATGATCGTTTCTCCGAATCCGGCAAAGGATTTGGTTCGAATCTCCGGCATGAAGGAAGACAGCCGAGGAACGGTTTTCAACGTGAACGGCCAGCGGATATGCGACTTTAACGGTCTGCAGACCACTATAGATGTCTCTCAATGGACTAACGGCACATATATCATCCGTATTGATAACGCGATTTTCAAACTGATTAAACAATAAAGCGCTATGAAAAAGAGTTTTCTTAGTATCCTCTTAGCCTGCTTGTTTTTCACCGCTCAGGCAGAAGAAATGTGGCATATTGTGGGCACGAATGACTATGTTCGGACGGGATGTCTCCGCAAAGTGCAAATATATACCGACAGTTTGACGGGAGCTTCTTTCTATTTCCGTAATATTCCTCAGAATCCCGGAGCAGAAGATCTCGCGGGTATGTATAACGATGTCTTTGACCGCTTGGTGCAAACCGGCTCTATAATGCCTGCCGGTTCCGGAGATATTAATAATTTTGATGAATCAGTATCCGGCTTCTACCGCTCCCTATGGAATCTAAACGAGATACCTGCCGACGGCGGATGGTATATATGGCGAGATCTGGAAGTTTATCAATTACAGGAATTGGATTTGCAAGATAATGCGCTGGTAAAAGCGGCTTATATGCGTTTGTTATATAACATGTATCAGCAGAACCTTTTTTTAGAGGAAGCGAGCAAGCTTAATCTGTATCCTGAAGAGCAGAAACAAGTACGTTTCGTACGTGCGTTGACGGCTTGGTACATGTTGGATCTCTTTCCAGCTTCGCATTTTACTACTCAGACATACATAAACGGCTCAGTTACGATTAGTCGCCAGCAGTTATATAACTGGTTGGAGGCGGAGTTGTTGGCGTTGACCACTTTACTGCCACAAACGCGTCAAGACATTTACCATGTAGATGCGGACGCTGCCAAAATGTTACTGGCTCGTTTGTATCTCAATGCAGAGGTCTATACCGGAACGCCGCAGTGGGCGAAAGCTTCTTCGTATGCTCAGCAGGTCATGAATGGTCAACATCCGTTACACGTCAGCAGCAGTAGCAGTTATTCTCCTTACCAAGAGCTTTTTATGGGTAATAATGATGCCAACGGAGCTCAAGAAGAAGCTTTGCTCTTGCTCAAACAGGACGGCAATACGGCTTATTCCTATGCAGGTTCTACGTATTTAATCAATGCAACACGGAGTTATTCTATCAATATGCCTCCTTATGGTATTAATGGCGGATGGGATATTTGGCGTTCGGGCTATCGATTATTGCAAGCTTTTGCCACAGATGACCAACTTATTTCATTGAAAGGAACGGAATTCACGATGCCGGGTTTGTTAGGAGACGACCGTGCTATGTTCTATGCAGATGATACATATCCGGTTCCGAGCATGACCGATGCCTACGGATCGTTTACAAAGACATGGTCCGCCAATAAGTTTACGGGGCGTTATTCCACGGATCCGTTGGATGGTTCTTCCACCTCAGCGAGTTCCCCTCAATGGCCGGATACAGATATCCCTTTGATGCGTAGTGCAGAAGCATGGTTGACTTATGCTGAGGCTCAGTTCCGAATGGGCAATACCGCCAATGCTCTCAACGCTATAGCAGTTTTGCGTAGCCGTGCCAATGCGAGCACACCGGCAACCATTACTGAGGATTATATTCTGGACGAATGGTTCAGAGAGTTCTATAATGAAGGAAGACGAAGAGTGGATTTGATTCGTTTCCATCAGTTTGCCGGTCCTGATGCTACGCGTACATGGGAGGCTCACACAAGCGGAATAGATGCATCGTATAATACATTCCCTTTACCGGACATGGTGGACGAATTCCCTTCCCCGGAAAACAAATATCGGTATTTTGCACAATTACTTCCTCCTGTATCTCCTGAATGGAATCCGGATGTGGCATACCCATGCGACAGTTGCAACACAGGAGAAGTATATTATGATCGGGAGAGCGGAACCATCTATTCCATCAATAGTAGTGAACTTGGTATGGGAATAGGAGGAGCGTTCAGGTCAATGTATCAGATCTTCAAAGGAGAACCATTCCGTCTGGAATTAACGGAATTCCCATATCTGCAACCGGTTGATCAACCGGCAGTTCTTCCAGAAACGGCAGTCCCGGAAGGTGCGTTTGTCATCATGCTGCATAGCGATTATAACTATGGTGCAAATCTGGTCGTTCAGGGCGAATATCTGAATAGTGCAGGGGAGTGGATTTATAGCAGCGCAAGGACCAAACCGAGTTCCCATACTCCTACCGGAACCAATGTGAATAACCAGCACTTTGCACGCTTTGATTCTATCGGTAATGGCTGGTACAAAGCTGTTGTATATCCGATAATCGAGAAGGATGATAATGTTCAATCAACGTTGCCGGGTTATGCGCATATAACCGGAATAGCTTATTATCCAGAGGGTACAACCGGAAAGCCGGAGATGATAAAGGAGGTACACAAATTAGCCGGATCGATGAATAATTACATAGAGATGAGTACCGGCGAAATGGAGTTTTCTTTCTCTCAGTTAGCTTATTATGAAGATCCGACATACGGACGTGTATATTATTCGTCGATGGCTACAGACAGAGTCGTTTATCTTTCTGTAGCCGGTCAAGAGCCAACGCCTCAACCCCTTGTCCCGTCAGTAGATCCCACGCCCGGTGCGGTAACGCTGATGATCAAGTTTGATGTCGCACCTTGTGAAGGAAACAATATCCGCTTTGTGGGTACTTATGGAGGCCTTGACGCTGTTTGGAGTTTCCCGTCTGCCCATGTGATGACACCGGTTGGAGACGGATGGTACAAGATCATCTTAACCCCGGATGAATCAGGAATAATAGAAGGACGTCCGGTTCAATGTGATGAAAATGGCGAGGGCGATTGGTACCAAGATTGGTCGCATGTCGAACAAGATATTGTGCCTATTTTGGGTGTTGAGGATTACATGATTGTCAATTCGGGTTATTCAGAGTGGAATCTGTCTTTTACGCAGTATGATGCAGAGGACGGAGCCGTTGTATATATAGAGAGCAAAGCCTGGAATTTCACCTGTTCTTCTCCGAGGGAATACACCATCACCGTGACGTTACCGGATTTCTGTGTGCCGTTCAATGCAGAGGTAGTAGGTGCGTTTGAAGGATGGTGTGTCAATCCTGCTTCTTTGACGCTCGTTAGTGGCAATACCTACACGACAACCGTTACCGCTAAGCCGGGTATGGAATGGAAAATCCGCGGCGAAGGAGGATGGGATAAAGAATTGGTATATTATGAAGAGAGTGTTGGCGGATGGTCCACGTTCGGCAATTTCAGTTTTGGAGACGAAACCAATATTGTTCTGGATTTCAGTAATCCTAACCAATACATGTGGAATGTGTGTCTTTAGTCCTTTTTAATGGAGTTGAAAGGGTGTGTCAAAACAAAATGACACACCCTTTTTTTATAAACAGGGGTATTACGTTGGTTTTGACCGTCGTGTACCGAAAAGAACAAAAAAGCAAAGAAAATTACGTGCGCGCTTGCGTATGTCAAAAAAAAGTTGTAACTTTGCAGCCAAATTGCGAAAAAAATAATATACAGATATGAGTACAACAGGAAAAGTGATAACTTGGACGTCGGTAATCGCCGTTTTGGCATTAGCGGCATTTATCTTTATCAAGTTCTGCTTCGTCTATAGCGAAGGAGTAAACGAAGGAGACATCAATTATTTCCAGAAAGAGGGTTTTCTCTTCAAGACCTACGAGGGCAAGATGATCCAGACGGGTCTGAAGAATACCAAGGTACAAGGCTCCATCCAGTCGAACGAGTTCAAGTTCTCGGTCGTGGACGAGCAAGTGGCAAAGCAGCTGAACGACGGCGCTAACACCGGTGTGAAGCTTCATTGGAAACGCTACCTCGGCACTTTGCCTTGGCGCGGAAACAGCCAGTTTATCGTCGATAGCGTGTATGTGGCTCCGCATAGATAGACCGCTGCGCTAAAAGAACAAAGAGTTATGATGACGGAAGAGAAATATAATTTTGTCAAGATGTATGAGCGTTCGTTCCGTGAAAACTGGAATGAACCCGCTGTGACCGATTACGGCACAAACGTGACCTTGACGTATGGCCAGCTGGCTATCAACATCGAGAAACTGCACATTCTTTTCAAGGAATGCGGAATCAAGAAGAACGACAAGATAGCCGTCATGGGTAAGAACAACAGTAACTGGGTCGCTGTGTATCTGGCGGCTGTGACGTACGGAGCAATCATCGTACCCATCCTGCAGGATTTCCGTGCGAACGACGCGATTCATATCATCAACCACTCGGAGAGTAAGCTGCTTTTCATCAGCGACATCAACTGGGAAGGTATCGAGTTGGACCAGATTCCGAAGGTGAAAGCAACCGTGAGCCTGAACGATTGGCATCCAATTACGTTAGCCCTGGATTCGAAGAAGATCAACTACGAGGCTATCGGCGCGAAGTTCAAGGAGAAACACCCCGATGGCTACTGGGCTAAAGATGTGCATTTCGAAGACCGCCCGAATAGTGAAATAGGCTCTATCAACTATACCTCCGGCACTACCGGATTCAGCAAAGGCGTGATCATGCCGCTGAACGGTCTGGCAGGAAACGTGCGTTACGGTTTGGAGAGCGGCATTGCGCATAAGGGCGCACGGTTCGTGACGTTCCTTCCGTTGGCACATGCGTACGGTTGTGCATTTGATTTCCTGTCTTGTCTGGCAGCCGGCGGCCACACGTGGTTGGTCGGTCGTACGCCGAGTCCGAAGATTCTGCTGAAGGCTTTTGCGGAAGTCAAGCCGACCGTCATCCTCTCGGTTCCGCTAATCCTGGAGAAGATATACAAGAAGATGATCGTGCCGCAGATTCAGAAACCGCCCGTAAGCTGGGTGCTCAAAGTGCCGTTCCTGGACGAGGTTGTTTGTTCGAAGATTCGCGAGCAGTTGGTTCAGGCTTTCGGTGGCGAGTTCAGCCAGATGATCATCGGCGGCGCTCCGCTGAACCCGGAAGTAGAAGCATTCTTGCACAGAATAAAATTCCCCGTATCGGTGGGGTACGGCATGACGGAGTGTGCTCCGTTGATCTGCTACACGCCGATAAGCGAAGGCCCGAAGATGTACTCCTGCGGTCGTCCGTTACCGGGAATCATGGAAGTGAAGATCCTTGACCCGAACGAAGAAGGAATAGGTGAGGTGGTGGTTCGCGGCGAGAACACGATGACCGGTTACTACAAGAATCCCCAGGCAACCAAAGAGGCCTTCACCAAAGACGGATGGCTCCGAACGGGTGATTTGGGACAGTTGGACGAAGACGGATTCCTCTATATCAAAGGCCGTTGCAAGACCATGCTCTTGGGACCGAGCGGACAGAATATCTATCCGGAAGAGATTGAGGCGAAGATCAACAATATGCCGTATGTCTTGGAGTCGCTCGTGCTGCAACAGGAAGACACGCGTCTCGTGGCGCTCATCTGCCCGGACTACAATGAAGTGGACGCGGATGGGCTGACGGCGGAACAACTCGAAGAACAGATGGAAGACGCCCGCAAGCAGGTTAACTCCGAACTCGCGGCGTACGAACAGATCTCCATCGTCAAACTCTATCCTCATGAGTTTGAGAAGACGCCGAAGAAATCCATCAAACGGTTCTTGTACACCAATATGGTGTAAGGTGTATGAATCTGTGTATTGATCAAGGAAATAGCCGGACGAAGGTGGCGTTGATGACGGACGAGGGTAAGATGATAAACCACTTCATCTACAAGCAATTCTCGTCGTCAGATGTAGAACGTCTGTTGGATTTGTACGATATTACGGATTCAATCATTTCCTCGGTAGTGAATATCGAGGCGGCGGTAGTCAATACGCTACATCGCCGCTCGCAGCACTTTGTGCTCTTTGATCATAATACGCCGGTGCCCATCATCAACTGCTATGACACACCTCAGACCTTAGGACAGGACCGCTTGGCTGCGGCTGTAGGAGCGAAGAGCCTGTGCCCGAATGAAAACCTCTTGATCATCGATGCGGGATCCGCAATCACGTATGACTTCGTGTCCGACAAAGGAGAATACATGGGTGGAAACATCGCTCCGGGACTGAAGATGCGGTTCACGATGCTGCAACGGATGACGAAAAAACTGCCGCTGGTGGAGGTGGAGGAGAACGAACTGATTCCGCTTTTCGGCAAGAACACCCGCGATGCCATCGCCGCCGGAGTAATACGAGGCGTGGCGTATGAGGTGAAAGGATATATGCGAACCTTAGGGGAGAAAGTACCGCATTTCCGGACCTTCCTAACAGGCGGCAATGCTCCGTTTATCCTTAATAACGTACGCACGTCGCGCACGGAGAAACGAGAGATACGATATGAGAAGAACTTAGTCCTGACAGGACTGAATACGATATTATGCGCAAACAAATAATAATTGGAATACTACTACTGTTGAGCGTCGGAGTGTGGGCTCAGAATATGACGAGTTCGCCATACTCCCGTTACGCTTACGGCGATATGAACGAGAACGTCCCTACGGCTTATCGCGCGATGGGTGGTGTCGGTTTCGGAATGCGAAACAACCGTGCCATCAACCCCTCGCAGCCGGCTTCATATACCTCCTGCGATTCTCTGACGTTTATGATGGACGTCGCAGCCAGCGCTAACTGGAGCCGATACAACGATGCCGGAGGAAAGAAGAATAAAGCTAACGGAAACCTCGAATACGTGACGATGCAGTTCCCGCTGTTCAAACGTTGGATAGCAATGTCAGTAGGTCTGCTGCCCTATAGTTCCGTAGGGTATAACATCGAGCTGCGCGATTCTACCGCCGGAGGAGATTATCATTATACCAAGAACTATGCCGGCGACGGAAACATCAGCCAGGTCTATGGAGGTTTGAGTTTTAATGTACTGAACTGGTTTGCCGCGGGCGTGAACGTCTATTACATGTGGGGCGACTTGGCGCACATGCGTACGCTTACTTTTGACGAGGCCGGTATGAATCCGACGATTCAGGCAGAGAACCTGTCCGTCAGCAATGTTCGTCTGCGTTACGGCGCGCAGTTCTTCCATACCTTCGGAGATCACTCGTTCAACGTCGGTGCGATCTTTGAGAATCGGATGAAGTTGCATAGCGACCTGATCTTAGTGGAGACCCAGTCAGATGACTCAATTCCTATATACCGTGACGGATGGGAACTGCCGATGGTATGGGGCGTTGGAGCCAGTTATAACTGGGCAAACAGATTGACCATCGGTTTTGATTATGAACGGCAATGTATGGCTTCGGCGCTGTATAACGGTCTGCGTGGCGATGACCCGTATAATGGTTTACAAGACCGCAGCAGGTATGCCTTCGGCGTGGAGTACCGCCACAACCCAATGGGCCGTAAGTACGCGGAGAGAATGCTTTGGCGCGCCGGAGTAAGTGTGCAGAACGAGTATCTGAGCGTCATCGGAGCGAAACGTATCACAGCAGGTATAGGTATCGGATTCCCGCTTTATACCATTGGTACCATCATCAATACGACCATCGAATATACCCACCGCGGCAGTTCAGCCGGTTTGGAGGAACATGCACTGCGGTTTACCATAGGCGCTTCCATAGCCGAGAACTGGTTCTTCAAGCGTAAACTGTAGTTTGGCACGGGATTTGTAACATCTCGAAATATCGACAACAACAATTAAAAATACACAATTATGAAACTGAAATCTTTACTTGTAGTAGCGTTGGCAGCAGCCGTACCGGCTCTGGCGTGCGCTAAGAAACCGAAAAAAGCAGTGGAGGAAGCTCCTGCTCAGGCTCCCGCTGTAGTGGAGGAAGATCCCGTAATCACGGAGGAGTGTGTGATGAACGTATCGCTCTTCCATGAGGCAGTAAAAAACAAAATGTATGCGGATGCATATGGTCCCTGGATGGAGGTTTATTCCACCTGTCCGAATGCCAACAAGTCCATCTATTCCGACGGCACGAAGATCGTCGAGGCTCTGTATCAGGCAGCTTCTGATCCCGCAGAGAAAGAGCGTCTGGCGAAATTAGCTATCGAGATGCAGGACAAACGTATCCGTTTCTTCGGTAACGATCCCAAATATCCGAAGGCTTATATCCTTGGAGAAAAGGGCCTGGCATACTTGGATTTCTACGGAGAAACAAAACTGGCTGAGGCTCGCGAATGTCTGCGTCAATCGGTTGAGGGAATGGCAGCAGGCAGCAAGATTCTCGTTCTCGTGAAACTGGTAGATGCTTCGTACGCGCTCTATAAACAAGATCAGAACGGCAAAGCAGAGCAGTTCATTTCGGATTATGAGTTAGCAAGCACGTATCTGGGTGAGCAGGCTTCCAATACGAACAATAAGAACGCAGAGATTGCCGGCAAACAGAAAGATTATGTAGATAATATCTTCGCTATCTCCGGTGCAGCTGATTGCTCGAAACTGGATGAGATTTATGCAGCTGTAGTTCAGCAGAACTTGTCGAACCTTGACATGTTGACCAAGATTGCTAAATTGTACAAACGTGTTCGTTGCACCGAGAGCGATGTTTATTTCGCAGCCTGCGAGGCAGCACACAAACTGCAACCGACCGATGAGTCCGCAGCAGGATGCGCTTCGATGGCAGCCAAGAAGGGTGACTACGAGCAAGCTGTAGCATACTACGATCAAGCTATCAAGTTAGCGATGGTAGAGGACGAGCTGGAGGATGTAGCGGATTATCAGTACAATGCCGCATTCTATTGCTACAACAACCTCAAGAAATATGCAGAGGCTCGTAAATATGCGTTGGCTTCCATCGCTACGCTGCAAGGTCTGGGTATGAACAAAGGTCAAGGCCGTTGCTATATTATCATCGGTATGTGCTATGCTTCGACCCAACTCTACCCGCAGGACGCAAAGGGACGGATCTTGAATAAGACCGTTTACTGGGCTGCTGTAGATAAATTCGTCAAGGCTAAACAAGTAGATCCTTCGGTAGAGGCACAGGCTTCCGAGTTCATCAGCTCGTACAGCAAGTACTATCCGACCAAAGAGGAGCGTTTCGACCTGCCGAATGAGTTCTCGGGTTCTACCTACTTTGTAGGAGGATGGATTGGTGAGAGTACCGCTATCCGATAAATGCCGTATAGCGGGTGTCTTCTTGACACTCGCTATATTTTTTTCCGCTTGCCGCCATAGCGAAGTGCAGCAGGCTGATGTGTCTGTACCCCGCGAACAAATAGCAGCGCTGGTTACGGATAGTGTCAGTACGCTTATCTCCGATTCCGGTATTACCAGATACCGGATAGAAGCACCCCAATGGCTGATCTATGATCAGACTGAACCGCCATACCAGGAGTTCCCGAAAGGAATCTATCTGGAGCAATTCGATCCGGATCTCTCCGTACAAGCTTCGCTGAAGGCCGATTACGCCTATTATGATGAGAAGGAGCAGCATTGGCGGCTGTCAGGAAACGTACACGCGCTGAATCGTAAGGGCGAGCAGTTTGATACACCGGAACTGAATTGGGATCAACAGACTCATCGGGTCTATTCCGATTCGGTGATTCATATCACGCGAGAGAAGAGTATCATTGAGGGGGTAGGGTTTGAATCGAATGAGGAGATGAGTAAATATACGATTCTTCATCCGACAGGTGTCTTCCCCATCGAGGATGAATAATAAATGGTAAATGGTAAATGACTAAATAGTAAATGTCTTTATGTTATTGGAAGGAAAAACAGCTTTGATCACGGGCGCCGCTCGTGGAATAGGCAAACAGATAGCGTTGGCTTTTGCCCGTGAAGGGGCCAACATCGCGTTCACAGATCTGGAGTTGAACGAAGCATGTATAGAGACCAGTAATGAACTGAAGGCGCTGGGCGTCAAAGTACAAGCATACGCATCCGATGCCTCCAATTTCGAGGCTGCGCACGCTGTAGTGGATGATGTTATGAAGGATTTCGGACGCATCGATATTCTGGTCAACAACGCCGGTATCACGCGCGACACGTTGCTTATGCGTATGACGGAACAACAATGGGATTTGGTAATGCAGGTGAATCTCAAATCCGCCTTTAACTTCACGCACGCCGTAACGCCTGTGATGATGCGTCAACGGAGCGGATCGATTATCTCATTGAGTTCTGTAGTAGGCATCAACGGTAATGCCGGCCAGGCGAATTACGCCGCGTCGAAAGCAGGTATCATTGCGCTGACCAAGTCGGTAGCCAAAGAACTCGGTAGCCGCGGCGTCCGCGCTAACGCTATTGCACCGGGATTTATTCTAACCGACATGACGAAGGCGTTGAGCGAAGAGACGCTCAAGCAGTTTGTCTCGCTTATCCCGATGAAGCGTGGAGGCGAGCCGGAAGAAGTAGCGAAGGTCGCCCTCTTCTTAGCGAGCGACCTTGCTTCCTATGTCTCCGGACAGGTGATCCAAGTCAACGGAGCGATGGCATAATAAAAAATCCCGCAAGCGCGGGATTTTTTTTATTTCTCAAAGATCTTAAACTGCCAGGGGGCGAGGGTGAAGGTTTGTGCTGTTTCGAGTTTCTCTTTCTTACCGCAGATACATTGGTACGAACCTTCGTATCCGGTGAGATCGAGCGTTACCTCTTGCTCTTTGTCGGACATATTCATTACTGCAATAACAGTGTTGGTATGCCAGCGGCCTTCTTTCTGACGCACGCAAGCAAAGATAGCCTGATTATCCGCAGCGAGACGAACCATCGGCGCTCCTACTTCGGGGCTGAACAATGCTTTGTTACGCTCACGCAGGTCGTTTAATTTCTTATAGAGCTCAGCCTGTGCGTAGTTCTCATCCACATCAATCAGGTCCTTCTCAAAGAACTCCAGACGGTGGTGGTTACCGCTCAACTGTCCGGTGTATATCATCGGCATACCCGGTACAATATAGCAGAACGCTTGGAATAAAGGCACTGCATCTCCCATTCGCTCTTGCTCCGTTCCATTCCAGCTATTCTCATCGTGATTGGAGATAAAATTCATACGAATAGCCTCAGGACGGATGGTAGAATCTGTTTTCGCAAAGTTTGCCCACAGATCATCAACTGTCTTTTCACCTTTAGCAACGCCGTTCATCAAATGATGCAGCGACCAGCCGTAGTACATATCGAACGCTGTTTCGGTCAACTCTTGCGCTTTGTCCTCGTCTTCCGCCAATGTGAACATATCCGGGTGTGTCAGACGAAGATCGCCCATAGCCCAGTTCCAGAAATCAGTCGGAACCTCACCTGCTACGTCGCAGCGGAATCCATCAATACCGATGGAATCCATCCACCAATGCATCGCTTTGAGCATCTCATTGCGCATGTCTTGGTTGTCGTAGTTCAGTTTGGAGATATCTGTCCAATCGTATTGTACCATCAGGTTACCGAGGCTGTCGCGGTAGTGCCATCCGTCGTTCTTGGTCCACTCGCTATCCGGAGCCGTGTGGTTAGCGACCCAGTCGAGGATAACCTTAAAGCCTTGTTTATGCGCAGCGCCCAAGAAGTGCTCGAAGTCCTCGCGTGTACCGAATTCAGGGTTGATGGCGCAATAATCGATGATGGAGTAATAACTGCCGAGTGTACCTTTGCGGGTGATTACACCGATAGGCTGGCATGGCATAACCCAGATGATGTCAATACCGTTTTGACGCAAGGTGGGCAATAATGCTTCTGCAGCAGCAAAAGTACCTTCCGGGGTGGCTTGGCGGGTGTTTAACTCATAGATAGTAGCGTCGTACGCCCATTCCGGGTGACGCAACTCTTGTTTCTCAGCGCAACTCGCCATCAATAAGGATGCGAGCGCAAAAAGTAATGTTTTTCTCATGGTCGTATTATTCATTAATGATTTGATATGTTAACTCGTCGCGGTTGATGATTACGGTCACTTTCTGACCGAGATATATACGCTGGAAGACGATTTCTTCAGGACGGTCAATCAACGGAATAAAATCTCCGTAGAGGAGTGGCATGGAGCGGCGGCGCATGTGAATCAGTTCAGCTACCTCATTTCGCATCTTACGTTCGTCAGCATTGAGGTTCTCGAAGCGCATCATGTGTCGGTTGTCCGGATCATTACCTCCTACCTCTGCGTATTCATCGCCCTGATAGATACAGGGTACACCAGGCAAGGTCATATTGAGCACCTCCATTAGCAGAGCACGCTTGTAGGCAACAGCTGTGTCTCCGATGCCGACTTCGCGGGTCCATCCTTCTTCTTTGCCCTGGCTGTATATATCTATGGCACCGCCGGCGATTGAGGCGAAGCGTATCTGATCATGGTTACCGGAGATATTTCCCATGGTATGGTGTGCGCCGTACGTACGGAGAGAAGTCAGTTCGTTCTGCATGACCTGATCCATACCCTTTATGCCACATAGTGCTTCACGGGCTGTGAAATAGACGTTGAAATCAAATTGGGCATTGAGCATGCCGGACTTGACATAACTGCCGATAAGCTCCGGCGAACCATAGGTCTCTCCGATCATCCAGATCGGTCTGCCCGGCCAGCGGGTAGCAATCTTCTGTCCCAACATGCGCCAGTAGCCTTCGGGAATATGCTTGCAGGCATCGTGGCGATAGCCGTCCAAGTCGTAGTTGGCTAACCAATAGAGTGCGCTATCCGTCATCTGCTCGCATACTTCCGTACGCTCCAGATCCAGCGTGGGGATATGCTTGTCAAACCATGTGGTCAGACGTGCATCATCCCATAATTCGAAATTGCGTCTTCCGTCCGGCAGGATGGAGTCGGTATGCCAATCGGGGTGCTCCTGGAGGGTAGGAGAGTTGATATGCATGTGGTTGGCTACATAATCCAGAATGATGTTTATCTCGTGCGCGTGCGCGGTATCTAATAAGGTGCGCAACTCGTCCGGCGTACCAAAGCGGTCATCCAGCTTGGTCGCATATATCGGCCAGTAGCCATGGTATCCGCTGAACTTGGTATAGGTCTTCGTTGAGTCATATTTATTGCCGTTCGGGAAAGGATAGAGCCCCCATGCATCCCATGGGTTCTGGGTGATTGGGCTGATCCAGATGGTGTTGATGCCCAGTTGGTCGAAATAGCCATCGCTGATCTTACGAGTGATACCGGCTAAATCGCCGCCTTGATAATCCACGATGTCGAGCACTTCAGGGCTGTTCATCTTCCAATCGTTGGCGGTATTGCCATTGTAAAAACGGTCGATGAGCACAGAGTAGAGTACTTGCGCTTGCTGGTCATGGCGGTTCAGCTGGGCTGCATCGGTCACGATCTGACCATCCTGTAAAGGCAGCAACAGGTCGTTGTACAGGTATGTCTCATCTTCTGCAAAAACGCGCAGAAAACTTCTTCCTTGCAGAGCAGATAACTGGTTGCTGATGGCATTCAAATCCAAAGACCAACTGCCGTCTTCTTCCGCTTGCCATAAGGTATGGTCAATCAGCGTATTTTGAATATATGCCTCGATAGTAGGATTGGTGACGGTATCGAAGAATGCCACACGCAGTTTACCATCCTCGTAGCTGAGCGAATATAGGCTCTGGCGAACGGGTTTTGCCGGTAATACGGGAATGGCAAAACTACCGGTCTTGTCATGGAAAGTGATGGCATGGATGGAACGGTCACGGTTGATGATATCCATCTCACGCACGATCTTCGGAGTACCAATGAGGTTGGTATATTCGATAGCCTCGCCGGTAGTCCATTGCAATCCCTGCCAATAGGAAGTATCTCCGTATAGCGCCGGCACATAATCGGTCAGCACAATATGCATCGTGTCGCTATTCATACGAATCGGCATAATCGGAGACTCAACAGCCATTAAGCCTGCGGCATAATGCTGCTTCTGACACCCCAGAAAACAGGAGAGAATGGCTAAAAAGAAAATCGTCTTTTTCATAATGGTACATATTTTGCCGCAAAATTACAAAAAAATTTTGATATGTGCAAAAAAAATAGTAATTTTGCACGCAAAATAAAATTTAGTATGGATATATCGATAATTGTACCTCTATTTAATGAGGCGGAATCGTTGCCGCATCTCTATGAATGGATTGCTCGTGTAATGAAGGAGAACAAGTTCTCCTATGAGTTGATTTTCGTCAACGACGGGTCTTCGGATGATTCCTGGAAAGTGATACAATCGTTGCGCGAGCAGAGCGAAGCGGTTCGCGGTATTTGTTTCCGTCGCAATTATGGCAAGTCAGCTGCTTTGTACTGCGGATTCAATGCGGCGAAAGGAGATGTTGTAATCACGATGGATGCCGATTTGCAGGATAGCCCGGATGAGATCCCGGAGCTCTATCGCATGATTACGGAGGAGGGGTATGACCTGGTGAGCGGATGGAAGCAGAAACGCTATGACAATACATTAACGAAGAATCTTCCGTCCAAACTGTTCAATGCTACGGCACGGTGGGTGACCGGCATTCAGTTGCATGACATGAACTGCGGTCTGAAAGCCTACCGTAAGGAGGTGGTGAAGAATATTGAGGTATTCTCCGAGATGCACCGTTATATTCCTTATTTGGCGAAGAATGCGGGTTTTACGAAGATTGGCGAGAAAGTCGTTCAGCATCGTAAGCGTGAGTTCGGTACGTCGAAGTTCGGTATCAACCGCTTTGTGAACGGCTATCTGGATCTCTTGACCCTTTGGTTCCTGAATAAGTTCGGCAAACAGCCGATGCATTTCTTCGGTCTGGTAGGAAGTCTGATGTTCTTCATCGGATTTATCGCAGTCATCGTAGTAGGCAGCATGAAGCTGTACGCTCTGTCGCACGGCGTTCAGGCTATGCTGGTAGGCGTAAATCCGTATTTCCACATCGCCATTCTGATGATGATTTTGGGATGTATGCTGTTTTTGGCAGGTTTCTTGGCGGAATTAGTGATACGAAACAGTCCTTCCCGCAATGATTATTTGATTCGCGAGGAGTTCTAAACAGGCTGAACAGATGGCGCAAAATCTGGAAGAACAGGTAGCAGTAGTAGAGCGTGCGTTAGGCGAATGTATGATCGATACAGCGCTGGTAGTAGTGCGTACATGGCTCAACGAAATAGGGGAGAATAACCCCTATGAGGAAGCGTTTACCTCCATCCAGAAGCGCTATCATGAGATTTTTACGCAGTGGTTGAATATCGATGTGCCTTCTTCCGATGAGGAGCTCAGCAAACTCACCGGCGATACCTACCAGATGGTGGATGCCGTGTATGCGGATATTCGTCTGTTGCGCGGTGTATCGCCGGAGATTCATGGTTTTAATCATGAGTCCATCACTTCTGTAATGCATTATTTCGAGCATTGCGTGCGTTTTCGTCCGGAAGATCTGGAGTGGTATCGCGAGGTCATGAACGACGAGACGCAGGCTTCTCTGGCATTAGCGGCTACCTCTGCGTTGGCGCACAATTTAAGAACTTGTTTCTCGCTCGATGCCTTCCTGGCAATGATAGAATGCATGAATGCAACGAATGAGACGGTAGCCGACCAATGTATATCGAATGTTGTGCTACTGCTTATTCAGTATGACGTTCGCATTGATTTCTTCCCGCAGATACAAGATGCGGTGGTGAACGTGATCGGTGAGAATGACCTGGGCGAGCACGTGTTTGAGGTACTTTGTGCGCTGGTGGAGAGTTCGTCCAAAAATTGGATAGAGGAGTTGGCAAAGAGTATGTTTGAAGATAACCAGTTCCCGGAAGAACTGAAACGGCTGATGGAGATGTCCGGCATGGGACCTGATTCACAGACCTTTGCTCAGTTATTCCCGTCGCAAGAGCATAAATACTTGACGGAAATCATTCCGCTTATACCGCGGACGTGGCTTTATGCAATTCTGATAGAGGGTTATACGGGAAGAGAGAGAGCCTTGGCGTACGTTACCGTATCCGCCGGATTCCGCGATGCGATGTGGGATTATCCGCAGGTTGCCGAGAGAGTCTATCTGGAAATTTTGCGCAAAGGGACGGATAATCCAAAGGATTATATCAATTATGCCCATTGCCTCTTGCTGCAAGGCGATCGGATGATGGCGTATGAGAACTATAAGCAAGCGCGGTTGCTATGCAAGACGTCCAAGGAGTTCTTTTCGTTATTCCGTCCGGATCGAAAGAATCTCATAGACCATGGCATTCCTCTGGAGCATGTCTATGTGATGGAGGATCAACTGATCAATCCTTAGAAAGCTACTCCTAAACCGGCGTCGATAAATTCTGCCCGTGCGCCGTGTGTTTTCAGTCCTAATTGTACGAAGAGGTGGTCGAGTACGTGGTACTTGAGCACAAACTGCATGTAGCACCAGCCGTCCTGATAATTGCTGGCGTCGGTAAAGTCGTATTGGTAGAATATGCCACGGTTCAGCGGAGTGCCGGCTTGATCCATTTCGGCAGCGCCTTTTCCCTTGTCCCATGATTTTTTTCCTGTATATGGTTCGAGGTTCTTAACCGGGTCAAAGACATAGAATCCCACATGAATACCTGCGGTCAGATGACCGATGATGAACTCCGGCTGGAGGCTGACACCTACGCGGAAGCAGTTTTTGATGTCGCTATTTTTGAGGTAGGTCTTGCCGAAATAGGTAACCGGTGCACCCGGGTTGGCATCTGCAAACTCGTCGTTCACGCAGCGGTAGTAGCCGTCATAGAAGGCATCGACACCGGCTCCGATGCGGAAGATGGAGACGGGTACCCAGTATGCCGCGGCTTTGAGGGTAGCAGCGCCGAAGAACTGCATCTTAGGATAGTTGTCGCGGTAGTAGTTCTGCTTCACGCCCCCCGTTGCGCTGATCTCCACCGCCCAGGGTTTGTCCACGCCGTCGTACAGTTTGCGCGGCACATCGGGTTCGGGAGAGGTGTAATCTTTCTCGTGCGGATGATAGCGCAGACCGAGTTCTCCGCCGAGCATGTTATAACCTGCGTTGGGGTGCATGATAGAGCCGTTGGAGATATGATGCCAGCCGCCGTTGAGGGTGATTTCCCAGCCGTCCTTGATCGGAAAATCCATGTATAGCTCCAAAGCCAGATAGGCATTCAGCACAGAACCGATGGACCAGTTAGCATCCTTATGGTCAAAATACAGGTGTTCGCCTTTATAGGTATTGGCATATGTCTTCGTAACGGCGGCTATGCCGACTGTGGGGCGTGCGCCTATACGGAAATGCGTGCCGTTGTAAAAGGGCATATTGATGTAGCCATACGCCGCGATGGCAGAACCGAGGATGGCGTTATTGCCCAAATTCAGGTATCGTGCACCGACGCCGATAGAGGCATTATTCCATTGCCGGAGACTGTTCCATCGCCCTGTAGGCAGAAACTCGACAGAAAATGCCGCTCCCGGGACAACAGGTGTCGGGCTCAAAAACGGCGACACTTTCTCGTCCGGCAACATAAAGAGTGCCGTTCCACCAAAACGGTACGCTAACTCGTAATGAGGTAGCGAAAACGCTTGTAAACAAGCGCAGAGAGCTATGAGTAAAAGAACTTTTTTCATTTTTCGGCGCAAAATTACAAAAATATTTTGATATGTGCAAATTTTTTTGTACCTTTGCGCGGAAATTTGTGAGTTACTAAAAATGATTCAATCAAAGGATATACAAAATTTCTTTTTCTTGGGCATCGGAGGCATTGGAATGAGTGCCTTAGCTCGTTATTTTCACCACCAAGGATATCCTGTTTTCGGCTACGATCGTACGCCGTCTCCTCTGACTCGGGAATTGGAGAAAGAGGGTATTTACATCACGTATATAGATGCTGTTGATACGCTGTATGGTCTAGGATTGGTCTTACATAATACGCTTGTAGTCCGTACTCCGGCCGTACCGGAGGATTGCGCTATTTACAGTTATTTGCGCAAGGAAGGATTCGATATCCGCAAGCGTGCAGAGGTGTTGGGTATCGTGACGCGCGGAGAGGCGTCAGGCGAGGGCGGAAAGCGGATGAAGGCGCTTTGTGTCGCCGGGACGCATGGGAAAACGACGACGAGTACGATGATTGCGCATCTGATGAACGGAGGAAATAAGGCAGCTACGGAAAGCCATGCCGGAGTGAATGCGTTTTTGGGCGGCATAAGCGAGAATTACCATACGAATCTGCTGCTGTCGAAGGAGAGCGAGTATGTGGTGGTGGAGGCGGATGAGTACGATAGGTCGTTTCATCAGTTGACACCGTATATCTCTGTGGTGACGGCGGTGGATGCGGATCATCTGGATATCTACGGCACGGCGGAGGCTTATCGGGAGGCGTTTGCGCATTATACGAGTCTGATTACCGGCGCCTTGGTTATGAAGCACGGGATAGAGTTGGAGCCGCGATTAAAAGAGGGCGTGAAGTGCTATACGTACGGGGTAGAGGAGAGTCGAGAGTCAAGAGCTGAGAGCCGAGAGGCGGATATGCCGGATTTCTATGCAGAGAGGATCCGTGTGAAGGACGGTCAGATTATATTTGATTTCAAGATGCCGGACGGGGAGATTAAGGATGTGCAGTTGGGTGTGCCGGTATGGGTGAATATCGAGAATGCGGTAGCGGCGATGGCTGTTGCGCATCTATGCGGAATAAAAGACGATGTGATGCGTGAAGCGATGGCTTCGTTCAAGGGCGTTCAGCGGCGGTTTAATATCCATGTGAATACTCCGAAAGTAGCATATATAGACGATTACGCGCATCATCCGCAGGAGATAGCTACGGCGATTGATTCGATTCGAAAGCTTTTCCCGGAGCGCAAACTGATCGGTGTTTTCCAGCCGCATTTATACACCCGTACGCGGGATTTTGCGGATGGATTCAGGGCAGTATTAGGGACTTTGGACGAGTGTGTGTTGCTGCCTATTTATCCTGCGCGGGAAGAACCGATACCGGGTGTGACGAGCGAGATGTTAGGCGGCGTAGTAGTGCAGAAACCGAAATTGGTGGAAGAACTCAAACGGAGGGTTCGGGAGAGTAAAGAGCCGGTAGTGGTACTGACCGTCGGCGCCGGAGATATAGATCGCTTGGTGCCGGAGATAGCCCGTGCGTTAAAAGAAGAATAGAGAATGAGCAATGTTGCGCGAATCATATGGCAGATCATCGGTGTTTCGGTAGTAGCCGGGATGCTGGTCGGCGCTGTCGTAGCCGGTTACCGGATGCGTCCCGGCGATGAGCCGTGTCCCGCGCTCGAATACGAGATCATGGATCAGAAGGAGCGGCAGTATGTTACTCCCGGGGAACTGAATACCTTGTTGCGTAATGAGAATCTTTATCCGGTAGGGCAAGTGATAGACCGCGGACGGCTGCATCGTATCGAGCAGACGGTTCTTCATCATCCGATGGTTCGCACGGCAGAGTGTTATACAACGCCTCAAGGGATCATTTATGTGCGTCTGAGCCAGCGTGTGCCGTTGGTTCGCGTGCTGATGCCCGGCGATGCGTATCTTATCGATACCGACCGTCGCGTAATGCCGGTTCGCGCAGCCGTGAAGGACTCCGTGCTGGTGGCTACCGGCGCAGTAGGGCCTCATATAGCGAGCCATCAGATAGCGGATTTTGCCGAGTGGCTGCAGGACGAGCCGTACTGGAGAGCCCGAGTGCATCATCTCCACGTCCAATCGCCGCAGATGGTTTATCTGTATCTCCGCGGAGCGAACCAACCCCGGATCGTATTGGGAAACATGAGCCGATATGACCGCAAATTAGCGAAGATGCGTACGTTTATGGAAAATAGCGCGGAAGCAGTCCGCGATAAGCATTATATAGAATATGACCTCCGTTTCCACGGGCAAGTAATAGGTCGATATTAAACACTAACCCTTAACTACTATTAACAATGGCAAGAAAACAACCTCAAACAGCCGATTCTCTTCCGTTGGTAGCCTTGGACCTCGGTAGCGACAGCGTGCGCGCCATGGCTGCGCGCCGGATAGCGCCGGATCTGTTCCAGATTCTCGGAGTGGAAGAGCGATCGCAGAAATTAGGCAATGTATGCGTTGAGCAGGGCATTATTACGCAGTCCAGTAATGCAGGTTATGTTATCGCCGAAGTGCTCAAACTGCTGGCGAACCGCATTGGCATAGACGAGTTGCCAACCGCTTTTCTGTCCGTCGGCGGACAATCGATGCAGATTGTGGCGGTACATTCCAAACGGGATCAAGCGCGTCGCAAAGAGATCAGCCAGGCGCTGCTTGACGAGATGGAGCAGGAATGCAAAGAGAAGATTGAGATGCGCAATCCGGACGTATCTGTCCTGGGACTTGTACCCAGTTTCTTCACACTGGATGGAGTGGAGCAGGATGAGATACCTTCTCCCGAACAGCGTGCGGCTCTGGTGGAGGCACATTATATTGCTTTCTATGGGCGCAAGGCGATCGACACGCAGCTGCAGAAAGCCTTCTCTCAGGCAGGCCGGAGTATAGAGCACGTCTTCGTGCGCCCGGAGTGTCTGTTGTCGGCGTTCGCTACCTGCGATGGCAACCATGTGCTGGCGAACGGATGTGCTGTGCTGGATCTTGGCGCTCAGACTACAAGTCTCGCGGTTTATAAAGGCGGGCAGTATCTGCTGAACAAGGTAGTGCCGAAAGGCGGATACCATATCACCCGGATGTTGGAGCAGCAGGGAATGAGTTTTGCGACGGCGGAGGTGCTCAAGAAGCAGTTCGGTTGTGCAGCGCCTGCTTATGTGCAGAAGAATGTACGTCTGCGTGTACCGGCAGCGCCGGAGATAGGCGGTGAGATGGTGATTGCAGCGGATGAGTTAGCCGAGGCGATAGAGCTGAAACTGCGGGAGATACTGGAGCCGCTGATGACGGAGTTGAAGAAAGTGGAGGAGCGTATCCAGATACTCTATATCACCGGCGGCGGATCGATGCTGCAAGGCATAGCGGAGTATATCCAATCGCTCACCCCGTTGCGGGTCACCTATGGGGCACACAACCTCTTGTTGCACCGCGATACGGAGGAGAAATACCTCTCGCCGGCTTATACATCACTGGTAGGAACATTGCTCTTAGGGCAGGATTACCGCGATAATCACAAGAATCAACCGGTGCGTCAACCGGGTTTCTTCGACCGGATGAAAGAGAGCACGCTCGATATGTTTATCGACCAAAACTAAAACTGAAAATTGAAAACTATACCAATATGAATGAAGATTTAATTACGCTTCCCTTGGAAGGATTGACAGAGGATAGTATTATCAAGGTCATCGGAGTAGGAGGCGGCGGATGCAATGCCGTCAATTACATGCATCGTCAGGGTCTGAAAGATGTATCTTTTTTGGTCTGCAATACGGATCGTCAGGTGCTGATCAAGAGTTCGGTACCCAGCAAGTTGCAGTTGGGTCCGGGTTTGGGAGCAGGAGGCGATCCTGAGACCGCGCGTCAGTATGCCGAGGAGAGCCGCGATCATATTCGCGAGGCGCTGAACGACGGTACGCAGATGCTGTTCATCACTGCCGGCATGGGTGGCGGTACGGGAACCGGCGCATCGGCTGTAGTAGCTGAGGTAGCGCAGGAGATGGGTATCCTGACGGTCGGAATCGTTACTATTCCTTTTGCTTTTGAGGGCAAGAAGAAGATTGAGAAAGCGATGACCGGAGTAGCGCGTCTGGCGAAACATGTAGATGCACTCCTTATTATCAATAATGAGAAGCTCAAACAGATCTATCCGGAGCTGAACCTGCTGAATGCATTCTCCAAGTCGGATGACGTGGTGGCTAATGCTGCACGTGCGATTGCGGAGATCATCACCGTACCGGGATATATCAATACGGACTTTGCCGACGTGCGCAACACCTTGCGTAAGGGTGGAGTAGCGATTATGAATATCGGTCGTGCGTCCGGAGAGAAACGTATCACCAATGCGATTAATGATGCGCTCAACTCCCCGCTGGTGAACACGAATGATGTACATGGCGCAGAGCGTATCTTGCTGCAATTCTATTGTTCTACCGAGCACGCGATTGTGATGGAGGAGATCGATCAGATCAACGATTTCGTTCAGGAGGTCGGCGACGATATCGAAGTACAATGGGGCGCGTCTATTGATGAGAGCCTCGGAGAAGAGGTTCGCGTAACCGTCATAGCTACGGGCTATAAAGTCGATGGCCTACCCTCCGAGGAGGAAGAAGAGGGTAAGAAAACCATCTCCGAGGCTATTGAGGCCAATTATCCTCCTCAGGCGGCCAAACCTCTTGAGGACGAGAAAGCTACGCTGATAGACCTAAGCGACACGCTCCGTGCGGAAGGAATAGAGGTGCCCCAGACGCCTGTTCGCGAACGCGTGGACTCCACTTCCGCCGAGGAGGTTGTGATTACCGTTGAGGATGAGGAAAAACAGGAGAAGAAAGAGGAAGAGAAACCTGCTCACCGGCCTTTCGGATGGATACGGAGGAAATGACGGATTGATGAAATGATAAACTGATATAATATGGAAAAAGAGATGAATTTTTTTGACTTATGCGTGGCTATCGGTCGTGCGATAGGTCGTTGTTGCGCCGCATGCGGCCGGCTTGTAGCGCGCATGCTCCGATTGACTTACCGCTATTGGTATATCGTGGTGACGCTGGTAGTGCTGGCAGTAGCTGCAGCGATATACAATAGCCGGAATGAGAATCTGACGTACAAGATGAATGCCGTAGCGATGCTCAATGGACCATCTATTCAGCAGTTTGAGCAGGCTTATGCGCCGTTGTTATCCGGTCGTATGTTGCCGGACGAGGCAGCTATTACTCCTTATATCAAAGGTCATGTAGCTACCCATTTCGCGACGTTCCGTGTGATTGATTGTCTGGATGACGGAATTCCGGATTACATTGATTTCAAACAAAAATCGCAGCCTATGGATACCGTCAAGGTGCAGATGCAAGATCGTTTGTGCTTGCAGTTCCGCATCAAGGTGAAGAACTTGGAACAAGTACCTGCTATCGAGCAGGCATTGTTGGAGTGGTTCAATAGCAACGAAGCGATGCAGCAGTCTTTTGCGACCTATAAACAGAATATCGCGCAGGAGGTAGCCTTCAATCATAGCCAGGCGCAGAAACTCGACAGCCTCACTTCCGATTATTATTTCAATGCTCCTTCAGCAGCCAAACCGATGAACTATGGCGCCAATGGCGTTAATTTCTACGGCGACCGCGATATAAACTTATTCTTGGATGATATCTATGATCAGCACCGCCATTTGCAGTTGAAGGACTACCGGATGGAGTTTGTGACGGCGCCGGTGACCTTTGAGAATCATTTCTCTGCTGCCCCGGTACCGGTGAATGGACGCATGAAGATGATCGTTGTTTTCTTCCTGTTCGGATGGATCTTCGGTTGCGTAATAGCAGAACTGACGGATAAACGGAAAGCCATCTTGGAATGGCTGAAACAATAATAAAAAACGCGTGGGGGTTAAGCCTTCACGCGTTTTTTAATGATCCATCGGATGAGGTAGTATAGGATGACTACCCCGAGGAGAATCAGTATGGCCACGGATAGTTCGTGGCTGTATTCTTTTATCAGATCCATCTGGCCGGCTGCCACATAACCGAGGATAGCCAAGATGCAGTTCCAGATAAACGCGCCGAGGAAAGTCCACCAGAGGAATGCGCCGAAATGCATGCGGCTCAGCCCCGCAGGGATGGAGATCAACTGGCGGATACCGGGGATGAAACGGCCAACGAACGTAGAGACGTTGCCTTTCTCCCGGAAATAAGCCTCCGCGCGCTGGATCTTCTCGCTGGAGAGAAGGCATAGATGTCCCAGACGCGAGTCGGCGAACTTATAGATCACCAGCCGTCCGAGCCATACGGAGAGACCATAGTTGATGATCGCGCCGATCATGGCTCCTAATGTACCGAAAAGGATAATCAGCAGCACATCAACAGGGTAGTTACCGGTGGTGCAGAGGACGCTGTCCGGCTGGCCGGCAACAAACGCCGCAGGCGGGATGACCACTTCGCTCGGGAAGGGGATGAACGAACTCTCTACCGCCATCAACGCAGTAATCGACGCATAGTTCATGTGCGCCGAATACCACGTGATGATATTATCTACAAAACTCATTAGATAAAGAGGAGTTGTACGATGACGTAAACCGGCAGGAGTATGATCAAGCTGAACTTAATCATGTAGCAGAAGAAGGACGGCATCTTGATTCCGCTTTCCTCTGCGATAGCTTTCACCATGAAGTTAGGTCCGTTGCCGATATAGGTCAGTGAGCCGAACATCACAGCCGCGATGGAGATAGCTTTGAGCAGTATCTCCGGAACACCGGCTACGAAAGGTGTGCCGTTGAACATACCTGTTACGACACCGGCTTCAGCGGCAGCAAGCGACTCCGGCAGGCCGGAAGCTACGCCGTGGAAGGCAACGGCTGTCGGCGTGTTATCGAGGAACGCAGAGAGCGCACCGGTCGAGTAATAGAACTGCCATGCGTGGGTGAAACCGAGGTCGGCTGCGTGCGCCTTCAGATAGGCGAGGGCAGGGGTCATCGTCGTGAAGATACCGAGGAACAGAACCGCTACCTCTACTATCGGAGTCCAGCTGAACTTGTTGTCGCCGAAACGGACTTCTTTCTTGGTCGTGTAGAGCGAGAGACCTGTGAGCGAGAGCAGCACTATCTCACGCAGGTATTTGAGCCACAGCGGAGCGTCTGCTTCACCCATCTGCTTGATGGTTCCTTCGTTCACAAAAGCCACTGCCAGCACTACGCCTAACAGATATACGAAATTGATAGTACCTTTCATTACCATCGGCGTCGCCTCACGCGAGTCAGCGGAGAGAGAGGTCCAGTGCTCTTTCTTGTAATAATAGGTGTCCATCGCGAAATAGATGCCGAGCAGCAGCAGACCCGTTACCGCCCATTCCGGAGCAAGGTGCATGAACCAAGAGAAGTGTGCGCCGCGGAGGAAGAGCATGAACAAAGGTGGGTCGCCAAGCGGGGTCAGCAGACCGCCGCAGTTAGCTACCAGCGCGATGAAGAAAAGGATGGTGTGAACCTTGTGTTCACGCTGTTTGTTGGTCTCGATGAGCGGACGGATAAGCAGCATGGCTGCGCCCGTCGTTCCCATGATAGAGGCTAATATCCAGCCCAAGCCCAAGAAACCGGTGTTGACCCAAGGCTTGGCTTTCAGGTCACCCGAGAAATGGATACCGCCGGTGATAACAAACAACGCCAGCAGAAGGATGATGAACGGCACGTAGTCGAAGAAGATCTGGTGCTCCAACTCGTGCATCATTCCGCCCATAATCAAGCATACCGCTACCGGTACGCCGAGGAAGAGGGAAACAATGAGTTTGTTGGTGTTCTTCTCCCACCAGTGTTCTGCTACCAGCGGACCGATAGCAATCATCAGAAGCATGAGTCCGAACGGAATCAGCGACCATGCCGAATGTACAAATTGTTCCATAGTA
>OCVV011344745.1_pt1 | contig 27513 bp, 19 predicted proteins | sample 1539721 | NCBI WGS metagenome assembly OCVV01 (sample SAMN02144230, study PRJEB22623) | gut metagenome | biome: sheep rumen | host: Ovis aries | place: New Zealand | reverse complement strand
ATATACTCCGCTACCTTGCCGGGATTATCGATCACAGAAGTCATAAGCGCGGCCATAAACTCTACCGGATAATAATATTTAAGCCACGCCGTCTGGTAGGAAACGATCGCATAAGCCGCTGCGTGAGATTTATTAAAGGCGTATCTGGCAAAATCCGTCATTTCATCATAAATCTTGTTTGCTACCTTTTCGGGAATTCCTTTTCTTATACATCCCGGTACGTTCTGCTTCGCGTTTCCGTAGACAAAATTTTTACGCTCCTCAGCCATAACTGCGGCTTTCTTTTTTGACATAGCTCTCCGGAGCACATCGCTCTGACCATAGGTATAGCCTGCCAGATCGCGGACGATCTGCATGACCTGCTCCTGGTAAACTATACAGCCGTACGTAGATTCCAGAATAGGACGCAGCTCCTCACATTCATACTGTACCGTATCCGCATTCTTTTTTCCTTTAATATACTGCGGAATAAAATCCATTGGGCCCGGTCTGTACAGCGCTACGCCCGCAACGATATCGTCCAGAGATGTCGGTTTAAGTTCTTTCATGAAGCTCTTCATGCCGGCAGATTCCAGCTGGAAAACGCCTTCGCACTTTCCTGCTCCGATCATACCCATGACCTTCGGATCGTTAAAATCTATCTTCATCATATCCGGAAGGACACCGGTATTTTGCTGTATCAGATGCTGCGCATTCTGGATCACAGTAAGCGTACGCAGGCCGAGGAAATCCATTTTCAGCAGCCCCAGTTCCTCAAGCGTCGTCATGGTAAACTGCGTCGTGATCGTACCATCGGCAGCTCTGGAAAGCGGCACAAATTCATCTACGGATTTCGAGGCAATCACAACACCCGCCGCATGCATGGAAGAATGCCTGGGAAGGCCCTCAAGCCTCTTTCCCATATCGATCAGATGATGGATCACTTCGTCCTCAGTATAGACCTTGTTCAGTTCCGGATTCATCTCCAGAGCCTTATCTATCGTAATGTTCAGCTCGTTGGGGATCATCTTTGCGATGGTATCGACCTGGGCGTAAGGAATATCCAGCACACGCCCCACATCCCTGATCACTCCCCGGGCAGCCAGCGTTCCAAAAGTAACGATCTGCACTACCCTGTCTGAGCCATATTTACGGACAACGTAATCTATGACCTCCTGCCTTCTCTCGAAACAGAAATCCACGTCAATATCCGGCATGGAAACACGTTCCGGATTCAGGAAACGCTCAAACAGCAGGTTGTACTTCAGCGGATCCAGGTCCGTAATGCCAAGAGTGTAGGAAACGATACTTCCCGCAGCGCTTCCTCGTCCCGGGCCGACGATTATTCCGTTGTCCTTCGCAAATTTAACATAGTCCCAAACGATCAGGAAATAATCCACAAACCCCATGGTTCTGATCGTGTTCAGCTCAAAATCAAGACGTTCGCTGATCTCCTTCGTAATCTCCGGATATCTCTCCTCCAGGCCCTTTCTGCACAGTTCCTGCAGATAAGTCCAGGACGTATATCCCTCCGGCACATCGAACTTAGGCAGCTTCAGGTTGTGGAATTCAATATCCACGTGACATCTGTCGGCTATTTTCTGTGTGTTATCTATCGCCTGAGGCGCATAAGGGAAGAGCTCTCTCATCTCTTCCTCGGATTTCACATAATACTGTCCGCCCTCATAGCGCATGCGGTCTTCATCCGCCAGTTTCTTTCCCGTCTGAATGCAGAGAAGTATGTCATGCGGATCCGCATCTTCGGCAAATGTATAATGGCAGTCATTTGTCGCGACCAGCTCGATCCCTGTATCCCGGCTCATCCGCATCAGTCCCTGATTGACCAGTTCCTGCGTCGATATGCCGTGATCCTGCATCTCCAGAAAAAAATTATCTTTTCCAAAAATATCCCTGTAGCGCAAAGCAGCCTTTTTTGCCTCATCATACATGCCCGCCGCCAGATAGCGCGGGATCTCTCCCGCCAGACACGCGGAAAGACAGATGATCCCCTCATGATACTGTTCAAGAAGCTCCATATCTACTCGTGGTTTGTAATAATACCCGTCCACAAAGCCTTTGGAAACGATCTTCATGAGGTTCCCGTAACCCTGATTATTCTCCGCCAGAAGTACCAGATGATAATAACGCTTTTCGTTGGCTCCGATCTCCCTGTCAAACCGGGAACCGGGCGAAACATAGACCTCGCAGCCCATGATCGGATTAATGCCCGCTTTATGACATGCCTTGTAAAAGTCAATACATCCATACATGACTCCATGGTCAGTGATGGCGGCGCTGTTCATCCCCAGTTCCTTGACCCGTGAAACATATTCATTTATTTTGTTCGATCCATCCAGAAGACTGTATTCCGTATGGACATGAAGGTGTGTAAAGCTCATGGCATTCTCTTCTTTTCTCTGATCTGTCGTTTAATAGTGTTCTTCAGTTTCTGGAAGCAAAGTCCGCGAGCGGACTTCAACTCCCCAACCCCTCAATCTTCAATCGCGGTCCCTGACGCGCGCGAGCTGCGCGACGCACTTGCGTGTCTTCCTCTGCACAACTCTGCGATCCGCCGGAGGGTTTCTGTCATAGGAGATCTTCGAAATTTCTTATGACGCAAGAAAGATCTTTCCGTCTTCCTTGACCACTTTTTTCTCCTTCAGCAGATTTCCGACAGCTCTTTTAAACGCCGCCTTTGAAAGGCCGAATACGTCATTGATCAGTTCCGGCGCCGCCTTATCGTCAAATTCCAGCTCACCGCCGTTCTCCTGAATATATTCAAGTATCATTTTCGCATCGGGTCCTATCTGCTGATACGCTTTTTTCTTTGCTGTCACATCCAGCTTTCCGTCATTCTTCACCGCCGTAACGCGGAGCGAAAGCACCTGCCCGAATTCAAATTTTCCCTGCGCGTCTCTTTTGGGTATCATTGCGGAATACTGATCGTCCACTGCAATGAAAACGCCGAAGTTCCGGCTGACCTCATACACTCTGCCGGTCACCTCATCCCCGACTTCATAGGGAGCGTTCTTCTTCAGATAGGGATATACATTCATAGTAGCCGCCATACGGCCACTCTTATCTATATACAACGCAGCAAGGACTTCATCTCCTTTGTGTATCTTTCCTCTCTGTTCATGATAAGGGAGCAGCAGATCCTTTTCCAGTCCCCAGTCAAGGAACGCGCCTACCCTTGTGATATCTCTGACCTTTAACAGTTTCACCTCGTGAAGCATGATCAGCGGATCATGGACCGTAGCGATCATTCTGTCATTTGAATCTTTGTAAAGAAAAACCTCGACTTCATCGCCGATCCCTGCATTCTCCGGCACCTGTCTGATTGGCAGCAGCACCTGCTGCTCTTTTCTCGCAGACGGTTCTTCAGACAGATACACTCCAAACTCCATGGTCTTTATGATCTTCAGCGTCTGTTTTTCTCCCAGTTTTAACATAATCAGTTCCTCCGTTCATTATTACTTTGCGCTCTGCGCAAAAACACCCGCAGATCCGGTCTTTACCTTGAAAACTCTCCTATGAAATACAGGTCTTTCTCCGGGCTCTCCAAAACCACCGTAAATACACCGTCTTTTTCAGCAACCGATGGAATGATCTCATCGTCCAGACGTGCCTGCGCTCTGAATTCAGCGCGCATATTTCCGGTAACAAAATCCGCCGGCAGATACTTCTCCGCCATTCGCACATACTGCACATTGTTCACATGATGATTTGTATCCAGCTTATCTTCTGTGATAAAAAAGCTCTTCCGCCGTTCTCCGTCTTTAGGTCTCCGGATCTTTTTATTATTAAAATCATACTCAAAGGCAAGCCCGGCATCTTTTCCATAGGCATCCTGCTGTTCTTCCGATACGGATACCGGTCTGCCGGCTTTCAGATCCATATATACCCAGTTGGCGTTTCCCATTACCAATATACGGCCTTCTTCATCCCTGATCGCATACTGTCTGTATCCAAAGCATTTTTTGAAATCGATCGCCCAGGTCTCGATCCTGATACGTTCTCCGTAACGCGGGTATCTGATCACATGGACCTGAATGGATGTCAGGACCCAGGTCATTCCGGTCTCTTTCGTCCATTTTACACCATATCCGGCGTCTTCGCCGTGAAAACCCGCACAATCCTGCAGATAATTGATCATTGCGACCAGCGAAAGTTCTCCCGCCTCGTTTACCTCGCTGAATCTGACTCTGCTGTCAAATGAATACATTTCTTCCTCCCGTGATACTGTGATACACTCCGCTCCCGTCCGAAGAAGCACTTCCTCTTATTTCTTCCTCGCATGGCAAACCGCTCCTTCATACATAACAAATAAGCCATTGCATTTCTGCAATGGCTTATTACTGGGCTACAAGGATTCGAACCTTGAAATGACGGAGTCAGAGTCCGTTGCCTTACCATTTGGCGATAGCCCAATGTCTCGCGACAAATGTTATTATATGAGCACTTAAGAAAAAATGCAAGCACTTTTTTTATTTTTTCTTATTTTTATAAGCGCTTTTTATAAGTGCCTTCAGAAAAGGCTGCCGCATCACTACACGGCAGCCGCTGATATTTAAACTCTGAGGGAATTATTACCCGTCTCGTGCTCCATACGCCAGCTGATACATCTGCTAAGATACTCTTCGTACTCAGGATTCTTGCACATGCCTTTACCCGCCACGTCTGATATTTTTGCCACATCCATACCATTGCATGCAGTGGTCTTCATTACTATATTCAGAGGCGGTACATCAGTATCATTCGCGATATATGTTCCTATACCGAACGCCACCTTGCTGCGGCCGTCAAAATATCTTTTTATCTTAGTCGCCTTTTCAAAATTAAGGCTGTCGCTGAACAGCAGTGTCTTTGTCTTCGGATCTATATCCAGCCACTCATAATGTTTGATCATTCTGTCGCCCCATTTGAACGGATCTCCGCTGTCATGACGCACGCCGCTGAACAGCGTGGCATATGTCAGTTTGAAATCCTCCAAGAAACATTCTGTAGTGATTGCGTCTGTAAGTGCCGTACCATTCAGGACTCCGTACTCCTTCACCCATGCATCCATAGCGTACCAGTTGGAAAAAGCCGGATTATGCTTATGATTTCCCTGACCTACGCACATGATCCACTCGTGAGCCATCGTTCCCACCGGAGTAAGTCCGTATTTTTTCGCAAGATAAACATTGGAAGTTCCTACAAAGGTCGAACCCGGATACTTCGCATCCTTCAATGTTCTTACAGCCAGCTCCTGTGCCTCGCCGGAAAGTCTGCGTCTCATTCCGAATTCGCTGAATCCTCCCAGCTCATATTCTCCATTTTTAAGTTTCTCTACTTTTGCGTTCAGCCTTTCTTTGAAGCTTTTCATCAGATGGTCGTAATCATACGCCATGCGGAAATAAACCTCGTTGACGATGGCCAGTGTCGGGATCTCATACATGGATGTATTAAGCCATGTACCTCTTGTCTCGATAGTAAGTCCGCAATCCGAATCCGTTCCGAAGGTAAAATCTTCATAACGGGGACTCCAGAGTCTCAGAAAATCACAGTAAGATCCTTTGATCCATCTCATTCTGTGAAGATATTCCAGCTCCTCCTCCGTAAAACGAAGTCCACAGTAGAGTTTGATCTGCCTCTTGATCTCCTCGATCATCTCATCCGTAAAACGTACATCTTCATTTCTGCACTTAAATGACCATGTAGTCTTATAATCGCTAAACTGATGATAAATAGCCTGTCCCATGGAAAATTTGTAAGCATCTGTCTCCAGCAGGCTTGTAATAATAGGTTCCATTTTTCCCCTTTCGGCGTTTTTATCGAAGCGCCCAATCATTTTTTTACAAAAAGCAGATGGCAGAAAATCGCAGGGCCGTCGGATCAAGTCAGTAACCTCTGCCAAATTTCTGAATAGTATAACATATATTTCCTTATTTGTGAGATGATTCGCGAAAAAAACGAAATTTTTGTCTTAACATGTGACATGACACTTGCACATGCCTGTCACTCGCTTAATCTTGTCTGCATCCAGTATGCACCCATACTTTTTCCTGCAGCGCCGGTCACCTCATCGGACAGATATGTCTCCAGCCCCGCTGATGCAGGATCCCATAAAAGCGCCTGGTCCCGGGCTTTGAATTCCACCTCCGCGTACCAGAATTCCGTAGAAGCTCCTTCATCTACGTGATTCACTTCCAGATGAAGCCCATCCGGCAAAAGATATGTGCGCCTGCATTTTGGCACAAGCGGCTTCCCGATCAGCTCCTCAAGATCTGCAAATTTATCCTCAGGGATCTCCATTTCAATTTCTTTCCTCACAAGCCCTCCCGGCGACTTAAAACAAAGAATATACGCCGGATCCTCCCCGTTCTTTTTTTCTTCCCTGATCCTTACGGTCGGCAGCACGGAAATATACCCTTGACGCATTTCATGCTGACATATCAACGGCAGTCCCTTATCCGGCCACCCCTTCACGATCCATTTTCTCTCAATTTCCATACTACTCCCACCCTTTCACATTATCTGTTATGCCTATATCATACCACACCCGGAACCGGGGACGGAGTTAAGTTCCGTTTCTTTTCGAAACCGGGGACGGAGTTAAGTTCCACTTTTACGGTGCCGCCCGGCAGCACAGCTGCTTTTTCCATCGCGATCGTCCCCCGAAAAGCCGAAACAAAATCCGCGAGCGGGCTTCAGCTCCCCAGCCCCTCAATCTTGAGGGGGCGAGCCGGACTTTGCGCGACGCCGCACGGCAGCGCAGCTGCCTTCCTCTGTGCGGTGTGTGCATCCCCCGGAAGGTTTCGTTTCACAGGAAATTGACGAAATTTCCCGTGAAATAAAAAAGGGAGGCCGCAGTTTTTAATACCGCAGCCTCCGCTGATCATTTTTTATTTGGTTATAGTTTATCTGATCCTTTCCGAGACCTGATCACGCGAGAAGTTTTCCAAGCTCCCTACACTGTGCCAGACCATCTTCATCAGGCATCTCATTGATGATAAGCGGATCAGTGATCAGTACTGCACCATCGTCAATGCATCTTGCCTGCCATGTACGCATCCACTCGCCGTCTCCCCATCCGTAAGATCCGAACAGTGCGATTGCCTTGCCCATGAGTTTTGTCTCAGCTTCAGTGAACATCGGCTCAAACTCATCTGCATCAAGCTCCTCTGCGCCCATTGCTGAACATCCGAAAGCGATCTTGTCATAAGATGTAACTGTAGAAGCATCAAACTCACCGCTTGTGAAGAGAGATACGTCTGCCCCTGCTGCCTGTGCGCCTTCTACGATCGCGTTTGCCATTGCTTCTGTGTTACCTGAACTACTAAAGAATACTACTGCTACTTTTGCCATTTTTAAATCCTTCTTTCTTCATTATTTGTTCTATTCAAAATCGCCCTTCGACGTATTTTGCTTCTTTGCTTTTTCTTTCCAGACTGAATCCCTTCGCATCCTCGCGGTGCGTTTATCTCATCTGAAGATTGGACTCCTGCTTAGGCGGACCTGTCATAATCCGACGCTTAGGAAGCGGGGCTTCTCACAATCCGACGCTTAAGAAGCGGGGGCTTCTCATAATCCGACGCTTAAGAAGCGGGGGCTTCTCACAATCCGACGCTTAAGAAGCGGGGGCTTCTCACAATGAGATAAAAGTCATCCTGCTACCGTCAGCTGTATGACAGACCGAGTCCCTTCGGTCCAAAGCTTCTGATATACATCCTTGCATTTCCGGAACCTTCGAAAATCCCGTTCGGCTTCGTTTTCGTTACAATAAACCTTCCAGCTGCCTATACATTTGCAATGTTTCCCGTTGTTCTCGATAAATCCGATCACGTCTCCCAGAGGATATCCCAGAAAAATCCCGATTTCGTGAGGAAATTCACTTGAAGCGCTCAGCCTTCCGGAAAGTCTGTCAAGCGCCTGATCTATATCAAAATCGCAATACCCGTATTTTCTCAGAAAACGCTGTACGTTCACGTTCCGCAGCTTCGCTGCAAGCCCTGATTTTCTGTAAACATATATCAGCGCGGAACCATCTGACCTGTGAAAATACTTAAAGCCAAGACCTTTATCTTCAAATACCTCATTCCAGCATTTCACCATAATTTCCGGATCCTGCTCTTTGGCGCAGACATACCGGAACAGATTTGCCATTTTCAAAGATGCCAGAGTCGGCGCACAATATTCTATCAAATACTGTTCCTGAAAAACTTTTGATATCATTTCCGGCTTAACCCCTTTTGGTTAGTCATTTCTAATTAGCATAAGCTAACTATATCATCACAAAAGTTAGCTGTCAATAACCAAAGTTAGCAATGTATAACTTTTTTCTTCTGACAACTGTCCCTTCCATTGCGGTTTCTGATAAACAATACAGATTTTTGTTCAGTTCCGCTTCTATATTTCACAAAGCCGTTTGCTATTTTTTGTGAAAAAATATATAATATTAAAGGTTAAGGATATTTTACGAACTAATTTATTTAGATATGCAATTCGCCGAAACCCGGCATATATCAGAAGGGAGGTGGTTTTATGAAAAAACATTTACGATCATTAAATGATGATGATCTTCATCCGCGAAGTTTGATTTCTAAAACCACATATAAAGGAGAATTGCTATGCAAACTACACAAGAACTCAGAGATCAGCTGATGGGTCTGATGGAGAGCCGCAAATTCGCCAAACTGCGTGAAGCAGCAGAGGAAATGAACCCTGCTGACATTGCTGCGGTTCTTGACTCGATCGAGGACGAAGATTCTCTGAAAATGTTCCGTCTTTTTCCGAAAGATATTGCTGCTGACGTGTTCCCTCTTATGGACGAGGACGCCCAGCATTATATTATCATGTCTCTCTCAACGAAAGAGGCTTCTGTCGTAATCGATAATCTGATGTCCGACGATGCGGCTGACCTGCTGGAAGAAATGCCCGCAAACGTCGTTACGAGGCTTTTGTCCGCAGCTAAACCCGATACGCGCCAGGACATCAATCAGCTCCTTCAGTACCCGGAGGATTCCGCCGGTTCAGTCATGACAACAGAGTATATAACTCTGCCGGAGCGGATGAATGTGGCAAGAGCGATCGACCGTATACGTAAGGTCGGTCTCGATTCGGAAACGATCAATGTCTGTTATGTAACGGATGAGACCCGCCACCTGATCGGAACGGTCGCACTACGTTATCTTCTCATACAGCCGCTGGATGATCTTATCTGCGATATCATGAACGATAATGTCATCAGCCTCCACACTCTGACCGACCAGGAGGAGGCGGCCAGAATGTTCCAAAAATACGACTTTACCGCAATGCCGGTAGTGGATAACGATAATCGAATCGTCGGTATCATCACCATCGACGACGTTGTCGACATCATTCAGGAAGAAGCGACCGAGGATATCGAGAAAATGGCCGCCATCATTCCTACAGAAAAGCCTTATCTGAAAACCGGCGTTTTTGAAACATACAAAAAACGAATGCCCTGGCTTCTGTTTCTTATGTTATCGGCTACTTTTACGGGTTCGATCATCACACGTTTTGAGGCGGCTCTGGCTTCCTACGTAGCACTGACAGCATATATTCCGATGCTGATGGATACCGGAGGAAATTCAGGTTCCCAGGCCAGCGTTTCCATCATCCGAGGTCTCTCCCTGAACGAAATCCGTCTGGGAAACATACTCGAAGTACTTTTTAAGGAAGTCCGGGTAGCGTTTATATGCGGATGTACTCTGGCTTTATGCAACTTCTTCAAGCTGCTTCTGTTAGACCGTGTACCTGTTCGAATAGCGATCGTTGTATGCATCACACTTGTGCTCGTGGTGCTCTTTGCAAAGACGATCGGCTGCACGCTTCCAATGTTCGCGCAGCGTCTCGGTTTTGACCCTGCTGTTATGGCCAGCCCGCTGATCACCACGATCGTAGACGCGGTCTCACTGCTGGTATACTTCACACTGGCTACACATCTGCTCCATATCGCGGTCTAAATGAAACAGGGGACGGAGTTTCGTTTCACCTGCCCGGCAGGTGGAACGAAACTCCGTCCCCTGTTTCATATATATGACTGTAAGATTTACAGATTTTCTTTCATGAAAGCTGAAACAGCTTCGCAAGCAGCTTCCTCTGAAGGTCCTTCAAAAACAAACTCTACTTCGCTGCCCTTCTTTGCGCCGAGTGACATAACGCCAAGAGTCTTGGAAGCTTTTACTACCTTTCCGTCTTTAGCGATCGTAATATCTGTATCTTTGAACTCTTTTACAAGCTTAACAAGCTGTCCTGCTGGTCTTGCGTGGATTCCTTCATTGTCTGTGATTACGTAACTAAATTTTTTCATGTTTGTAATTCCTTTCTCTAATACACTATAATCCGACTGCTCTGTTTACACCTCTCAAGCACTCGATCCGTACGTCAGGATTTCCGCCTGTCAGTACTTTTCCATTATAACTAACTTCCTCCAAATACACAACTTAATTTTATTAAAATTTGATAAATATTACTATTTAGAAGGTTAGTTTTTGTCACTATTTTATAGTGACACTTCTCTGTCTCCGTGAAATATATCTTACAGACATAAAAGAAAGCACAAAGTCCGGGAGCGAACCGGACTTTGCGCACCGCCGCACAGCAGCGCAGCTGCCTTCCTCTGTGCGGCGTGTGCATCCCCCGGAGAGTTTGTGTCATAGGAATGATCGTAATTTCCTATGGCACAGGATAAATCCCCGCGTCCTGTCCTTCCGGCAGCTGTGCCGGAAGAAAGGCGCGGGGATATGAATCACAATATTATTTAGCTAATCCTGACTCTTCTGCCGGAAAAGGTTTCTTCAGCATGGAAAGGATAAGAGCACCTACAACGGAACCGATCACAAGTGCAACCAGGAACATAACCGGATTTTTGATGACCGCGATTACCCATGCGCCGCCGTGCGGAGCCGGACTCTGGCACTTGAATGCAGCGGAAAGTCCGCCTGCGATCGCGGAGCCGATGATACAGGACGGGATTACACGTCCCGGGTCAGCTGCTGCGTAAGGGATGGCACCCTCGGAAATGAAGGAGAGTCCCATGATATAGTTTACAACGCCTGCCTTGCGGTCTGCCTCTGTCCAGCGATTCTTAAAGATAGTAGTTGAAAGAGCTACTGCGATCGGAGGAACCATACCGCCGACCATTACGGACGCCATGATGATCTGACCTGAAGCTGTTCCTGCCTCAAGCATAGCCGTACCGAATACGTAAGCCGCCTTGTTGAAAGGACCACCCATATCGATAGACATCATTCCGCCTACTACTGCGCCCAGGAGAACGAGGTTCGTAGTTCCCATGCCGTTCAGCACGTTTGTCATTCCTGTATTGATAGCCGCAAAGATCGGGTTAACAAGGAACATAAGTGCACCGATGCAGAAAATACCTACCAGCGGGAACAGAAGTACAGGCTTGATTCCCTCCAGAGAATCAGGCAGTTTGGAAAATACTTTTCCGAGCCACAATGTTATATATCCTGCAGCAAAACCTGCGAACAGCGCTCCGAGGAAACCTCCGGAAATAGCTGCGCCGCCTGTAAGAGCCGCGAAGGAAAGACCTTCCTTAGCGATATAACCGCCTACAAAACCAACTGCAAGACCAGGACGGTCGGCAATGGCCATAGCAATATATCCGGCGAGGATCGGAAGCATGAATCCAAACGCCGCGTTACCGATCTGATTAAAGAATGCTGCGGCAGGGATAGAAGAACCATAGGCTGATGTTCCAAGTCCCGGCTGGTCGATCAGGAATGAAAGCGCGATCAGGATACCGCCGCCTACAACGAACGGAAGCATGTGAGATACGCCGTTCATCAGGTTCTTGTAGAAAGAGCCTGCAAATCCCTGTTTCTCTGTGACAGCGGAAGCCGCCGGAGCTGTTCCGTCCAGTACAGGTGCCTGATTATTTACGATAGCATTGATCAGTTCTTCCGGCTTATTGATACCTGCGGATACAGATGTCTGATATACCTGTTTGCCTGCAAAACGATTAAGCTCGATCTTCTTATCAGCTGCGATGATAACGCCTTTTGCGTTAGCGATCTCTTCTGCCGTAAGAACGTTCTTTGCTCCTACGGAGCCCTGAGTCTCTGCCTTCAGGCTGAGTCCCATGGCTTTTGCCTGTTTCTCAAGCGCTTCCGCAGCCATATAGGTATGGGCGATACCAGTCGGGCATGCTGTGATAGCTACGATATCCGGAAGTCCGTTGTCTGCCGATGCTTTAGCTGTCTCTGCAGCCTCAGACTCGCTTTCTGCCTTGTCAATTACTGCCAGGAATTCGTCGGCTGTCTTTGCCTGACGGAGCGCGTCAGTAAAGTCATCATCCATCAGCATTCCGGAAAGGCGAGCCAGAACCTCAAGATGTACATTACTCTCTGTATTCGGAGCGGCGATCAGGAAAATCAGATCTGATGGCTCCTCATCCGGTGCGTCATAATCCACGCCATCAGGAACTGTCATGGCTGCCAGACCAGGTCTGGAAACAGCGTCTGTCTTTGCATGCGGGATCGCAATTCCTTCTCCGATCGCCGTAGTGCTCTCTGCCTCTCTGGCGAGAACGGCTTTTTTGTATTTTTCAGGGTCGTTGATGTTTCCTTCCTTGCACATCAGTTCGACCATCTGGTCGATCGCGTCCTGTTTGTTTTTACAGGTACCGCCGATCTTAATGCCTTCCTTCTTCAGAAGATCAGTAATTTTCATTTGATCTTACCTACCTTTCTCAAAGCGTTGCCAACAGTTGCATAACCTCGCTCTTTGTAGCCAGATTCGGTGAGAACGCGCTTGCGCTTCCGGAGCATACTCCAAGTTTAAACGCATAACCATAGTCTCCGCTCTCCAGATAACCTGCAATAAAGCCCGCTACCATGGAATCGCCTGCGCCTACCGAATTAACTACTTTGCCTTTTGGAGCTGCGCTCCTGTATACATCACCCTTTTCATCCACAAGAACGGCTCCTTCTCCGGCCATGGAAATGAGAACATTTCTGGCTCCCCGCTCCTGCATCTTTTTTGCATAAGGGATGACTTCATCCTGTGTCTCCAGCTTTACGCCGAAGATCTCGCCGAGCTCATGATTGTTCGGCTTAATAAGAAACGGTTTATATTCAAGAACATTTGTGAGGAGGTCTCTGGTCGCGTCGACTGCGATACGCACGTCCCTGCCCTCAAATCTCTTCATGATCCTCTCATACATATCTCCCGGAAGAGTATCCGGAACGCTTCCCGAGATGACCAGAATATCTCCGTCCTTTATCCTGTCCAGCTTTTTGTAGAGCTCTTCGATAGCCTCGTCGGTGATATTCGGTCCCTGTCCGTTGATATCAGTCTCGGTATCGGTTTTCAGCTTTACATTGATCCTTGACGTGCCTTCCGGCAAAACGATAAAATCGCTCTCGCAGTGGAAATCATTTTCCAGTCTGTCCTTGATCTCCCTGCCGGTGAAGCCTGCGATAAATCCAAGAGCCGTGCTGTCAAAACCAAGATTTTTCAGAACAATGGAAACATTGATCCCCTTGCCTCCCGGAAGAATATTCTCATAGGACATGCGGTTAACTTCACCCGGACGATAATCATCCACATGGATCGCATAATCAAGTGACGGGTTAAAAGTAACTGTGTAAATCATTATTCCACCTCCACTATATTGTTATATCCTTTATATTTCTCTATCGTGATCTTATCTGTGATAAAGATTACCGCGTTGAATCTGGCAAAGGTCACCGGAGAGATCTTATGAAATTTGCTGTGATCGCAGAGAACATAAGCTCTGGCACAGCGAAAGATGGCGTTTTTCTTTACCATCGCCTCTGAGATATCCGGAGTCGTGCACCCCAGCGCCTCGTCCGCTCCGTTCGTCCCGAAGAAACCGATCGTAAAATTATACTTCTGTAATGCGTCCACCGTCTCGCTCCCGACCAGTGCCTCCGTTATATTTTTCAGCTCGCCGCCCAGAAGGATCGTCCTGCAGCCTTTACCCGCGAGGATGGATGCGTGCTTCAGAGAATTCGTCACATATACGGCCTGGGTCTGAGTGATATGCTCAGTCAGAAGCTGTGTTGTAGTGCCTGCATCGATAAAAACAAAATCATCCGGTCTGATCAGAGCCGCGGCATATTTCGCTATGCGATCCTTTTCTTCAAAATACAAAGATGACTTTTCCGTCATGGAAAGATCCTTTGTCGCATAATCGACAGTCAGCGCCACCGCTCCGCCATAAACTTTCTTTATCTTTCCGATATTGTCAAGAGCCGTCAGATCACGGCGCGCCGTGGATTCGGATATTCCAAGTTTTTCGGTCAGTTCCTGAACGGATACCGTTCGGTTCCTTTTGATCATATCCAGAATTGCTTCATATCTTTTTTCCGTTAACATTATGATCAAGCCCCTTTATTCGAATAATTAAATTCTAAATTTATACAGTTTATAATTCATTAATAATATTTTAGCTGTTTTCTGACAAATTTACAATCTCGCAATTACATTTCCGGAAATTATATGACCATTTCTGACCGTTTTTATTCGTTTTTCAACATTATTATAATATCACCAGAAACAGTCATTTTCAATCAGCTCAAACCTATCTTAATCAACGAAAATGCCGCTATATTTTTGTGCAGATTTATGTTTTTTATTTTTATTTAATATTTTCGGTCAAACTCAGTCATGAATTATCGGAACAAAGTACGCGAGCGGACATCAACTCCCCTATCTCCTCATGAATGAGGGGAGCGAACCGGACTTTGCGCGCCGCCGCGCGGCAGCTTTGCTGCCTTCCTCTTTGAGGCGTGTGCATCCCCCGGAGAGTTATTTCACAGGAAGCCGTATGAATTTTCACACAATTTCTGAACGAGGGACTTTTGACACTTTAATCCTGCGAAAGAAAAAAAAAGACGTCCTCTCTGATAAGAAGACGTCTTTCAATAGTTTCTTTTATTCATAAAGTATAAGCGGCAATCCGCCCTACCAGCTTACTGCGATATCCGTTGCCTCCGGATAAGAAGAGATAAACGAACCCGTATCACATACGATCGCCAGTCCCAGACTTGTTTCATAGATAGATCCACGCGGGCGGATAGAATGGTTTGCCGCTACCATTACATAGTTTCCAAGCATCTTTACTCCATCTGACCTTACCCAGTACGGGTCGTTATTTCCCGCGTTCCTCATGATCCGGACAACGCCGTTCATAGGAAGATTATAATAAGTTTCTCTTCCGGCCGGGCCTGTAACTACGCCTGCGGATTTTGTCAGTACAGCACCGCTCCAGCCGCAGACGCTCTGTACGCTTCTGTACGTCGCGCTGTTCTCGATGTCATCTGTATCCTCTGCCGGCACATAGCTGTAAAAACCGCCGCCCTCATAAGTGGATGTCGGAACCTCAGTATCCTCTTCCTCCTCATAGGTCTCCTCTTCTACATAGGTTTCTTCCGGTTCTTCAACTGAAATATCCTCCTGACCGGTTTCCTCAGGAACCGCTTCTTCCGCCGGAGCATCTTCGGCAGGCTCTTCCTGAACTACCGGCTCCTCCGGAACGGCTTCCTCTTCCGGTGCCTGTATTTCTGCCGCCTGCTCCGCAGCAGCCTGCTCTTCTGCCGCCTGTTTTTCAGCTGCCGCAGCCTGTTCTGCCTCTTTCACGGCGTCCTCTTCAGCTTTCTGGGCCATAAGCGCGTTCAGCTCCGTCTCCCGGGACTGAACCTCCGCCAGAAGCTGTGCCTGGTCGCTTTCCGCATCTGTTATAGAGGCGGCGTATTCCTCGATCTGAGCATTGGTGCTGTCATAAAGCTCCTTTACTTCATCCTGTTTACGCAGACTCTCCACCTGCAGTTCAGTAATGGACTCCTGCTGCTGCTCAAGAGCTTCCTTCTTCTCGGCAATTTCCTGCTGAGTCTCTTCATACTCCGCCATTTTTTCTTTATCAAATTTATCAACGCTCGTGATAAATTCAGATTTGTTCAGGAACTCCAGGAAACTGTTTGCCGAAAAAAGATTCGTAAGGAATCCTGTACCATGCGTATTCTCATACATATACTGGATACGAAGCTTCATATCCTCGCTCTGCTTCTGAGATTTCAGATTTGCCGCTCCCAGCTCAACCTTGGTGACCTCAATATCCAGCTGTGTATTTTCATATTCTGTACGCAGATCCTGCAGCTCCCCTGTCAGAGTATCCAGCTGATCTCCCAGTTCCGTCAGATAAGCTTCGGAATCATTTTTCAGAGATTCCAGTTTATTGATCTCAGACTGCTTTGCCGCCGCCATCTGAGACGCCTGATTTCTCTGCGCCTTTGCCGAATCTATCTGGTCCTGCGTTCCCGCCGCGCCGACAGGAAGGGCGGACCCAACCATGATCGCCGCGGATAAAACGCTGCATAAAACCTTCAATTTCAAATGTTTTTTTACCATAATAATAAACCTCTTAATTAATTTCCCGACGCTTTAACATGTATTGTTTCAACGCCGGCAAAACAATTTATGGTGACATTATAACAGAAGGTTCTTTATTTTGAAACACTTTTCGACTTATTTTGTAATATTTCCGTAATAATTAACAGTGAGTCCCAGGAAATATGTTTGTTCTGCACAAGAATGATACCTTTGCAAAAGGAAAATTTATAAAAAACATCTGTATTCAGACCGGCTGCTTACATCGCCCGAAGCCCATCCTCATACTCTCTTTTATAGCTTATCCTGACCATCCTGTTCCGCTTTGCCGGGACTACCTTTCTGAAAAGCGGCAGATAATGTTCCGGATCCTCCAGAATCTCCGACGCTCTTACTGAGCCGGTCTCTTTTCTGTAATCCAAAAGTATCCTCCAAAGCGCATTAATATCATCCTGACTGTCGAGGCAGGTCACTTCTGTCCCGGTTACGTTCATTTTTGCAGGAAGCTCATCATTTTCATCAAGCACATATGCGGCGCCGCCGCTTATCCCGGAGGCAAAATCCTTTCCCACTGTTCCCAGAATAACTACGCATCCGCCTGTCATGTCCTTCAGGCTGTGATCTCCGCATCCCTCGGCCGCGGCCGCAGCCCCTGCGTTACGGCAGCAAAAATAATCGCCGGCCTTTCCTCTGATATACGCCTTGCCGCTTTCAGCCCCGTAAAGCGCCATATTTCCCACGATGATATTTGCATCTGTTTTCATTCCGCATCCCCGCGGCGGAACTACAGTCAGTTTTCCTCCGGAAAGTCCCCGTCCGAAATTATCGTCCGCATCGCCTTCCAGACGCATCGTCAGGCCCTTCGGTGCAAATGCACCAAATGATCTGCCGCTTTCTCCTTCGCATTTTACGACAAACGTATCCTCCGCTGAATCGTCATATCTCCTCTGAATCTCAGAACCAAGGATAACTCCGACACTCCTGTCCTTCGCCTCCACTTTAATACATTTCTCATGATGTTCCCCCGCGTTCAGCGCTTCGAAAAACTCAGGAAGAAGAACTGCTTCATCCACTGTTCTCTCCAGATGAAAATCATATGCCATGCATGGATCGAAACGGCGGTAACGGGCCGCGGCATACTTACGTTGAATAACATTTTTCCGCACCGGCGTTTTTTTATCCGCCTCAGTTTTTTTCCACGCAAGACGATCACACCTGCCGACCATCTCACTGACAGTGCGAAAGCCAAGTCCGGCCATGATCTCACGCAATTCTTTTGCTATAAAATACAGGAAGGTCTCCATCTGTTCCGGTTCTTCTGAAGAAGAACCGTCAAGGTTTCTTAATCTCCTTTTTCTGCAGTCTCTGTCAAAAAGCGGTCCGGCGTCGATACAGTATCTGTCCGCGCCAAGCAGCGCTGCAACAGCGATCTCCCGCCCGCTTTTCATTCTTCCTTCAGCTTCGAGTACGACCCTGCCTCTCACTCCTCTTCTTATGAGAGCTCGCTGCGCCTCGAAAATACCTGCCTCCGGCGAAAATTTCCCGCTCTCTTCATGAATGTTCCGGAGCATATCTTTCCCCTCAAGACCGGCCATCCTGATCACTTTCGCTCCGGCATCCGCCGCCAGGACAGCCTCCCTGCCGGCATTCTCTCCGGAAAGCAGCTTTACGCAGATCTGCTTTTCTCTGTCAGCATTTTTCAGATCGAATATCAGCTGCTCCAGATCTCTCTCCGAACGAACATCGCCGCACAACGCAGGGAAGAGCATGATCATACCTTTCCCATATTCTTCTTTCCCGCTTTGCCGAAAACCCTTCCGGCTGACGGAAACATCCGCATCCTCTTTTATGCTTAGTCTTTTTACGATCTCGAAAACAGGCTCCGCTTCATAAAGAGGGATCGGATCCTTCTCAGACACAAATACCGCTGTTCTCCGGAAGGTTTCTGCCTCCTTTTTCTCCATTTCTGCCGTGATATCCTTAAATGCATCATAATCATTGTCCCGGATGGCCTGCTGCATACTCTTAAGAATATGCACATCATGGCCATACATCTGGTATTCCGGTTCCCGGCGATCTCTTGTTCTGCTCTTTCCGCCTTCGGTATCGTCGGCTCCGGTACTTCTGTCTTCTGCTTCGGGAGAAATATACCTGTGATCCTCATCACAGATGATCTTCTTTTGTTTTATATCCGCGGCCAATATGCATCCCGGCAAAAGACGTGATTTTTTTACCATGTGCTCCGGACTTACAATCATTCCGCAGCCTCCTGACGAAAAGATAAGGCGTCTATCGTCCGTAATGCAGTACCGTACCGGCCTGGTTCCCTCCAAATCCACAATGGCGCCCGCAATATCTCCGTCGCAAAACATGAACGCCGCAGGAGTATTCTTCACCCCGGTCAGTGCTCCGCTGTAAAGCAGCCTCTCCGAAAGACCATCACCTTTCATAATCTCCGATTCAAAGACACCGTCTGTCATGAGATCAGCTCTCACAGGACTCAATCCTGCCCCGCTGTCATACGCAGTCATCCGGTATGGGCACGTCCGCTCCCACCCATTTGCAGCCGAAGAGGCTGAGACGCCTGAATACGCCATGGCAAAAGATGTTTTATAATTCCGGTCTTTCATATCCGTATAAAAACAGGCAAGCAGGGACGCCGGGACCATTCCTTTATAAACAATCGTCCGGGAAGACAATGAGCAAACATATGCGCCGTCAGCTATCTTTTCAAACTCCCTGCGGATCTCATATAATCTTCTGTCAAAATCCATTCCTTTGGCACAGTCTGCCGGCCGTGCTGTAAATCCCTGACAAACATACGGCACGCGGCTTTTTTCTGTTTTTCCCAATATTTCCGGATCAACCGGTACATCCCGCCAGCCCAGAAATCTCACTCCGTTTTTTTCTGCAATATTTTTAAACAGACGTTTCAGACAATCCCGCTTCCTTTTGTTTCCCGGAAAGAAAAACATTCCAACGCCGTAGTCTCCTGAATTCCGGATAAAGATACCTGCATCCTCTGCCGCTTTTCTGAAAAAGCAATGAGATATATGCACCAGAACGCCTGAACTTTCCACAGGTCTGCAGCAAAGCCCGCCATCCGGCCTGTATCCGGCCTTCTCTGCGATCCAAAGCGCATCCCGGACAGTCTTATGATCGGCACGTCCGTTCATATTGACGATCATTCCGATCTCACATGCATCGTGTCCTGTTTTATAAAAGCTTCTTTTATCCATTGCCATCGAACCACCTCATTGAAATTCATTTGTTTAACAGGAAATTGACGAAATCTCCTGTGAAAGAACAAAGTCCGCGAGCGGACTTCAGCTCCCCAGCCCCTCAGTCTTGAGGGGAGCGAACCGGACTTTGCGCGCCGCCGCACGGCTGCGCAGCTGCCTTCCTTTGTGCGGCGTGTGCATCCCCCGGAGGGTTTATGTCATAGGAAATGATCGTAATTTCCTATGACATAAAAAAGAGGACAAAGATACTGATACCGCTTTTCTGCGGTCAGACACCTTTGTCCTCTGAGAATTCATGTTTAATTACTGAAATATGCTAGCATAAAGATTATTCCGTGTCAAGAACCAATCAACCTGACAGATCTTCGGATCCAGGCAGCTTAATAGATCCCCGGGCCGGGAATGAATTCGTCGTTTTCCTCCAGACGTCTGATCATCCTTACCGCAAAACTGTCCAGAATGATCAGGAACGCCAGGAACAGCAGCATACTCCATCCTGTGGAAATAAAAAGCATGCAGTCATAGAAGCCATGAAGAAGCGTCGGGATCAGCAGCGCCTTTGCCATATTAGTCCTCCGGCCTTCCACATCACCCCTGCTCTCCGCCAGCTTCGCAAGTCCCAGATACATTCCCATAAAAACGCCAAAAGTGAAATGTCCCGGTATCGAAGTGACAGCTCGTACCAGCGCCGTTCCCAGACCTGACATAAAAACATACGATACGTTTTCCAGCGCGGCAAAACCCAGCGCCGCAGCAGCAGCGTAGACCACGCCGTCAAAAGTATAGTTAAAGTCACGGCAGTTCCATACGCTCAGTCTGACCGCCGCCATTTTTACGATCTCCTCCACGATCGCCACACCAATGAAAGAATCCACTACATAATAATTCATGGATCCCTCCGGAAACAACGCAAGGATCACGCCTCCAAGGAACAGTTCCAGAATGATCGCCGGGAATGTAGAGATCATCCCGTAGATAAATGTTTTTACCACCAGATCCGGCGGCTCCTTATCCACTTTATCTTTTTTGTAAATATAAACCATCAGATAGATCGGCGGCGCCAGAGCGGCGATTGCCAGTATCATAGTAATTGTAATCATTTTCACCAAACTCCTTTCACTTAATGCCGATCGTTTACGGTCAGATCAGTACTGAAAATATACGGCAGACGCTGCGGTCCTCTCTGCGGCCTTCTTCTCTTCCAAAAAAGGCAAGCCGCATCGATCGGCTTGCCCTTCGTTTTTTATTACACAAACATGATCTGATATTATGTGACTCTCAGGCTTGTTTATCATAAAACTTCCCGCTTCATGATCACAACTATTCAGAAATGACATGTGGGAAGCTTTAGTTTATCAGAATATTCCCAGAAGCTTGCTGTACGCTGTCAGCGCGCCGTCCGTATTCTTTGCCAGAACCTTCTTTGCCAGAAGCTTGCCAAGCTGAACGCCCTCCTGATCGAAGCTGTTGACATTCCATGTGAAGCCCTGGAACATAACCTTGTTCTCGAAATGAGCCAGTACTGCACCCATTGTCTCAGGCGTCAGTTTGTCTCCGACGATAATGGAAGAAGGTCTGCTTCCCGCAAAGTATTTATTTGGATTCTCATCGTCTTTTCCGAGAGCGAACGCAACGATCTGAGCAGCAACGTTGGCTTTCAGCTTCTGCTGGCTCGTGCTGTCCTCGATCACAACGTCTGTCGCCATCTGGCTGTCCTTGAAGCCGATGAACTGCAGCGGAACTATCGTCGTTCCCTGATGCAGGAGCTGATAGAAGGAATGCTGTCCGTTCGTTCCCGGCTCGCCGTAGATGATCGGTCCTGTCTGATAATTTACAGGCTCGCCAAAACGGTTCACGCTCTTTCCGTTAGACTCCATATCCAGCTGCTGCAGATGTGCCGGGAAACGGCTCATAGCCTGTGAATACGGCAGAACCGCCGTCGTCTGATATCCCAGGAAATTGCGCTCATAAACGCCGATCAGCGCATCCATAAGAGCCGGATTCTTCCTGATATCCTTATTCTTTGCCAGCTCATCCTCTTCATGAGCACCCTGCATGATGCGCGCGAAAATCTCCGGTCCGAACGCCAGAGAAAGTACACAGCCGCCGACTGCCGAAGAAGAAGAATATCTTCCGCCGATATAATCATCCATATAGAAAGAATCCATGTACTCAGGATTTCCTGCCAGCGGAGACGTCTCAGATGTAACTGCTACCATATGCTTCGCCGTAGAAAGACCTGCCTTTGCCAGGGCGTCTTTCACGAAGGACTCATTCGTCAGAGTCTCAAGCGTAGTACCGGATTTGGAAACAACGATAAAGATCGTATGTTTTACGTCAATGTCTGCCAGAACTGCCGCAGCGTCGTCAGGATCAACATTGGAGATAAATTTAGCTTCCATCTTCAGCTCTTTGTTTACCTTTGCCCAGTTCTCAAGCGCGATATAAATAGCGCGCGGGCCAAGGTCGGAACCGCCAATGCCGATCTGGCATACAGTAGTATACTTCTCTCCGTCCTCATTCACGATCTCGCCTGCATGAACCTTCTTTGCGAACTCTGAATAACGAGCCTGCTGTCCGGCATAGAACTCTCTCTTATTCACGCCGTCAACCACTACATCGTCTCCGAGCTGTCCGCGGCAAAGCTGATGAAGTACAAGTCTCTTTTCGCCTGTATTGATCACATCTCCGTTGTACAGTGCCGCATATTTATCTGTTAGCTGCTGCTCGTCGGCAAGACCCTGAAGAATATCAAGAATGTTATCATCGATCTGCTTTGACGCATAGCAATATACCATGTTATTTGACATCGGAACCTGATACTTGGCCACACGCTCAGCGCCATTCTCGCCCGCCATAGCTTTCTTTACATCAACAGCATAGCCAAGGTCACCAAGTTTTTTATAGGACTCTAACTGGTCAAAATTTTTCCAATCCATTACGCTTCTCCTTTTTTGTTACTCATCAATAAGTTTCCTTCCTATACCTGACTTTCTTCGTATAAATAACAAATAAGTCACTAATTATCATACTAAAATATGACCAGTTTTTCAACACGCCGCAATTATAATTTATACATTATTCACCAAAATGTATTCGTTCCTGTCAAACAAAATACCTCTATTTAATTACCGCAAAAAACAGCAGCACCACGATTCCCAGTACGATCCTGTAAACGCCGAATATCTTAAAGTCATGTTTTTTCACATATCCCATCAGGAAATTGATGGTAAACATCGAAACGAGGAAAGCCACCCATGTACCCACCAGAAGTATCAGACTCTCTGTAATGCTCATAGGAATGCCCTCTACCAGAAACTTCGCGATCTTCAGCAGACTGGCTCCGCACATGACCGGAACTGCCAGAAAGAATGTAAACTGCGCAGCCGTCGCTCTGGAAACTCCAATAAGAAGTGCTCCTATAATGGTAGCGCCCGACCGGGACGTGCCCGGAAATATCGCCGCGATCAGCTGGAACAGTCCAATGATCGCCGCCTGCTTATATGTGATCTCACTGATCTTCCGTGTCCCGGGCTTCATATCTTTTTGTCTTATCTCGATCACAATAAACAAAACACCCACGATGATCAGCGCCAGCGCCACCGGCACCGGATGATAAAACAGCTCGTCGATCTTATCATCCAGAAGAACGCCTACGATCGCGGCCGGAATACAGGCCACGATGATCTTCAGCCACATTTCAGGCGCGCCCTTTTTCCATGCAGGACTCTTTTTGATCACCGTCGAACCATTCTGTCCTCTGATCTTTTTCTTTTTCATCCGGAAAGGCCAGAGCTTATTCCAGAAGATCAATACAACTGCCATGATCGCTCCTAGCTGAATGACCACCTGGAACATATCGTAAAACTCTGATGAGACATTCAGCTTCACCAGCTGATCCAGAAGGATCATGTGACCGGTGCTGCTTACGGGCAGCCACTCCGTCACTCCCTCCACGACGCCAAATAATATTGCTTTTAAAATTTCTATTACAACCATATCGTTTCCCTGTTAGAAGTTCTGTCATTCGCCGGCGATCGTTATATTTGACCTGCGGCTGTTCTATAATATCATCATTTCCGAAAGCTGTTCTATAATAGCTTCATTTCTGCCGTCTGTCATCGTACGACCGGTCAAAAAAGATCTGAATAGAGATCGTCTCTGTATACTCCGTCTGAAATCAGCTTTTTCATCGCTGCGGATACCGCAGGTTTATCCTCCTGATAGGTAACGCCGAACCATTTATCCTCCGTCTCCAGCACGCGCACCTTCACACGGCCCTGCTTCAGCATTTCACCTATGTGCACCGGTATCAGGAATTCCTCTTTCATCGGATCCTTCAGGTCCTCAAAGAACTTTTCAAAGCTCTTCTCCAGCATCGGCAGATAATCCTGCGTCAATCCCCACATGTTCATGGAAACATGAGAATTCACATCGACTGTTATGCCGTTTGCCTCTGCTCCTTCCGCCGTCTTCACAATATCATGTGTCTCAACTACATCTGTCAGATACCCCCCGCTGGTCCTGCATACGCCGCGGGTAACTCCGCCATGCTCAGACAGCGTGTTTTTCAGTACAAAACCTGCCATGCAGAACTCGTCTGAACCCTTCACCAGAAAATCATGGATTTTGCGGTACGCCGTTTTTCCGTAATAATCATCTGCATTGATGACCATAAACGGAGAATCGATCTGATCTTTCGCCGCCAGAACAGCCTGACCCGTTCCCCATGGTTTCGTCCTGCCCTCCGGAAACTCTCCCGGAATGTCATAAGGATCCTGGAACGCATAGCCGGTCTCCACATTCAGTTTTTTGCACACAGCCTCAATGCGGTCCCCTATCACCTCGCGGAAATCTTTCTCAATATCTTTTCTGATAATAAAAATCACCTTATTAAAGCCCGCCTCGATCGCGTCATGAACAGAATAATCCATGATGATCTCTCCGTTCGGACCGATCTTTTCCAGCTGTTTGATACCTCCGCCAAAGCGGGAACCGATTCCCGCAGCCATAATTACCAACGTTGTCTTCATAACGCTCTCCTACCGATTCATACTAAAATCTTTTATTCCATATCCGTCACAAAGCGGGTACTGTATACCCGCTTTGTAATCTATCATGTCCAATTATGATCATATTCCGCAAATGCATCCCTGATCTTTTCTCTTCAGACAAAGTATCCGGAGACCTGTTCCTTCCGCGCCTCAATCCGGACGGGACAACAGGAAACTATCCTCTTAATCCTCATCGTCAAACAGTTCATTCAGAAATGCGTCTACATCATCCATTTCACGGGAAGCTTCATCCTTTTTCTCCGGATCAGGTCCGCCGCTTTGCTCTCCGGTTCCGTTTCCATCTGCAAAATCAAGCTTTCCGGTAAAACTCAGTTCATTTGTCTGATCCGGCACATCTGCGGAGGCGTCTGCCGCCCGCTTAAGCTCTTCCTCGATCCTGTCCTCTTCGTCAGAAATGCTTTCCGCATGCTCGTCTTCATCCGTGAAAGACGCCCTCAGCGTTCCCGTGGAAAAATCCACTCCGGATTCTTCGTTCCCGGCGTCATTTTCCTCCGGGCTCATATTCTCCGCAGCTTCCCTGTCATCGAATTCATCGACCTTCTCGCTGACATGCTCTGTCACTTCCTTGCCGATTCCCTCAAGCGTCTGCTGGATCATATCATTGTTATAGAAGGAATTATTCTGTCCTTCATGATTCTCCTTTGATCTTCCTCTTATTATCATGATGACAAAGATCACAAGGACGAGAACTGCGGCAAAGAGACCATAAGCACGCGCCGGCAGCTTAGCCAGCCGGGAAAGGATCCCATTACCTTTCTTCTGCTCATTCTTCTCTTTATCCTGCTTTTCGGGAGCCTGTGTCACAGAAGCCTGCTGCGCTTTTTGCTCCGCCTCAAGTTCTTCGGGCGATTTCCATGCCGAATAATTACCAACAGCATCCTCCTGCACGAACTCTCCCGTACCATCCTTATGCTGAAGATAAAGAATGTTGTCATTTCTCACATCATCCGCATTCATCCCCTCCGGAAGTTCCGGACAGGCCAGCGCTGACATATAGTAATATTCTCCCGCGTCGACACATGGATAAAACTGTCCGTTCTGACCATACGCGTACATATATACGGAACCTGACGTATCGATCAGATAACAGTAACGCATTTTCTGAACGCCGTCCGTCATAAACATGATCTGCCGATCCTGATATGTATCTGCGACCAGCTGATACTGCCACGCCTGGCCCTCAGGCTGATATCTTTCCATATCGATAATATAATAAGTATCAGTTCCGTTGAGCAAAGCCGTTCCCGCAAGCGGCACATTCAGATTCACGTCAGGCACATTCAGGCTGAACGCGTTTGCACCTGAACTGTCTTCTCCGTCAATGCTGATCTCTGCCTGCGCCAGTGCCAGAATATGGACCGGAGTTCCGTCAGCCTCCGTCAATACCGCATTCTGTACATATATACCTGCAGTACCTCCGCTGATCGTCTCAAAATGAATGTCATATTTGATACTCTGTGAAACCGCCGTTCCTTCCAGAACGATCACGCCGTTCTCTTCCGAATCGGCGCCGCTCACATAGCGGAGACGGGCCGTATCATATACCAGTTCCACATGATATGTCTGCGGCTGGACCTCGCATTCCATGTTTACCTGCAGTGAAAAAGCATTGGAATCCGCATTTCCTGCATTTGTATTATTCGTCTGCGCTGTCTCTGTCACAGCCTGATAAGAAGCCGAATACGAATCCTGGTCAAATTCAACCGTGCCATTTGCGGCAAAGACCATCGCACAGCTCAATCCCATAAAGACCATCAGACACATGACCGTCATCAGGATGCGCCGAAAAGTCCTATGAACATAATGATTCATTGTTTTCATTTTTAATCTCCCGGAAAGTAAAATATTTCATTCACTCTCTTATCATTCACCTGAACCTGCCTCTGAACCGCCGCCGGTACCTGCGCCGCCGCCTGTATCGCCGGAACCGCCCGAACCACCGGAACCGCCCGACGAGCTTCCTCCTCCGTCGGAACCGCCGGATGAACTTCCGCCGCCCTCGGAGCCGCCGGATGAGCTTCCTCCTCCATCAACCGAGCCTCCGGATGAACTTCCGCTGCCATCAGTTCCGCCTGATGAACTGCTGCTGTCAGAAGAAGAATTACCGGAAGAACCTCCCGATGAACCGCCCGATGAGGATCCCGAGCCGCCGGATGAGGACCCGCCGCTGTAAGAACTGCCGCCGCTGTAGGATCTGCCGCCTGTACTACTGTTATTATTCGATGTGTTAGAGCTGTCTGCTTTCAGGGAATCCTGGAAAGCACCGGCCGGTGCATAACAGATCCTTCCGTTATACGCCACTTTTACGAATCCATTCTGATCCGCCTCGCCGTATGAAGGAAGCTCTGTCCCTTTATCCACGCTGCCGATCACGGCGCTGTCCTGAGACGGTTTGCTGTAAAGACTGGTATTGCTTTTGATCGTCACGGAAGAAGTAGTCTCCTCGCCTGTCAGCTCAGCTGCCACCACGCCGGTATACGCCGTCAGGGCATTATCATAAAAACTAAGCTGCAGATCCGGTTCCGTCAGGGCCGCGCGATCAATCTGTCCGCCGGCTATCACTGATTCCGTCTCATCCGGTTCTGAACTCACTGCCCTAGCAGCAGGAGTGATCTCCTGTGCCGCCTGAGCAGAATCAGCAGGTTTGCCGCAGCCTGCCGCCATGACCGCAGAAGCCAGGACCGAAAGCAAAAAAACGGTCATTAAACTCTTTTTCTTCATTTAATAAACCCCTTTCGAAGAAAACTAATCTGGCAATTGCGAAACCCCTTGCAGTCGGGAAATTGTGTGACGATTCAAACGGCTTCCGCGCAAAGAACTTCTATGTATTCACT
>OCVV011345090.1_pt1 | contig 27545 bp, 21 predicted proteins | sample 1539721 | NCBI WGS metagenome assembly OCVV01 (sample SAMN02144230, study PRJEB22623) | gut metagenome | biome: sheep rumen | host: Ovis aries | place: New Zealand | reverse complement strand
AGGATATTTCACCTCTGATTGAATAAGAAACTATTGTTTTGGACACAGGGGGGGCTTACCTTAATGTCATTGGAACCGTCCCCTGTCTCCAACCCAACCTGTCACCAACCCGTACCCCTGACAATCAGGCAATCCTGCTTATGGGCAATTTAGAACAGAAGAAAAGGAATAAGGACTATTTATTCGGGAGCGCAGTGGAATCTGTGCTCTCTCTTCTGCGTACAGTAAAAACAACCCCCGCGTCAAAAAGACCTGTAGAGAAGTATCCAAAAGAACGAGCGGAAAAACACAGACGCTCCCGGTTTCCACGCCGCAGCCTCTCGGAACTTCCGGAGGACCTCCAGGAGGTCTTCCGGCTGAAGAAGAGGCTGGAAAAGCTGGAGCAGGAGGACGGATACATTTCGGCAGGAACCTGGCAAGGACTGCTTCAGACAGGAAAAAAGGAACTACAGGATCTGCAGGTCCTGAGGGAGAAGCAGATGCTGGAGCTGTACTGCCGAAAGAACGGACTTCATTCCGCCCGGCGCGTGGAAGAGGTTCTGAATTTATGCGGCTTTACAGGACAAAAAAATGCGGACTTGACTGCCGCAGAGGGACTGAATCAGCAGAGTGGAGACTCTGCTGCGGGAGAGAAATCCGGCCAGCCGGCCTGGGTGCGCGTCCACAATGCCCGGTATATCGAGCGCGCCCTGGAGGAGGAGCGTGACTACCTCGATCATGTGCTCGACGCAGTGGATCCGCAGATAAGACTGGACCAGGCGCAGAGGCGGATGGTCCTGACGGATGAGGACAACTGTCTGGTCATCGCAGGCGCGGGTGCGGGCAAGACGACCTCTGTTGCGGCCAAGGTCAAATATTTGGTGGACCGCAGGGGCGTAAAACCGGAAGAGATTCTGGTCATTTCCTTTACCAACAAGGCCGTGGAGGAGCTGCGGGCGCGCATACAGAAAGATCTGGGAATCCCCTGTCCCATCTGTACCTTTCACTCGGCGGGCAATGCCGTGCTGCATATGCAGAATCCGGAGCGGGTCAATATCGTGGACGCCGACAAAAAGTTTTTTGTCGTGCGGGACTATCTGCGCGGCAAAGTCCTGCAGGATCCGCGGATGGTACACAGCCTGATCCTCTTTTTTGCCTCTTATTTTGACGCCCCTCTGGATGAGAAGAACCTGGAGGCTTTTTTCCGCGGAATCGCGCAGATGCGCTACACCACCATGCGCAGTGAACTGGACGAATACTGCGCAGAGATCATGGATGCCCAGCGGAAAAAGAAGATCACCATCCGCAATGAAATACTGCGTTCCGCCCAGGAGGTGGAGATTGCCAATTTCCTCTACCGCAACGGGATCGACTATGTTTATGAACCGGTCTACCGATATCACATCGAACTGGCGCGAAAACCCTATACGCCGGATTTCCTGATCCGGCAGGGAGACAGGGAAATCTACATCGAGCACTTCGGGATCACGCGGGACGGAAAGAACAGCCGCTATGATGAAAAAAGACTCCGGGCCTATAAGGACGCCGTCAATGAGAAAGTCCTGCTCCACCGCCGGCACGGGACGGAACTGATCTATACCTTCTCCGGCTACGGGGACGGCCGGTCTCTGACGGAGCATCTGGAGGAGGAACTGCGCACGCATGGCGTAGAACTTCATCCCCGTTCCGAGGAGGAGATCCTCAGGAAGATTCTGCAGAATGAGGGAAACCGCTATATCCGCAGGCTTGTCATGCTGATCTGCCGCTTTATCACCAATTTCAAGACCGATGGCTATACGGAGATGCAGTTTGCGGTCATGAAGGAATCCACGCAGAATGTGCGCACAAAGCTGTTCCTGGATATCTGTCAGGCCTGCTATCTCGAGTATCAGAAGGTCCTGCAGGAAATGCAGGCGGTGGACTTTGAGGACATGATCAACGACTCCGCCCGCGCCCTGCGCGAGTGCGCCGAGATGAAGAAGCGGCTGGACTTCAAATACATCATTGTGGACGAATATCAGGATATTTCGCGTCAGCGCTTTGATCTGACCAAGGCCCTGCGCGAAGTCTGCGATGCAAAGGTGATCGCCGTGGGCGATGACTGGCAGTCCATCTATGCCTTCAGCGGCTCCGACATCACTCTTTTTACAAAATTTCAGGAGAAAATGGGGCCTGCCGCCATGCTGCGGATCGAAAACACCTACCGCAACGCCCAGGAACTGATCGACATCGCCGGCAGTTTTGTCCAGAAAAATCCCTCCCAGATCACCAAGACCCTGCATTCAGAGAAAAGGATCCAGGATCCGGTCATCATCTACTCCTACGACGCCTCCTATAAGCGGTATGGCATGGACAGTCATTCCGGCGCCAGATACAACATGGGCAGGGCTATAGAGGCCGCCCTGGATCACATTGTTGAGGCACGGGGAAAAGCCGGGCAGCCGGACGCAGGACCTGTCCGCGTGCTAATCCTGGGCCGCTACAATTTTGACGGCTATAAACTGGAGCAGACCGACCTCTTCACCTATCGGGGCAAGGGAAAGGGACGCCGCATCGTATCCAAAAAATATCCCTGTCTGCAGATCACATTTATGACAGCGCACGCCTCCAAGGGACTGGGTTATGACGAGGTCATTGTCATCAACGGACAGGGCGGGACCTATGGTTTTCCCTCCAAAATCGAGGACGATCCGGTTCTCTCCCTGGTCCTTCGGGAGGACCGGTCCTATACCTATGCAGAGGAGCGCCGCCTCTTTTATGTAGCCATGACCCGGACCAAAAACCGCGTCTATTTCATCGCCCCTCTGCAGGAGCCATCCGAGTTTCTGCTGGAGTTATTGCGGGATTATAAAAATATCCGCCTGGATGCTTTTGCAGAGGAAGAACAGGAGCGAAAGGAGTGCTTCCTCAAGCAGACTGCGGCCGACTTTCCTGCGGACCGTAAGAAATGTCCTCTCTGCGGATACCCTCTCCAGCTCCGCTATAAAGCCGCCTACGGACTTCGCCTCTACATGTGCACCAACGACGTCGAAATATGCGGCTTTATGACCAATAACCTGCGGGGAGGCTGCATGTCCATTCTCAAGTGCGACCGCTGTACGGACGGATACCTGATTGTCCACATAACAAGAAAAACCGGCGAGGCCTTTCTTGGATGCACCAACTACTCCCGCGACGGCAAAGGCTGCGGCCGGACCATGGGATGGCCGGAATACCAGCAGAAGATGCGGTATGAACCGGGGTACAGGGATACTCGATCCTGACTGGGGGTGTCAAAGGTTGTCAAAGGGGGTTGGGTTGTCAAAGGGGACGGTTCTTCTGACACTTTGCACGCAAAGTGTCAGAAGAACCGTCCCCTTGACAACCTTATTTGCTTTTTTTCTGTGCGGACAGGAGATGGTCCAGGTAGACGGACTTGAACTGTTTGCTGGCCAGGGCCTGTTTGAGGGGCGGGAGTTTCAGGATGGTGCCGAAGACGGCCGCCATGGCCCGGTGGTTTGCGAAGGCCTGGTTGTCGAAGACAAGGTTCTGCAGAGTTCCTTTCTCGATGGCCTGCAGGACAAAGCGGTGGGTGCTGTTGACAGGTGTGATCACTTCAATCGGGCGTCGCTGCAGGGTGATAGCCTTTTTGGGACAGTTTCTGGCGCAGACACCGCAGCCCAGGCAGATAGACTCGTCGATGACCGGTCTTCTTTTTTGGGTGTCAGTGGTGTCAAGGGGACGGTTCTTCTGACAACTATCATGCAAGGTGTCAAAGGAACCGTCCCCTTTGACAACCTTTTCTTGCATGGAAATGGCCAGGATGGGGCACACTTTCTCGCACTTTCCGCAGGAGACGCAGTCGTTGTAGTTGATTTTAGGAATGTAGTTCGTTGTCGCGATGGGCTGCATGGGGCTGAACCTGCGGACGGCCTCCAGGGCCTCGCAGCAGCAGCCGCAGCAGTTGCACATGAAGGCGGGGTGCTCGCGGACATTTTCGCCCATCTGGACCAGGTTGTAGCTGTAGGACATCTCGAGGATTTCCTTTGCCTCCGCCTTGTCGATCGGCCGTGTGTAGCCGCCGTGCTCGGCCAGGGAGCGCGCGACATTGCCGAAGGTCAGGCATGTTTCCATGGGGGCATTCAGCTTGCAGGGGATGCCCAGGTGATAGTTTTTGTGGCGGCAGAAACAGGTGCCGACGCCGATGAAATCAGCCTCTTCAATGATGTGGGTCGCCCGCTCGTAGTCCAGGATGTGGTTGGTCTTCTCTGTCATGAGAACAGACTCGTTGACGAAGACCCGCCCCAGTTTTGTATCCATTCCCAGGAAGAGATCCTTGATGAAATCCTCCTCCACATTGATATATTGATAAAAGAGCTCACTCAGATATTTCTGATCGATATCTCCCCGGGTCCGCATGAGTGAAAACTCAAAAAAGCCGATCATGGGCGGCGGCAGGACAAACTTGCGCACGCCGCGGTCATAGGAATCGACCAGAAGCCCTTTTTCACACAGCCGGTCCAGGAGCTTCTCCGCTTTGGCTTTCGATGTCCCCCAGAGCTGTGCCGCTTTTTTCAGGGAAAAGGGACGGATGGGAAGCTTGGCGACCCATTTTGCCTCTTTCTCTGTAAAAAGCACCTGCAGGATTTTTGTCAGCGTCTCAGAGGCCGGCGCGCCCTGCGTGAACCAGTTGATTCTGTCTTCCAGATTTCTATATGCATCTCTCGATGTCAGATGTCCCATATCATCATCTCCATTATTACCGAATTGAGTTCTTATACCATATCATCATATCATATACACCGGTCTTAAAGGATGTTTTCTAACACCGGAGTCTCCTCCTACCGTCCCGGCATGGGTGATCTTTTTCTCGCAATGCGCTCTGGTCGCTAAGCTTCTTTACCTGCAGTGGTGATCTTTTACATTTTGCGCCTCCTTGTCGCTTCCCGATTTCCTGTAAAGAGTGACCTTTTTCTCAAGATGACCACTGGTCGCTAAGCTTCTTCGCTTGCAGTGGTGACCTCCGGCACATTGAGCCTGAATGTCACTTCACTTTCCCGATCAATGAAGATTTTATAAAAGAATGTAAAGCTAGCTTGACATAGACCGCAGTCGGTGCTATCGTTATTATGTAAAGTAAGCTTTACGTATAGAACTCTCCGACAGAGCCGGCAGAATGATCTTTACGTGAGAAAGGTGATGCGATGAAAAACCGGATTGAGGAAATACGGAATTCGCGGGGGATCCGCCAGGAGGAGCTGGCCAGGCTGATGGGAGTCTCAAGGCAGACGATCAGTTCCCTGGAAAACGGACGTTACAATCCTTCCATTATGCTGGCGCACAAAATCGCGCAGTATTTTGAGATGACGATCGAAGAAGTTTTTATCTTTGAGGAGGACAAATCATGAATGAGAACAGGAGGTTGATACTGAGTATTTTCTGGATCATGGCCGGCCTGGCGCTGCTGGTGCTTTCTGCAGCGGAGGTATTGGATTCTTCTATGTTTTCGGGGTTCGGAGGAGCGCTCATTGCAGTGGGAGCTCTCCAGCTTGCACGAAATCTGAGATACAGAAAGGACCCTGTTTACAGAGAGAGGATAAAAACAGAGGAAAATGATGAGCGCAACCGCTTCATCCGCATGAAGAGCTGGTCCTGGGCCGGCTACATCGTGGTTCTGCTCGAAGCAGCGGGATCTGTTGCGGCCTTTATCCTTGGCTATACGACCATTCAGAGGGTGCTCTATATGTCCATGTGCCTGATTCTGCTTGTGTACTGGATTTCCTATATGGTCCTCAGCAGGAAATATTAAAACGATGCCTGTTTAAGCGGCAGCTTCGGGGGAGGCGGCACACTTGCTTTGTAGGTATGTCCACGAAGGAAAGCACTCCTGGAGGTGCGCTGAGGCTAATAATATGTGTTGCATTACAGATTGGGTCAGGCTTTTTAAAGTCTGGCCTATTTTTGATAATACGGCCCCTGTAATGATTTCAGGTTACCATTCTGTTAAACTCGCAAGGGATCATTCTTGACAGAAATGATAATATATGATATAAAAATATCATATAAGAAATTTATAAAAAGAAATTATGCTATCACAAAAGAGAAACTATCAAACTCTTGCGTGCGAAGGAGTCTGGAATGACCATACAGGAAATGCAGGATATAAAAAAGAAAACGGGAATCACATATGCGGAGATCGCAAGGCGTGCAGGTCTTCCCCTTCCCACGGTGCAGAAGGTCCTGTCCGGTTCGACGAAATCTCCCAGGTATGAGACGATTCTGGCGCTGGAGAAAGTCCTGCTTCCAGATCCGGAAAAACGGAGTTATCCCGGGAAGTCAACCTCCTCTCCTGCAGCAGGTGCATCCGGGGAGAAAGGGTCTGCAGGAACGGAATTTCCAAAGTCTTCCTTACAAGGCGAGAGCGGCGTATCTTATGGCTCATATGACAGTCCAACGTCCGGTTTTGCCCCTTACAGAAGTATTCTTGCCGGTGAGCCGCAGCCTGTTTATGGGGAGGCGCATACCCCGGAAGATGAATATAGTAGTATAGACAAGGACAGGTGCAATACAGGCAGGAAAATCGGGAACAGCTATCCCCTGCTGCCCTGGAAACAGCAGGGGGAATATACGGCACAAGACAGGGAATCCCTTCCCGGAGATGTCCGTACGGAGCTGATCGACGGCGTGCTCTATGATATGGCTTCGCCAAAAGCAGACCATCAGATTGTCCTGATGAACCTTTCAAATCAGCTTTTCAACCAGATCAGCAAGTGCGGCAGGGATTGTATGGTATTCGTTGCGCCTTCTGACGTCTGGCTCACAGGGGACAATAAAAACATCTTTCAGCCGGACATTTACGTCATCTGCGATTACACGATGATCGGGCAGGACGGCTACACCAAGGGTGCACCCCCTTTTGTCATAGAAATTCTATCGCCCTCGACCAGGAGCAGGGATCTGCTGCTGAAGGCCTATAAGTATCATGCTGCCGGGGTACAGGAATACTGGATTGTGGATCCGGAGAACAGGCAGGTGAGTGTTTACGACTACAGCAAAGATCCTGACGGCACCGTGAATTCCATCCACACATTTGAGGAAACCGTCCCTGTCGGCATCAGCGGCGGATCCTGCGCTGTTGATTTTTCCGGCATTCAGACGGCATTGGAGAAGGTGGGAATGTAATCCGGAACGAAAAACAGATACAGACAGATATAGGCTTACAAATAAAAGGCAGACCGCGCAAGCTGTTCATGCGGGCAATCTGGAAACCCGTGGTAGAACCGGGAGACCTGTGCCTGAGCAGTAGAGACGCCCGTTTTTCATACTATGAAGAAAAAGAAGAACAAAGCGAATAAGATCGTCGATAAGAGCCCGAAAGAGAATAAAACATCAAAAGAGAACAAAACCTCTGAAAAGAAAACAGAGAACCTCCCCATAGCTTCCAACCCGGCGGCCGATCTGGAACAGTCCCTGAGAAGTAAGAGGGACAAGATGAAGTACCGTGATTTGATCAGGGATATCCAGGTCAGTGAGAGCAAAAGCGGCAGGAGTCTGATCGTGACGATCCTCCCGGCAGGAGAGTACGTTTCCTTTGGCACGCTCACTATCGACCTGAGCGGGATTGACAGTGCGGCAAAATGGAAACGAAAGAGGAAAGTGATCTATGGGAACGTAAATGGAGTAAGCCCGCGGGTGAATCCTGCATTTTCCCAAAAGATCCGGGAAGAGGCGAATACAGTGCTGCAGACCTGGCGGCAGGAGCACCCTTTTTCCGGGGATATGCTAGAGGCGCTTTATTCTGAGGGCGGCAGGGAGATTTTGGGTGCCCGCAGTATGGAGATACTTCGTTTTCTGGCCGGAAAAGAGAAACTCTCCGGCATGCGTACAACGTTTACCGCGAATACACTGGAAGCGGAATGGAATGCCCCCCATTTGAAAGCGGTGTGCGACCCCCTTATGGGGGAGATCACATTTTCCCTGTCAAGAGCAAACTCCCTGTATAAACACTTTTCCAGTGCCATGAAAGAAGTCGGAAAGCTGGAAGAGATCCGTGCTTATCTGGAGGAAAAACAGATTCCCGCGGCCGTTTCCTATGCGGGAAAGCCGGGCTCCTTTAAAATCACATTTCCCTTTGCGCTCGGCTCTGAAACAGAGACAGTTGCCATCGAAAAAGCCTTTAAGAGGATCGTTCTGGCCGCTCACAGGAACGCCCGGAAGAGAGCTGACCAGAGGGAGAAGGAAGAGAAAAAGCTCTTAAAAACCTGCCCTTATTACGGCACCTATATAGCTCAGGCGGCCATAACAACGATTGAAGAGAACGGCAATCGGCTGACCAGAGCCCAGCTGGTCAACCTCCTGCGCGGAGTCAACATCTCGGACGACTATGTGATCGGGGAATATGCAGGAAAGTACAACCTGATCGCCAAGGCGGAACTGGCTGAGATCATAGATATGCTGACCCGGTTCGGAATCCTGCGCGAGTACCGTGTACACGGAGAGTATCAGGATTACTACGTGCTCCATGTGACGGCCAGGGGAAAGCTGCTTGAAGGTCTGCAGAGCACTCCTGCTCCCAAAAAGAATCCTGTCACGGAACAGGAATACCACCTGGTTTTAAAGGCTGTCCGGGAGGATATCCCCATGCTCTCCGCAGGGGAGAGGCAGAAGCTTTTAAAGGCCATCGTGGAAAAGCCCGGTCTCTTCCTGACCGATCCGGCACTGGTCCTGGACTGCGTGGAGCGGATGGGAGAGCCTGCCGCCCTTTATCTGGGTGCCTTTTTTAAAGAGAAGGGGAACAGAAATAACCGGAAGATTCTCAGGCTCCTTCTGAATGCAGCCTCCGGAAAGGGAAAAGAACTGCCTAAAAACGGGGCTGACGCCTTCCGGGAGCGCAGAGAGCAGAAAAGGCGGGAGAAGGAGGAGGCCCAGAGAAGAGACCGGCAGCTTTTCGACCTGGTGCTGACAGAGATCCCCGACAATTACGTCGACCTCTATCCCGCGGCCAGATTGATGCACAGGAAGTTTGTTCTGCATATAGGGCCGACCAATTCCGGTAAGACCCACGATGCCATTCAGGAACTCATGGGAGCGGAGACCGGAATCTACCTGGCTCCGCTGCGCCTTTTGGCCTATGAGCAGTACGAGCGGCTGAACCGGGCCGAATGCCCATGTTCCCTGGTGACCGGAGAGGAGCAGTATCTGATCGAGGGCGCCCGGCACCAGTCCTCCACCATAGAGATGCTCAGCTTCAAGACCTATTATGATGTGGCTGTCATCGATGAGGCGCAGATGATTGCGGACAGAGCCCGCGGCGGCGCCTGGACCGCGGCCATCATGGGCGTCTGCGCGGAGACGGTCCATGTCTGCGCCGCCCCGGAGGCGGAAGAGCGGCTGATTCAGATCATCAGGGACTGCGGAGACGAGTACAGAATCGTGCGCCACAGGAGAATGACGCCCCTGGTCTATGAGGAAAAAACCGTCTCCTTTCCGGAGGATGTTAGAGCGGGTGACGCCCTGATCGTTTTTTCCAGGCGTAATGTTCACGCCGTTGCCGCCCAGCTGCGCAGAAAAAAGATCAAGTGCAGCATCATTTACGGTGCCCTTCCCTATGACGTCCGCCATAAACAGGCGGAGCTGTTTGCTGAAAAAAAGACCGATGTAGTGGTCGCCACGGACGCCATCGGCATGGGCATGAACCTGCCCATCCGCCGCGTAGTCCTCATGGAGACGGTCAAATATGACGGCTTCCACAGGCGTCCCCTCCACTACAGCGAGATTGCCCAGATCATCGGCAGGGCGGGAAGATACGGCATCTATGATGTCGGCTACTGCGCCAGTGCCAACGGTGATATGAAGGTAAAGAAGGCCGTCAACAGGACCCTTCCTCCCATCGAGCAGGCCGTGATCGACTTTCCCGAAACCCTTCTGACTGTAGATGCCCCCATCCTAGACCTGATCAGGAAATGGGAACAGGTCATACCGGCAGAGGGCTGGCAGAAAGAGTCCGTAGAGCAGATCCTCCGCCTGGCGGAAATGACAGACAGCCTGCAGGCACCCAAACGCCTGGCCTACGACTTTCTGACCGTTCCTTTTGAAGACGACAACAATGAACTGTTGAATATCTGGTATGATATTTTCAAACTGGAAGTCAGAGGAGAGCCCTACAGCATCTATGACCGGGTTGCTGCAATTACATTGAAAAGTCCTGCCTCTGCCGATTCCATCGACGTACTGGAACAGCAGCACCACGTGCTGGATCTCTATTTTGCTCTGGCCCGCAAGTTCCAGCCCCAGGAGAGCACACTGGACTATATTATGGACAGAAAGAGGGAATGCTCGGAGCGGATCATGAAAGTTCTGGAACGGCAGGGATTCAAGGAGAAGCGATGCAAATCCTGCGGCAGGATGCTGCCCTGGAACCACCCATACGGAATTTGCGACCGCTGCTGGAACCCCTATTAATAGCCAGGCCGGGGGACCTGGATCAGGGGGTGACTGGGACAGTCAGAACCGTCCCCAGTGTCCCAAACCGTCCCCAACGACTCACCCTCAGCGAAGGAGATAAAGAGAAAATGACAGAAAAGGAAAAAATGCTCCGCGGGGAGCTGTATGATGCAAACTATGATGAGAGCCTGATTGCGGACAGAACCAGATGCAAGGTTCTCTGCCAGAAATACAACAACCTCCCCATCAATGACTTTGAGGCGCGGGAGAAAGTGATCAAGGAAATCTTGGGAAAGACCGGAAAGGCCGTTTACATAGAGCCGGATTTCTGGTGTGATTACGGCTGGAATATCAAGGTCGGTGAGAACTTCTATGCCAACCACGGACTGGTCATCCTGGACGGGGGCGGAGTCACTTTCGGAGACAATGTCTTCATTGCCCCTTCCTGCGGCTTTCACACGGCGGGACATCCGATCGACTATGAGCGCCGCAATAAAGGACTGGAATATGCCTATCCCATTACCGTTGGCGACAACGTCTGGATCGGTGCCGGCGTGCAGGTCATGCCCGGCGTGACCATCGGTAATGATGTCGTAATCGGAGGCGGGAGCGTCGTGACAAAGGATATCCCGGATCACAGTGTGGCGGTGGGAAACCCCTGCAGAGTGATCCGTAAAACAGAGTGAGAAAAAGGGAAGGGGACGGTTCTGTGTCTCCTTCACAGACTGACGGAGACATAGAACCGTCTCCTGTCTCCTCCATATTCGGAAAGGGAGGAATAAACGTGAAACTGATTCAGCTGGAGTATTTCTGTGCGGTCTGCCGCTACCACAGCATCACGAGGGCCGCAGAGGAACTGTATGTGACGCAGCCGACGATCTCGGTTGCGATCCGGGAACTGGAAAAGGAATTGAAACTCCGCCTTTTTCACCATGAAAAGAATCGGATTTCCATAACCCAGGAAGGGGAGGCTTTTTACAGGCGGGCGGAAGCTGTGCTCAAGGAGACCCGCGCCATGGTGACAGAATTTTCTTCCCTGGGAGAGCGGGAGACTCCGATTCGCATCGGGATCCCGCCCATGATCAGTACGATCTTTTTTCCTGCCCTGTCCGATCGCTTTCAGGAGAAAACCGGCCTGCCTGTACAGCTTCTGGAATACGGCTCCGTCAAGGCCTGCAAACTGGTGCAGGAGGAGAGTCTGGATCTGGCCCTGGTCAACATGGACTTCTATAATATCGATCAGTTCAACGCACATGTTCTGATGGAGGACTCCTACGTCTACTGTGTCGGCAGAAATCACCGGTATGCGGAGGAGAAGGAAGTTACTTTCGACATGCTCAGGGATGAGAAAGTTATCCTCTTCAACACAGATTCCGTGCAGAACGAGACAGTGCGCAGCCGCTATGATTCCATGGGGATCACGCCGGATGTTCTGGCCTATACCAGTCAGCTCTATACGATCCTGAATTTCCTGCGCGGCGGTGACTGTGGCGCATTTCTCTATGCTTCGCTGGCGGTGAACCCCAGGGATTTTGTACAGCTCCCGATTCATCCGGAGATCACCAGCAAGTTTGGAATTATCTGGAAAAAAGGGGTATTTATTCCTGAGCGCACACTGAAATTTATACAATTTATTAAAAATTATCATCTATGGGATGACTGAAGAAGCACCTGCATTAAAAAGCACCTGCATCGAAAAGCGCTTGTATTAAAAGCACTTGTATTGAAAAAACACTAATTTTCAGATAAGCATGAACTGCGGTACGCTGCCTGAAGAAGGGGAGGGCGTGCTGCAGTTTTTTATATGTTGTCTGGGCAGATTCAATACTCAAGCCTCAAAGAATATGCCGGAAAGAAGATGAATTGTCATGGGACTGCTATAAATTTTAACTATAGCAATCTAAAAAACAGCAAATTTACTTTCCGCTAAACGTCTCTTACAATAAAAGCAGATCAGATGAATCCCGGCCGGATCATTATTCTTCGACGTTACAGATGCCTTTTAAAGTTCTTTTTAGAGGAGGGAGAGAATTAACATGAGTCCAGCCACTATAACCTTGATTTTCCTGGCTTTTGCCATTGTGATGTTTGTCACAGAAAAGATACCGCTCGGGCTGACCTCGATGATCGTCTGTGTCGGTCTCTGCGTCACCGGCGTTCTTGACGTCAAGACAGCTTTTGCGGGTTTCATTGATTCCAACGTCATTTTGTTTGTTGCCATGTTCATCGTCGGCGGAGCCTTCTTTGAAACAGGAATGGCAAATGAGATCGGCGGAATCGTCACAAAGTTTGCGAAGACAGAACGGAGTCTCATCGTCGCGATCATGGTGATCGTCGGACTGATGAGCGGCGTTCTCTCCAATACAGGAACTGCAGCGGTACTGATCCCCGTCGTGATCGGTATTGCGGCAAAATCCGGATTCAAGCGCTCCAGACTGCTGATGCCCCTGGTATTCGCAGCTGCCATGGGTGGAAACCTCTCCCTGATCGGCGCACCCGGCAACATGATCGCCCAGTCGGCGCTGGAGCCCCTCGGCATGAAGTTCGGCTTCTTCGAATATGCCATCGTAGGTCTCCCCATTCTGGCAGTCGGCATTTTATTCTACGCGACCATCGGCTTCAGGCTCCTGCCCAACCACGATGTGTCAGACGACGGTGATTCCGTCTTCGATAACCAGAGAGATTTCTCAAATGTTCCCAAATGGAAAAAGACCCTTTCCCTGGTGATCCTGATTGCCACCCTGGCAGCCATGGTCTTTGAAGATCAGATCGGAATCAAGCTCTGTGTCTCCGGATGTGTCGGAGCCATTCTCCTGATCCTCACAGGCGTCATCTCAGAGAAGGAAGCACTCAAATCCATCGACCTCAAGACCATCTTCCTTTTCGGCGGCACACTTTCCCTGGCAGCAGCTCTGCAGGACACCGGCGCAGGCGAAATGATCGCCGGCAAGGTAATCGGCGCCCTGGGAGACAACCCTTCTCCGCTCCTTTTCACCTTTGTTGTCTTCATTCTCTGCTGTGTAATGACCAACTTCATGTCCAACACCGCGACGACTGCACTGATGGCTCCCATCTGTCTCTCCATCGCACAGGGCATGGGTGCAGATCCCCGCGCAGTTCTCATGGCCTGCGTTATCGGCGGATCCTGTGCATACGCAACACCGATCGGCATGCCTGCCAACACAATGGTCGTTGGCGCCGGCGGTTACAAATTCATGGACTACGTAAAATCCGGTTTCCCGCTGATCGTCATCGCGACCATCGTCAGCATGATCATCCTGCCGATCGCTTTCCCCTTCTATCCTGCATAAGCGGTGCGGAAGATATCCTGCATAAGCAGTGTGGAAGAGATATGAGCATAATCAATTGCGAAAGAAAGTACACAGAGAATCTGTAAATTGAAAAGCTGAATCTACAGTTGAAAGGAGATCCACATGACACACGAAGAACAGCTCAAAAAACTGAAAAACATTATGGCACAGTTCGTCGGATTCACCGGCATCAAGCTGCCGGATGATGTCATCGCAAAGCTCAAAGAGCTCAGTGAGAAAGAGACAGATCCTATGCCCAGGGTCATCTATGAGACCATGTTCCGCAACCAGGAGCTGGCCGTCAAGCTGAACCGCCCCTCCTGCCAGGACACCGGCGTCCTCCAGTTCTGGGTAAAATGCGGCACCCGCTTCCCCTACATTGATGATCTGGAAGCCCTGCTCAAGGAAGCGGTCGTGCAGGCTACCTTTGACACACCTCTGCGCCACAATTCCGTGCAGACATTCGATGAGTACAACACCGGCAAGAACGTCGGCAAGGGCACACCTACAGTCTGGTGGGACATTGTTCCTCACTCTGACAAGTGCGAGATCTACACTTACATGGCAGGCGGCGGCTGCACCCTTCCCGGTAATGCGACCGTTCTGATGCCCGGCGAAGGCTATGAGGGAATTACAAAATTTGTCCTCGACCGCATGACAACCTACGGATTGAACGCCTGTCCTCCCCTGCTGGTTGGCGTAGGTGTCGGAACTTCCGTCGAGACCGCTGCCCTCAATTCCAAGAAGGCCCTGATGCGTCCCATCGGCTCTCACAATGACAACGCTAATGCGGCAAAGATGGAGAAGCTTCTTGAGGACGGCATCAATGCAATCGGCCTCGGCCCCCAGGGCATGGGCGGCAAGTTCTCCGTCATGGGCGTCAATATCGAGAATACTGCCCGTCATCCTTCCGCCATCGGCGTTGCAGTCAACGTCGGCTGCTGGAGCCACCGCAGAGGCCACATCGTCTTTGACAAGGACCTCAACTTCACCATCGACACCCACACCGGATTTGAATACAAAGAGGCATAATCCTTCCTGCTGCAGTTGGAAACAAGTATGCATCGAAGCACGATCATCCTCTTGAAAAATATGAAATGATTTATATAGAACGGACAGAAGGAATGTTATAAGAGACGATATAAGGAACGACATAAGGAAGAGAGAACTTCTGTCCTGGTTCTGAGAAAGCTGTGAATAGCGGTAACAGTGTAGATAGCGATAACAGATTGAAAAGAGCAGTCAGGAGAACAGCATTCTCCGGAATGAGAGGTATAAAATGGCAGTAGAAATCAAAGACGGAAAGAAAATCCTGGTTACACCCGTTTCCGCGGAAGACCTCAAAGATATCCACATCGGCGACATCATTTATCTGTCGGGAGATCTGACAACCTGCCGCGACGTAGCGCACCGCCGCGTCGTGGAAGAGGGCAGAGAGATCCCTGTAGATGTCCGAGATGCAGCGATCCTCCACGCAGGTCCCATCATCCGCCCCCTCGGCGACGACAAGTACGAGATGGTCTCCGTGGGACCGACCACCTCCATGCGCATGGAGAAATTTGAGTATGAATTCGTGCAGACTACCGGCGTCCGCGTCATCCTGGGCAAGGGCGGCATGCGTGAAAACACCGAGCGCGCCTGCAAGGACTTCGGCGCCATCCACTGCGTATTCCCTGCAGGAAACGCCGTCGTCGCAGCGACAGAGGTAGAAGAGATCGTCGAGGCACAGTGGAAGGATCTGGGCATGCCCGAAACCCTCTGGCACTGCCATGTCAAAGAGTTCGGTCCCCTGATCGTCTCCATCGATTCCTACGGAAGAAACTATTTCGAAGAGAAAAAAGTGGAGTATAATCAGAAGAAGGACGAGCAGGTGGAACTGATCAGCAAGCAGGTCGGATTCATCAAATAAGCAAAAGAGACGTTGCTGAATGATGTCCCGGTATAGACCGGGTGCCGAGAACAGACTGACAGCGAAACAGGCCATCAGGATTTATAGCTATTTATAGCTGCGCAGAACAGCCCCCTCGCTTCTGCGCAGCTGTTGCATGCAGAAAAACACCGCAGGGAAGAATGTGCAGGAAAAACGTGTTGAAGATAGTATGCGTGGGAAAAACTGTGCAGGAAAAGCGTGTTGAGGAAAGTTTGCGTGGAAAAAACCGTGCAGGAAAAGCGTGTTAGGAAAGTACACGTGGAAAAAACCCTGCAGGATAAACGTGGAGGACAGACAATGAAAGAATACAGAATCGCAGTGGTCGCAGGCGACGGGATCGGCCCCGAAGTCATGGCGGAATGCAAGAAGGTACTCACAGCAGCGGCGGAACTGGACGGCGGATTCCGCTTTGCTTTCACAGATTTCCCATGGGGATGCCAGTATTATCTCAAGACCGGCCAGATGATGCCGGAGGACGGCATCGAGACCCTGCGCGGATATGACGCTATCCTGCTGGGCGCCGTGGGCTATCCCGGAGTTCCGGACAATATCTCCCTGCGTGATCTTTTGATCCGGATCCGCCACGACTTTGACCAGTACATCAACCTTCGTCCGGTCAGGCTTCTCAAGGGAGCGGACTGCCCGCTGAAGGACGTGAAGATCGAAGATGTCAACATGACCTTTATCCGCGAGAACACCGAGGGCGAGTACTCCGGGCAGGGAGCCTGGCTCTACAAGGGACAGCCGGGCGAAGTGGTCATTCAGGACAGTGTTTTTTCCAGAAAAGGGACCGAACGAGTCATCCGCTATGCTTATGAACTGGCAAAAAAAGAGGGCAAGACCCTGACCAGTGTCAGCAAGGCCAATGCCCTCAACTATTCCATGGTCTTTTGGGACCAGATTTTCCGTGAAGTCGGAGAGGAATATCCCGAAGTGGAGACACATTCCCTCCTGGTGGACGCTGCCTCCATGTTTATGGTCAAGGATCCCTCCCGCTTCCAGATCGTGGTCACTTCCAACCTCTTCGGCGACATTCTCACTGATTTGGGAGCCGCTATTGCAGGGGGCATGGGACTTGCCGCGGGCGCCAACCTGAATCCGGAGCGGAAATTCCCCTCCATGTTTGAGCCCATCCACGGGTCCGCGCCGGACATCGCGGGAACGCAGACTGCCAACCCGCTGGCAGCCATCTGGTCCGCCTCCCAGCTCCTCGATTTCTTCGGCCACGAAGATCTGGGCAAAAAGATTCTGGACACCATGGAAGACATGCTGACCAGCCACAGAGAATCGCTGACCCCCGATCAGGGAGGCAGTGCGACGACCTCTGCCTGCGGCGATGCCTTTGTGGAATTATTAAAAAAATAAATCCGGAGGGGAGTCAAGGGCGGTTGTCAGGTTGTCAAGGGGACGGTTGTCAAGGGGACGGTTCTTCTGACACCTGGCATGCCAGGTGTCAGAAGAACCGTCCCCTTGACAACCCCAACCTTGACTTCCTCACGCATGAATCATGGCGTAGCGTTTGCTGTCCAGCACGCGCAGCATATGTGCCATGGGGGTGATATTTCCGTCGAACTTATAGGACATTGTATGTGCGGCGGCTCCGCTGGACAGGGCACTTCCGCGGGTGTGCGCAGTGACAGGCGTCTGCACCTGCCAGCTGTTGACATTGTGGAAGACCACTGCGGGCATCTGATAGCCAAAGGCTTCAAAGAGCTCCCGGGCGTTTTCATACACGGTTTTGTCTGCATTGCGCATGCAGCAGTTGAATTCCATGTCTGAAAAAATGTAGATCACTCCGGGGATCTCTTCCTGGGAGGCGTCATATTTCACAGCAGTCTCCAGAATCAGATTGAAAACTGCTTCCAGGTTTGTGCTGCCGCCCCAGGACAAGGTGGATAAGTATCTCAGCTTATCTGCCAGACAAGCCCCGCGGATTTCTGCCAGGTGGGGCCTGGTCTCGAATGTGATCAGATGATTATGAAAAATGCCTTTGCATCTCTCGGCGCAGTATAAGCCCATGGCCTGGGAGATCAGTGCCGGCAGCGGACCTTTCGTATCCGGACGCCAATACATGGAACCGGAAGTGTCCACTACAGAGATGGCATTTGCATGGCCGACAGTACCGGGCAGGAGATTCCACAGCTGTTCAAGAACCTCTGTCTCTTCAGGGAAGTTTTGATTCCTGCCAAACCAGATCTCGTTGAAAAGCGGCCTGAGCACTTCATAGGGAAACAGTGTTTCCGCATGCATCTGCTTTTCACCGGAATCCACACCGAGCAGATACTCTGTAAACCGATTGCTGTCGGTTTTTATAAAGGCACTGCGGTATTTCAGCATTGCCTGGGCAGGCACCGCTTCGTAGTTGATTTTTTCCGGGTGCTTTGCAGTCAGGCTGCGTTCCACCAGGCCGATGCGGGCGCGGAGAGCGGTTACCAGAGTGCGGTATTCTCTTTGATTCATGCCCAGGGCATTGATCAGGCGTACTGCAGTCCGGCGCGTGCGGGGGCTGGAAGCATTGTCCGAGGGCAGCCATTTTGCCAGCAGCGAAATGTGAGCATTTTCCTCGCCTGCCGTTCGGCGCTCCAGGGCTTCTTTGTCCTCAGCCAGCTGTTCCTGAATGACTTTTACAGCTTCTTTTTCCGCAGGTGTTTTCAGAAGGCAGAGCAGATCATCCCAGCGGCCGAACTCTGCAATATAAGCCACATTTTTACGGGCGGATTCAGGCCATGTAAATGCGACATGACGGAGCAGTGTGCGGAAGAGCTTTCTCTCGCCCATTCCGCCGCGGATGTCCCGCAGATGAAAGAGCAGCTTCATGGCGAGATCCGGAGTTTCGATGTAGGCTCTCTCGAACAGATTGATCTGGTCAGAGGGCCTGCGATAGCGCATACCGCCGGCCACCGCAAAGAAATCCAGGCAGGCGTCCCCGGTGCTGCCGTGTGTTTTCGCACCGTTCAGAGTGCGGGTATAATTGGCGTCTGTTTTCAGTTTATCCAGATAACTCATTTCTTTCCTCTTTCCTCCTTTCCTCCGTGCTGACGGCATTGCAGCCGCCGCGAGGATGACGATCCACGCCTCTTGAAAGTGCCCGGAAAGGCGTTTTCCCGGGAATTGATCTGTCTGGAGCACGCGGTTTCGCCGCAGCATGCTTCCGCCAGCAGACAGCCGCTGTTTCTCCTTCGCCTCAGAAAAACACGACATGATGAACATTTCAGTTGTCATGCCGCTGCAGTCTGCCTGCGGAGGACCTTTATCGCCCCCCGATTCCTTTTTCGATTTGTGTATTGTCTTCCTCCCCGTTTCGGGAAAAGTATCTTTCTCTCTCTTTTGAAAAAATAGTTTTCTTTTTTCTTTGGAGAAAACCAGTATTCTTCCTGTTTTGGAGAGAAATTGTTTTCTGCCTGTTTTTCCGGGAGAAATCGTTCTCTGCCTGTTTTTCCGGGAGAAATCGTTCTCTGCCTGTTTTTCGGAAAAATGCTTTTTCTTCTTTTGGAAAAAAGATGCGGCAGAGAATGCTCTGCGGTGAGCAGATTGAAGTTAGTCCGCCGGCCATGTTTGGTGTGACCGCCCTCTGTACCGTTCCATTTCCTCGGGGCTGATCCACGGTCGGCTTTCTGCCTTGTCTCAGACTGCATCGCTTTGCACGCCGGTCGTGGCGGGCGCCATGGTGAACGCTGTAAAATCACCGGGATAGGGATCAGACGCTTTGATTGATTAATAAAATCGCTTTTTACCGCCTTATTACCATTTCAACTGTACCTCTCATTCCGGAGCGGTTATAGTGCATGGCCAATGGGTGCCGCACGACCTGGGGCTTTACCATTTCTCTTTTTTCAGGTAGTCCCTGTTCACACGTTTCCTCTAAAAATCCCCATTATTGGCGGCGCTGCTGTATGCGCCTGTACCCGGCAGGAAATCCTTTGTTCACCGGAAGTCGGTTCTCTGCCTGACTTCCTGAGCGGGAATTGTTTGTTCCCTGTCGATGGACTAATCATAGCAGCACAGGATGGGGGCTGTCATTGAAGCTGTGGTTTAAGAGAAGCCACGTTTTCTCCCTTTCGATAACAATTGATTGACACTGCCGCAGCTGCTGAACTCCTGCACTGTACCTGTCGGAATATCCAGGACCTGGTCCGGAGAGGAGAGCTGCATCCTGTATTGAACCTCAAAAACAACTTTCTGTTTTTGAGAGATGATATTCTGCAGTGAAATACAATGAATCAAAAAAGACGGATCATGTGAATCTTTGCGGCTCACATGGTCCGTCCTCATTTTTTCCAAAAAAATGACCTCCTGGTCCTCACAGACCAGAAGGTCTTCCATCCTCACGTGGAGGATCCTGGACAAGGCCAGGAGATTATCCACTGTGGGCAGGCACTCCCCGTGCTGCCATTTGTAAATGGCCTGCGGGTACTCGAAGCCGAAGTAGGCCTGCAGCTCCCGCACGCTCATGCCCGCATTGCGGCGGCAACGCTCGATGTTGCGGCCGGTCTGAGGCAGATTAATGACTGGAAAATCTGCGTTTGTCATCATAATTATTACCTCCAGGCTGTTACTGCAATTATATAACATACGAGCAGGTTATTTTGAAAATGATTCTAAATTCCTGTTTTTCGAACTGTTGTGGATTCGGTCGGGACGCAATACGCTATGTCGACGGCAATATCTCCTTCGGAGCTGCTGCTGTCGCGGCATTCGCCGTATACAGCCAAATCAACAGATCGCCGCTTACGAGCCAGCTCGACGCGTCTTACAGTTGCTTTGTCTGTTTGTCTGTGCATGGCTCGTTGCTATCGCCCAAATTCCTCCCTATAACAAATCAAAACAGAGTCACATTAAAAAGGCAGCTTCAGGCACGGGGGGTGGCATCGAAACCAGCCATACCTGCTGCAAGAATCATTATACTAACTATTCTAAATAAAATCTATAAACTCCTGGTTGAAAAATCTGGAGCGAGAAAAATCGGGAGACAGGGGACGGTTCTGGGGAGGGAGGAGACAGGGGCTTTTTGTTTGTTTCAGCGGCCTCCGGATTGCTATTCACAGCCTTTTCGGAACTGTGACTGTAACTGGTAAGGGTTTAATTCATTGCAAAAAACTTGAAAAAGCCTTGACTTTTTGCAGGGGGAAGGCCGCTGTACAATACAATTACCGAAAGGAAAAAAGTAAAGAAGGAAAAAGGAAAAACAGGAAACCTACTTGCATCAGTAAAAGAAACAAGGAAAAAGAAAGAAAAAGAAAAAGGAGGAGTTCATCATGGCAGTAAAAATGAAAGCAGGCGTTGTCCACGCAAGGGAGGACCTTCGGTATGAAGAAATCGATAAGCCGGTTCCCGGCCCCGGGGAGGTGCTGATCAAGGTCAAGTACACCGGAATCTGCGGCAGCGATATTCCCCGTGTCAACGGTGACGCCTGCCACTTCTTCCCCAATGTTCTGGGGCACGAGTTCTCGGGCGTTGTTGAGGAGCTGGGCGAGGGCGTCACAAAACTTGCGGTCGGCAATCGGGTCGCCGGCATTCCACTGATCCCCTGCATGCAGTGTGAAGACTGCCAGAAGGGCAACTATTCTCTTTGCAAGCACTACAGCTTCATCGGTTCCCGCCGCTTCGGCAGTTTTGCGGAGTATGTTGTGGTTCCCGAGATGAACGCAGTTCCCTTCAGCGAAGACGTCTCTTTTGAAAAGGGTGCATTTTTTGAGCCTGCAACAGTTGCCCTGCATGGACTGCAGCGTGTGCCCTATGAAGGCGGTAAGACGGTAGCCATCCTGGGCGGCGGCACGATCGGCATGTTCGTGATGCAGTGGGCCAGGATCTTCGGCGCAAGGGAAGCGGTCGTTTTTGATATTGCGCAGGAGCGCCTGGATCTGGCAGCCCGCCTCGGCGCAACAGCCGGGATCAATACGCTGGAGAAGGATTTCATGGAGAAGGCCAAAGCTATTACCGGCGGACGCGGATATGACTATGTCTTTGAGACCGCCGGCAATACGATCACGATGAAGATGGCTTTCGAGCTTGCCGCAAACAAGGCGAAGTCGGGATGCCCATGGAGCGCATCATCCTGGGCGGCGATCATCTGGGTCCTCTTACTTTCGTCGGTTATGATGAGGAGAAAGCCATGTCTGAGGCGCGGGAGCTGATCCGCCAGTATGTGGCAGCCGGTTTCACCAAGATCCATATCGATACCAGCATGAAGGTAGCCAGCGATGATCCCGATACCCGCCTGGCGGATGAAGTGATCGCCCGCCGCGGTGCCGAGCTTGCAAAGGTTGCGGAGGACACCTACGCAGAGCTCAAAAAGCAGAATCCCGAAGCTGTACATCCCGTCTACATCGTCGGCAGTGAGGTGCCGATTCCCGGAGGATCCCAGGATGCGGTGGACCAGGGTGTGCAGGTCACAAAAGTCTCTGATTTCAAGGCCACGGTGGAGACATTCAAAAAAGCTTTTGCGGAACATGACGTCGCGGATGCATGGAATTATGTGATCGCTGTTGTCGTTCAGCCCGGCGTTGAAGAGAAGGATGCCGGCTGCACCGAGTATATCAGGGAAAAGGCAACCGAACTGTCCGCTGCCATCCGGGAATTCCCCAATCTCGTATTTGAGGCGCACTCCACAGATTACCAGACCAAGTTTAAACTCCGCGAGCTCGTAGAGGACGGCGCGGGCATCCTGAAAGTAGGTCCCGGACTCACCCTGGCCCTTCGCGAAGGCCTCTTCGCACTCGCCAATGCCGAGCGCGAGCTCTATAAGGACGAGCCGGAGAAACAGAGCTACTTCATCGAGATCCTCGACAGAAGCATGCTCAAAAACCCTAAATATTTTGCCAAGTACTATTATGGAACTCCCGGAGAGATCGCCTACAAGCGCAAATATTCATTCTCCGACCGCTGCCGTTATTACTATGCAAATCCCGAAGTGGAGGAAGCGGTTGCCAAACTCTTCGACAATTTCAAGGACGGCGTTCCGCTCGGACTGCTCAGCCAGTTCATGCCCATCCAGTACACAAAGGTCAGAGAGGGTCAGCTGAAAAATGATCCAAAGGCTCTTGTCATGGACCGGGTCATGAACTGCATTGATGAATATCTGTACGGCTCTCAGCAGCAGATGCTGGGCTGACAGCAGATTAAGATGTAAAGGGAGGAAAAAGATGGCACTTGTAACATCAAAGGAATTATTGCTGGATGCGCAGAAAAACGGCTATGCCGTAGGCGCTTTCAATGTTGAAAATATGGAAATGGTCATGGCGGTGCTGGCGGCTGCGGAAGAGACAAAGTCCCCTGTCATCATGCAGACGACCCCCGGCACGGTCAAATACGCTGGCCTGGACTACTACCTGGCAAATGTTAAGGCGGCAGCAGACAGAGCTTCTGTACCGGTGGTCATGCATCTCGACCACGGCGACAGCTTTGAGATGGCCATGAAAGCCTATCACACGGGCTATACCTCGATCATGATCGACGGGTCGAAGCTTCCCTTTGAGGACAACATCGCCCTGACCCGCCTTGTCACGGACGCCTGCCATCCCGGCGGCATCCCCGTCGAGGGAGAGCTGGGGCGCGTCGGCGGCAAAGAGGATGACCTTGAAAACGCGGACGAGAATCCCTACACCGATCCTGAGGAAGCCAGGATTTTTGTGGAAAAGACGAATGTTGACTTTCTGGCAGTGGGAATCGGAACCAGCCACGGCGTCTACAAGGGCGTACCCAGGGTCAACGTGGAGCGCCTCTCCGAGATCCGTGCACTCGTCGATATCCCCCTCGTTCTGCACGGCACCAGCGGCGTTCCGGACGAACAGGTGCGCGACTGCGTGCGCCGGGGCATCTGTAAAGTCAACTACGCGACGGATCTGCGCATCGCCTTCACAAAAGGCGTCAAGGCCTATATGCAGGAAAACCCGGATGCCTTCGACCCGAAAAAATACGCCGCAAGGGGTATGGAAGAAGTGAAAGCCTATGTCATGCAGAAGATGGAAGTAGTCGGAAGCATCGGAAAAGCAGCAGACTGAGCCGGCTCTGTGTCTCCTTTTCAACCCTGTCTTGACCGGATAAGTATTATTAGATAATATATACAATGTATATACTTCTTGTTATGAGATGATTTTTCTTCATACAGGATAAGAGACTCAGTATGGTGCCTCAGCGGTCATCAGTGTGTCGGTCATCTGCAGCAAAAACTGCTGCAAGGGAGGAAAAATAGAATGGAAGCACAGCTTGTAAAATGGGGAAACGGACAAGGAATCCGTATTCCAAAACTGATCCTGCAGGAGCTGGATATCAAGGTCAATGACGTTCTGAACATGGAAATCCGGGGAGAACAGCTCATTATCGAAAAAGTGAAGTTCCGGCACAGATCCCTGGAAGAACGTGCCCGGGCTTATGGAGGCAGACTGGGGCCATATACAGAGTATGACTGGGGAGAACCTGAAGGGCGGGAGGTATTGTGATGACGTTTGCGCAGCAGGGAGATATCCTATGGCTGGAAAAAAATGCCCAGCATGTACTGGTACTCAGCAGAGAATTTTTCAATCAATCAGGCATGGCTGTTGTGTGCCCTCTTCGGGACAGCGCAGAACCGGATGCTTTGCATATTGAGATTTCCTGTGAGGCATATAGGGGGACGGCACTGCTCGAGCATCTCAGGAGTCTGGATCTGCAGGCACGGCATTACCGGAGGATTTCGGGTATTTCCTATGAGCAGATTCAGGATATTTCGGATGCAGTACAGGGAATATTCGACTACTATCCCTATTCCCTATGAATATCGAGACTTGAGACTGTTCTGAACGATTGGATTTGGTCTTAACGTTTAACCCGGGTTTTGGGAGACAGGGGACGGTTCTGTGAGACACAGAACCGTCCCCTGTCTCCTCCCTGTCTCCAGCAATTCGTCATTCAGAACCGTCCCCGCGACTCAGTAAATCTTCCCGGTGTTCCGTAAGAGTGGTTTATTCGTCGATTGCAGTCAAGTGATAGAGGAAGGCAGTGTATTCAGGAATTTCCCGGGGAATGGGAAGGCCGGCGTGCATGAGTGCCATGCCGCTGGCAATCAGGGTATTTCCGTCTCCTTCGACCCGGTAGCGGGTGTTGGGAGAGAGGCCCTTGCACTTGATGTATTCCTGGGGGCCGTTGACAGTCAGGTTGACAGTAATCACGGTCACCAGGGCTTCACTCTTATCTTTTGCGACACTCTCCCAGGCAACGAGATTGACCTGCTCGAAGGGATTTGCCAGGCGGTAGTAATCGCCGAAGAAATTGAGGTCGTAATATTTGTGATAAAGGTCGCTCATCTTTTTGCAGGAACGAATCTCTTTCTTTTTCAGCTTAGTCGCGTCGAGTTCATATCCGAAGGTACCGCACATGGCAATGGCAGCCTTGGTCTCGAAGGGGACCATGGGGCTGGCTTCCGAGACGTGGGCACCCATGGTGCAGACCGGATAGAGGAAGGAGGAGCCGTAGTGGAGCTTGAGGTTGTCCAGCGGCTTGGTGTTGTCGGAGCTCCAGTACTGGACAAAATAGGTCAGCATGGCGGTATCGAAGCGCCCTCCGCCGCCTGCGCAGCCTTCAAACATGATGTCCGGATGGGTCTTGATGATGCCGTCCATGACTCGGTAGAGACCCAGGACGTAGCGGTGGGAGACCTCTCCCTGACATTCCGCCGGGAGGGCGTTGGACCACAGATCCGTGATGGCGCGGTTGATGTCCCATTTCACATAATAGATGTTGGCGCTGTCCAGGATCCGGTTGATGCTCTCGATCAGGTAGTCCTGGACTTCTTTTCTGCCCACATCCAGGGCCAGCTGGTTGCGGCTGCGGACCGCCCTGCGTCCGGGAATTTCCATTGCCCAGTCGGGATGAGCGCGGAAGAGGTCGGAGTCCTCGGAGACCATCTCGGGCTCGAACCAGATGCCGAATTTCATACCCAGATCATTGATCTGGCGGACCAGCTCTGTGAGGCCGCATTTGATCTTTTTTTCATTGACATACCAGTCGCCCAGGCCGGAGTTGTCGTCGTCGCGCTTGCCGAACCAACCGTCGTCCATGACGATCATTTCGACGCCCATACCCTTGGCGGCCTTTGCAATTTCGATGAGCTTCTCATCGTCGAAGTCAAAGAAGGCTGCCTCCCAGGTGTTGATCAGGACGGGCCGCCGCACATCGCGGACAAATTTACTCCGGTTCAGATTGTTCCGGATAAAGTTGTGGAAGTTGTGGCTCATCCGGGTCAGACCCTTGTGGGTGTAGGTCATGAGCACAGCGGGAGTGTCAAAGTCTTCGCCGGGGCCAACCGGATAGCTGAAAAGGCGGTCATTGATACCCATTACCAGGCGGGCCTGGTCGTACTGGTCGAGCTCGGCCTCTGCCAGAAAGCTTCCCGAGTACATGAGGGCAAAGCCGTAGCAGGCGCCGAAATCCTCGGTCGTCGTCCTCTCTGCCAGAGCTATGAAGGGATTCTGCTGATGGGAGGAGATGCCGCGGCCGCTGCGGATCTTGTGTACATGGTGGGTCAGGGGCTGGCGCTCCACCTGCCGCTCCTGGCCGTACCTGCCCGGCAGGGAGATGAGATCCAGATTCTGTCCGTTCATATAGTCCATGTTCATAGACATGATCCGCTTGAGCTGGATGGGCTCTTTTCCGCCGTTGTGTACCCTGGCGGCGCGCATGATGATGTCCGCCTCCTCAAAGACGGAATACAGGAGCGTGACCCGGACATTGGTCACCGCATCCTCAATGGTCAGTTCCAGCGTATCGACAGTGTCGCTTTCCGTTGCGAAAGCAGTCGGCAGCCCCTTGAGAGTAAAGGGTCCCTGATACATCCTGTGTGAGACATACCTTCCGTTAAAAGAAAAACTTCCGTCGGAGTTCTGTACTTCGATCGAATTGATCCGGAAATCACCCTGCTGCTGTGTCGTGAACTCCTGCGGCTGAGCGTCCAGCGAGAAAGTGCGCTCCTGGAGGGAATCATAGGGATTTCCAGAGAAGCCCCGGTCATATTGCCGGATCAGGTAGACCAGATCCTCGTCCCGGATCGTTGCCCCGTAGTAGAGGTGCTTGACATAGTTTAGATTGCCGACCTTCAGCTGGTAGGTCGTCTTGGCAGTATGAAGGGAAAAAGTCTTTTTGCTCTCGTTATACACAATGGCCATGGCAAACTCCTTTTATTTTCTGGCGTGGGGCAGCTGCGCTGCCCGGTTTTATGTAAAATACTCCATTCTCAGGATACTACGAGCGCATGCCTTTTCCTATAATGCAATGTCTGTATTTTATGGATTATTCTACGAAATTTTGTATGCAGAGACAGGTTGGAGACAGGGACGGTTTGGAGACAGGGGACGGTTCTGTGTCTCCTTCTCGCGAAGAGGAGACACAGAACCGTCCCCTGTCTCCAAACCGGAACCGCCCCTGCCTCCAACTCCAACTGGTCAAAAACAGAAATTAGAACATTGACATTGCGGAATAATCCGTGCTACACTGCGTTAAACCGTTGAAGAAGAGTGAGTAAGCGATGCTTCCTTCATTCCAGAGAACTGCAGGTGCTGAGATTGCAGTATGAAGCGTATTGCCGAATGGACTTCCGAGGGCGACCTGAAATACAGACTTGTAAAGTATGGGAGACGGAGTGATGGACCTCCGTAAGAAAAGTTCAGCATATGTTGGTATGCAGCAATTTTTTATAGACGATGCATTCCTTCGTATGGCAGAGTGGGCGCAAAACAGCGTCAAGCCGGGTGGCACCGCAGGATGAATTTATCAGCCTGTCCCAGCAGCAAGTGTATAAAGCTGCAGGGACAGGCTGTTTTTTGCGCGAAGCAATGAGCCATGCACGTACAAATCAAAATACGGGCGCTTCGAGCTTGCTCGAAAGCGACAGGGATTTGATTTGGACGTATACGGCGAACGCCGCGACAGTG
>OCVV011355946.1_pt1 | contig 27552 bp, 23 predicted proteins | sample 1539721 | NCBI WGS metagenome assembly OCVV01 (sample SAMN02144230, study PRJEB22623) | gut metagenome | biome: sheep rumen | host: Ovis aries | place: New Zealand | reverse complement strand
TTCTTGACGCTGCGCAGGTTCAGGTCGTTCAGCAGCGGGGAGTTGAGGGCCTGTTCGACGGCCTTGACGGCCCGGTCTTCACCCTCGGCCTCGCCGATGCCCATGATGGCCACGCCGCTGTTCTGCATGACCTTCTTCACGTCGGCGAAGTCCACGTTGATGTAACCGCTGCTGGTGATGATCTCGGCGATGCTCTTGACAGCGGTGGCCAGCACTTCGTCGGCCTTGGCGAAGGACTTCTTGAGTCCCATCTTGCCGTAGAGCTGATAGAGTTTCTGGTTGTCGATCACCAGGATGCTGTCCACGTGCTTGCTCAGCTCCTTGATGCCTTCGACGGCGCGGTAGAGCGCTTCCTTGCCTTCATCGCGGAAGGGGACCGTCACGACGGCAACCGTCAGCTTGCCCATCTCCTTGGCGGTCTTGGCTACGAGCGGAGCCGCACCGGTGCCGGTGCCGCCGCCCATGCCGCAGGTGACGAACACCATCTGGGTGTCGCCTTCAAAGAATTTCGCAATCTCTTCGATCGATTCTTCCGCCGCCTTGCGGCCGACCAGATAGTCGGTGCCGGCGCCCAGGCCTTTGGTCAGGACCGGTCCGATCTGGAGCTTGGTCGGTACGGGACTGCTCTGGAGGGCCTGCACGTCGGTATTGCACACGACGAAATCCACATCCTTGAGTCCCAGGGAATACATATACGAAACGGCATTGTTTCCGCCGCCGCCCACACCGACGACCGTGATGATGTTGCCGCGTTTTTCCCAGCTGGTAGGTATCAAATCTGCATCCATGGCTTAAGCGTTGTCTTTGTCTGAATCGGAAAAAAACATGTCAAAAAAGCTCGGCTGTTTCTTTTTCTCAGCCTTCTCCTGGGCTTTGCGCGCCTTCTCTTCCTGCTTGCGCTGGGCCTCCTGCTGTTTGCGGAGTTCCTTGGCCCTGCGCTCCTCTTCCCGGCGGCGCTCCCGTTCCTCGCGGGCGGAGAGCTGCTCTTCTTCTTCGGGTTCATCTTCGAAAAGTCCGTTGTCCGCGGGCTTGGCCGGCTGGACGGGGCTTTCCTTCTTGAATTCCACAGCGTGCGACAGCTTCGGGTCGAGGGTCTCGAGCACGAGGCCGACGGCCGTGGCGGCATAGACATCGGAGGCGTCTTCCACGCTGTCTGCGGTGATGGCGCCCTGCGGAGCCGCCAGGCGGACCTTCTGGCCGAGAATGGCGACCGCCAGCTGGATGATGTTGTCCAGGTGGCTGCTGCCGCCCGTGATCACCACGCCGGAGGTCAGCTTCTGGGCGTATCCCGACTGCTCGATGACGTAGCGGACCGCATCGAAGATCTCGCTCATGCGCGCTTCGACCACGCGGGCCAGCAGGCTGATCTCGACTTCGCCGTCATCGCTGTCGTTTTCGTTCTTGAGGACGAGTTTCTTGTTTTCGACCGCGTATTCCTCGCAGCACTGCCCGTGCAGGATCTTGATGGTCTCGGCCCAGTAGTTGGTGATGCCGGTCACATTCTTGATGTCGGCCGTCACCGATTCGCCGCCGAAGGGGATGATGGCCACGTCACGGACGATATTGTCCTTGATGACGGCCACGCCGGTCGAACTCTTGCCGATGTCCACCAGCGCCACGCCGTTTTCCATCTCGGGCCGGCTGAGGACGGCACGCGCGGAGGCGATCGGCGTCAGGATGGCTTTGTGGAGTTTCAGGCCGCAGTCTTCGAGGATGGTGACGCGGCGGTCTAGGATCGAGCGCTTGCCGCTGAAGAGGCGGAAGTCGGCTTCGATGGAGGCGCCCACCATGCCGATGAGTTCGTCGTGGGTGATGCCGAAACGGTCTTCCGTGCTGTACTTCTGTGGAATGGCCTCGAAGATGGCCTCGCCCTCCGGGACGGACGCATTGTAGCGCGTGCGGGTGATTTCCCGGACTTCCTTGTCCGTGATGTAGGCTTTCGGGTCGGTCCGGTTGATCTGGCAGGAGTGGTTCTTGCCGTGGAGGATTCTGCCGGAGAGGCCCACCGTGACCTCGCCGATCTCTTCCTGAAGTTCTGTTTCGGCCTGGGCGACCAGCGAACGGACGATCTCCTCGACCTTGAAGTCGTTGATGATCTCGCCACATTCGATGCCGGCCGATGCAGTGTCGTGGTAGCTGGCGATCCGGATGCCGCCGGCCGTCTTCTCACCGACGGCCAGCGCTACCTTGGAGCTTCCGAAATCCAGTGCTGCTGCATATCTGCTCATAGCTTGCAAATGATCTGATTATTATATTTTAAATTGATTGTCTTGTAGGGTTTCTTTGCATCTGCCTGCGGGGCGATGTTCTGCCAGTAGGCCTGCAGGCGCCGGAATTTGTCGGGACAGTCGCCGCTGTCGCCGAAAATGATGACCGGTCCGGGGGTGCGGGTGTACAGCACGATGTCCCCGTCCGGGGCGACCTCGATCTGGGAAATTTCCCGCCGCAGGATTTCCCGGCTGTCGATATAGCGGGCCAGGTTTATCATGCCCAGCAGCCAGGGACGGTTTTCGGCCGGCACTTCACCCCGCCAGGTGCTGTCCACCTGCACGGGAATCTGTCCGGTCACCACCGGCACATCCACGGCGTTGGTCACCGGGAAGAGATAGCCTTCCGGGTCGGCGTACCAGTGCAGCCGGCCCTGTTCGAAGCGGATGACGGGTTTGCGCTGGGTCAGCCGGACCGTCACGGTCTGTTCGTCGGCGGCATAGACCTGGGCGCTCATCACCTCTCCGCGGGCGCGGAGCGACCGCTCGATCGAATCGAGATTGACCCGTGCGGTCTGGCGTCCGACCGCCAGGCGGCTCACATAATCCTGTACCTCCGCCTTGTCCACGATGGCGCTTTCCAGCGAGTCGAGCAGGATGACCTCGACCTGCCGGCACTGTGCCTGCTGCCGGCCTTCCGCGGACAGGATGCCCACGAAATGGAACCAGCATCCCAGCAGGCCGGCCGAGAAGAGGACAATCAGCGAAGTGAGCAGGATCCGTCGGGTCATAGGCGTTTGCGAAGCAGGGTTTCGATGGGTTCGATGAAACGGTCGATGTCGCCGGCGCCGAGCGTGGCCAGGCAGTCGATGCGGCTACTGGCCAGGTGCTCCATCAGTTTCTCCTTGGGAATGAGAACCTTGTCGGCGATCGTCACCTGGTCGAAGATGATCTGCGACGTGACGCCGGGAATGGGCTCTTCCCGCGCCGGATAGATGGGCAGCAGGATGAGGGCGTCCAGCCCGCTGAGCGCATCGGCGAAATCCGCTGCGAAGTCGCGGGTACGGGTATAAAGATGCGGCTGGAAGATACCGGTGATCTTCCGGCCGGGGAAGATGTTGCGCAAGGAACTGATGGAAGCCCGCAGTTCGTCGGGATGATGGGCGTAGTCGTCCACGTAGGCGATTTCCGGCGTGTCGATCCGGATGTCGAAACGGCGGCGTACGCCCTGGAACGTGGCGAGCGCTTCCCGGATCTTGACCGGCGCGGTCCCGTGCAGCAGCGCGCAGGCTGCCGCGGCGACGGCGTTCTCGACGTTGACCCAGCCCGGAATCCCCAGCTGGCAGTGCTCCATGCGGCCGCCCGGATGATTGATCGTGAAGTCGAAGCGCCCCTTTTCGAGCGGTGTGATGTCGGAAGCGTAGAAGTCGCAGGGCTGTTCGTAGGCGTAGCGCCAGACTTTGGCGGCCGTCTTTTCAAGCGGAACCTCGACGCCCTGTTTGACGATGACGGCGCCGTCGGCATCCACCTGGGCCGTGAACTGGCCGAAAGCTTCGAGCATGTGCGCCCGGTCGCCATAGATGTCCAGGTGGTCCGCATCGGTGGCGGTGACCACGGCGATATGGGGGTGCAGTTGGAGGAAGGACCGGTCGAATTCGTCGGCTTCGGCCACGAGGACGGGCTTTTCTCCCAGCAGCAGATTGCTCTCGTAGTTTTTGGAAATGCCGCCCAGGAAAGCGTTGCAGCCCTCCCCGGACTGGGTGAGGATATGGGCCAGGAGCGTGCTGGTGGTGGTTTTGCCGTGCGTGCCCGAGATGGCCAGGCATTCCTGTCCGCGCGAGATCTCGCCCAGGGCCTGCGAACGCTTGCACAGGGCATAGCCGTGGGAACGGACATACTGCAGTTCCCCCAGCTCGTCCGGAATGGCGGGCGTGTAGATGACGAAAGTATGCGCAATGTCCTTCGGAATGGCGGCCGTGTCATCCTCGTAGTGGACGGCGATGCCTTCTTGCTCCAGGGCGTGCGTGAGCGCCGACGGCGTGCGGTCGTAGCCCGAGACGGCGAAGCCGCGGTGCTTGAAATACCGGGCGATGGCACTCATTCCGATGCCGCCTATGCCGATGAAATAATAATGCGTGTAGGTCATTTGATCAGTTTCAAAACTTCTTTGGCGATGACTTCGGACGCATCCTTGCGCCCGAGCTTGAGGATGTTCCGCTCCAGGTCGGCCAGGCGGGCGTCATCGGTGAGCAGGCCTTCGACCGTGTCGAGCAGCCTGGCGTCCGCGTCCGCATCCCGTACCATCAGCGCCGCATTCTTCTCTACGAGCGCCATGGCGTTGTGTGTCTGGTGGTCCTCCGCAACGTTGGGCGAAGGTACGAAAATCGTGGCTTTTCCCGCAACACAAAGTTCGGAAATCGTTCCGGCGCCGGCTCGCGAGACCAGCAGGTCCGCTACGGCGTAGGCCAGGTCCATCCGTTTGATGAAGTCCGTATAGAAGAGATTGGGCACGCTGCGTCCCTGCATGAAGGCATCCACGCCCTCCTTGTAGAATTTGCCGCATTGCCAGATGACCTGGTAATCGGCCTGTGCCGCACGATGCTCCACCCAGTCGCGCATGACGCGGTTCAGGGTGCCGCAACCCAGGCTTCCGCCGACCACGAACAAGGTCTTCTTGTCGGGGTCCAGGCCGTAGAAACGGTATCCTTCCTCGCGCTGCGCCGACGTGGCCGGGGCGATCTCGCTTCGGATCGGGTTGCCGGTCAGCAGGATGCGGTCGGCCGGGAAGAAGCGCTCCATGCCCTCGTACGCCGTGCAGATGCGCGCGGCTTTCCGGGCCAGGATCTTGTTGGTCAGGCCCGCGTAGGAGTTCTGTTCCTGGATCAGGCAGGGAATGCCTTTGCGCTGGGCGCTCCACAGCAGCGGGGCGCTGGCATAGCCGCCGACCCCCACGACCACGTCCGGCTTGAATTCCTGCAGGATCTGGCCGGCTTTCCGCACGCTTTTGGCGACCTTGAAAGGAAGCGCCAGGTTCTTGGGTGAAAGGGAACGCTGGAGTCCGGCCACCGGCAGGCCGATGATGCGGTAACCTGCCGCGGGGACGCGTTCCATCTCCATCTTGCCTTCCGCACCGACGAAGAGAATCTCCGCTTCGGGGCAGAGTGCCTTGATGGAACCGGCTATGGAAAGGGCGGGGAAGATGTGTCCGCCGGTTCCGCCGCCGCTGATGATGATGCGAGGATTATTCATTTGACGTGGTATAATTGTATTCGGTATTGTTGCTGCTGGTGGTGGTATCGGGATTGTATTCTTCGCTGAGCTGCGCCGCGGCGGCTTCCCGCTGCAGGCGGTCCTGCTCGTCCTGCTTGTCGAGCTGCTTGTTGACCGAAAGGATCATGCCGAAGGCGCCGCACAGGACCAGGTAGGCGGTGCCGCCGTGGCTGATCAGCGGCAGTGTGTGGCCGGTGATCGGGAGCAGGCGCACATTCACCAGGATGTGCAGGAACGCCTGGGTGGCGATCAGGAAGGCCAGGCCGACGATCAGGACGCTCGAGTACGTGGCCTTGCAGCGCTGGCAGAGGCGGATGCAGCGGAACAGGAAGATCAGGTAGAGCAGGATGACGATGACCCCGCCCACCAGACCGTATTCTTCGACGATAAAGGCGTAGATAAAGTCGGAGAAGGCCATGGAAAGCGAGTATCGCTGCGTGCTCTTGCCAGGCCCCTTGCCGAAGATGCCGCCTTCGGAGATGGCCACCTTCGCGTTCTCGCTCTGGCGGTCTTTGTCCTTGAGCTGCTGGATTTCCCGCGTGGAGAGCCCTTCCAGGTTTTCCTCTTCTTTGTCGAAGTGGGCGGTCAGACGGCTTTCGACGGTGCCGAAACGGTTGAATATCTTTCCGATGGAACTTTCTTGCCGTTCGGGTCTTCCTGCGAAGAAAGCGTGGTAGGTGAGGAACATCAGCAGGACGGCGGCGGCCACGATGCCGGCCGTGATGCCGATGTTTTTCCAGCTGACATCCATGAAGAAGAGGATCAGGAATGTGATCAGGGCGATCAGCAGGGCCGACGAGAAACTGTTCTGCATGATCAGCAGGCAGACCGCGCCCACCGGAAGCAGGATCTTGAGGGCGAACTGCTTGAAGTCGTCCAGGTCGTCGCCCCAGATTTCCAGGGCGCGCGCCAGGTAGAGGATGACGCCGATCTTGGCGAATTCGAACACCTGGAAGGTACGGCCGAAGAGCCGGATGCCGCGGATGGCGCCGTTGATTTCCACGCGGAAGCCGGGGATGAACAGCAGCAGGAGCAGGAAGACCGAGAGCCCGTAAATGGCGAAAGAGAAGAAGCGGTAGAAGCGCAGGGGAATCAGGTAGCAGATCAGCAGGGCGATGAATCCCATCAGGACCGACTTGGTCTGTTCCATGAAGATGGCCACCTTGCTGATGCCGCGCGACGAAGCCAGGAAGCTGCTCGACGAGAATACCGCGGCAATCGAGATCATCGCGAACAGTACGACGATGATCCAGATCACCTTGTCTCCCTTGAGCTTCCAGAATGCCTTCATCGCTTACAGCCTCCGCACCGCGTCCTTGAACTGGCGTCCGCGGTCTTCATAGTTCTTGAACAGGTCGAAACTGGCGCAGCAGGGGCTCAGCAGCACGGTGTCGCCCGCCACGGCCAGCTCCGCACATTTGTTTACGCATTCCTCGGCGGAGCGCGTCTCGCAGATGACCGGCACGATGCCGCCGAAGAAATCGAGAATCTTCTTGTTGTCCACGCCCAAGCAGACGATGGCCTTCACCTTCTCGCGGACCAGGTCGGCGATCGGCGCGTAGTCGTTGCCTTTGTCGGTGCCGCCCAGGATCAGGACGATGGGCGTCTGGACGCTCTCGAGGGCATACCAGGTCGAGTTGACATTGGTCGCCTTCGAGTCGTTGATGTAGAGCACGCCCCCGACGGTCATCACCTTCTCCATCCGGTGCTCCACGCCTTCGAAGGTGGTGAGCGACTTGCGGATGGTCTCGTTGGTGATGTGCATCACCTTGCCGGTGATGGCGGCCGCCATCGAATTGTAGACGTTGTGCCGGCCTTCCAGCGCCAGGTCGCGGACGAGGATGTCGAATTCGTCGCCGTCGTAGCGCACGCGCATCGTGTCGTCATCCAGCCAGGCGCCTTCTTCCAGGATTCCGTTCTGGGTGAACGGTAGTTTCTTGGCCTGGACCACGATCTTGTTGAGTTCGCCGATGGTCACCTCGTCGTCGGAGCAGAAGATGAAGCAGTCTTCCGGCCGCATGTTGCGGGTGATGCGGAACTTGGCGTTGATATAGTTCTGGAAGCAGTGGTCGTAGCGGTCGAGATGGTCGGGCGTGATGTTCATCAGCACGGCGATGTCGGCCTTGAAATCGTACATGCCGTCGAGTTGGAAGCTGCTGATTTCCAAGACGTAGATATCGTGTTTTTCCGTGGCGACCTGCATGGCGTAGCTCTTGCCGATGTTGCCGCCCAGGCCGACGTTGAGGCCGGCGTTCTGCAGCAGGTAGTAGATCAGCGAAGTGGTCGTGGTCTTGCCGTTGCTGCCGGTGATGCAGATTTTCTTGGCCGTGTCGTAGTAGCCCGCAAATTCGATCTCTGAGATGACCGGCGTGCCCTGCTCGTGGAGCTTGACCACCAGCGGTGCCGTCTCGGGGATGCCCGGGCTCTTGATCACCAGGTCGGCCGAAAGGATCTTTTCGGCCGTATGACCGCCTTCTTCAAAGGGAATGTCCCATTGCTGCAGTTGCTTGCGGAAATGATCTTTCAGGGTTCCGCTGTCCGAAAGGAAAGTATCGTAGTCCTTGACCTTTGCCAGGACTGCCGCGCCTACGCCGCTTTCGCCGCCGCCGAGAATGACTGCTCTTTTCATGTTTATCTGATTTTCAAAGTTACGATGGTTACCACTGCCAGGATGATGGATACGATCCAGAACCTGACGACGATCTTGTTTTCCGGATGGATCTGCGCGGGCTTCTGGATCAGCGCGTCGGGATTCTCCTTCTGGTAATGATGGTGGAGGGGGGTCATGCGGAAGACCCGCACGCCCGTTCCGGTCTTTTTCTTGGTGTATTTGAAATAGGCCCGCTGGATGATCACCGAGAGGCTCTCCACGAAGAAGATGCCGCACAGGATCGGGAGCAGGAGCTCTTTGCGGATGATGATGGCCAGCACGCCGATGATGCCGCCCAGGGCCAGCGACCCGGTGTCGCCCATGAATACCTGGGCCGGGAAAGCGTTGTACCAGAGGAAGCCCAGCAACGCGCCCACGAAGCAGCACACATAGACCGTGACCTCGCCGATGTTGGGCAGATACATGATATTAAGGTATTCGGCAAATCCCACGTGGCCGGAGAGGTAGGCCAGCACGCCGAGGGTCGCGCCCACGATGGCCGAGACGCCGGCCGCCAGGCCGTCCATGCCGTCCGTCAGGTTGGTTCCGTTGGAGCAGGCCGTAATGATGAAGGTGATCACGACCACATAGAGGCCGCCCTGCAGTGCCCGCACGAATTTGCCGGAGAAGGGGATCAGCCACTTGTAATCGAATTCATTGCCTTTGACGAAGGGGATGGTGGTGCGGCTGTAGCTCACGCCCTGTTCCGAAGTGAAGTAGAGCGTCAGGCCCACGATCACGCCGAGCAGGACCTGGCCGACAATCTTGTATTTGCCGTTGAGACCTTCCTTGTTGTGCTTGAATACCTTGATGTAGTCGTCGATGAAGCCCAGGGCGCCCAGCCACACGGTGGTCAGGATCAGCAGCTGGACATTCGTGTTGGCCAGGTTGCCGAAGAGCAGGATCGGGATGAGGATCGAGATCAGGATGATGATGCCGCCCATCGTCGGGGTGCCTTTCTTCTGCAACTGTCCTTCCAGGCCCAGGTCGCGGATGGTTTCGCCGATCTGCTTCTTCTGGAGCTTCGCGATGATTTTCTTGCCCACCCACATCGAGACCAGGATGGCCAGGACCGCGCAGGTAATGGCCCGGAACGAGATGTAATGCATCAGGCCCGAACCGGGAAAGTCGAAGCCTGCGCTACGGAGATATTCAAACAGATGATATAACATAGTGTCCTTGTTCTTCTAGTTCATTTCTGCAAAACTTTCGGCGATGACCTCCTTGTCGTCGAAGTGGGTCTTGACGTCACCGATGATCTGGTAATCCTCGTGTCCCTTGCCGGCCACCAGGATGACGGCGCCCTGCGGGGCGGTCATCAGCGCCGTGCGGATGGCTTCGCGGCGGTCGGTGATGAAGAGGCTCTTCGCGCGGGCGGCCGTATCCATCCCGGCACGGATCTCCCGGATGATCTCTTCGGGATCCTCGTGGCGCGGGTTGTCGGAAGTCACCACCACGCGGTCGGCGTATTTGGCCGCGATGGCGCCCATTTCCGGGCGTTTGGTCTTGTCGCGGTTGCCGCCGCAGCCGAAGACGCAGACCAGCGCGCGGTCTCGGGCGGTCTCGCGGAGCGTCTTGAGCGCATTTTCAAGCGCATCGGGCGTGTGGGAATAGTCCACCACGGCGGTCAGGTCGTTTCCGCCGCGCAGGAAATCGAGCCGGCCGGGAACCGGGCCGAGCGCACTCATCTTGACCAGCACCTCCTCGGGCTTGGCACCCAGCAGGACGGCGGTGGCATAGACCGCCAGCAGGTTGTAGGCATTGTGGGCGCCGATGAAACGGGTCCAGACCTGCGTTCCGTCGAGGCTCACCAGCATTCCCTCGAGGCTTTCCTCGATGATCTTGCAGCGGAAGTCCGCCAGCCGCTTGCAGGCGTAGGTACGCACCTGGGCGCGGGTGTTCTGCACCATGACCTCGCCGTTGCGGTCGTCGAGGTTGGTCAGGGCGAAGGCCGTCTGCGGCAGCTGGTCGAAGAAACGCTTCTTGCAGTCGCGGTAGGCGGCGAAAGTCTTGTGGTAGTCCAGGTGGTCGTGGGTCAGGTTGGAGAAGATGCCCACCTGGAATTCCAGGCCGGCGATCCGTTCCTGGTCCACGGAGTGGGAACTGACTTCCATGAAACAGTAGGAGCATCCCTTGTCGGCCATGCGGGCCAGCAGGCTGTTCAGTTCGATGGGGTCGGGGGTGGTGTGGGAGGTCTCCAGCCGCTGCCCGTCGATGTAGTTGGCGATGGTCGAGATAAGGCCGCAGCTCCAGCCCAGGCTTGTGAACAGGTTGTAGAGCAGGGTGACGGTCGTCGTCTTGCCGTTGGTGCCCGTGATGCCCACCAGCTTGAGTTTGCCGGAGGGGTGGTCGTACCAGTTGTCGGCTGCAAGGGCGAGTGCCCGGCGGCTGTCTTTGACCTTGATGCGCGTCACGCCGGCGCTGGCTTCGAAACCGGGCGTGTCGTTCTGGTAGATGACGGCGGATGCGCCGGCCTCGACGGCCTTGGCGATGAAGCTGTGCCCGTCAACGGCTGTTCCGGGAACGGCGATGAACAGGCAGCCCGGCGCGCAAGTCCGCGAGTCGAAGGTCAGGCTGCTTATTTCCCGACCGAGGTCGCCGTCGGCGGCCACGATGTCGATGCCCTGGAGGATGTTATTGAGTTTCATGATTGTATTTTTCCTTGAGTTTGAGTGTGATGTGACGCTTGCGGATCGTGTCGCCCGCCGCGGGGACCTGGGCGTCCACGATGCCGTGCCCTTCGAAATCGACCGTGTAGTCGGCCTTCTCCAGCAGGCTGATCGCTTCGCGCAGACCCATTCCGCGAACGTCGGGGACCAGGCCGCGCTGCAGGTCTTCGTGGGCCTGAAGCTGTTGGTAGCTGTCGGCTTCGGGAAGTTTGCCCGTTTTTGCCAGGGGCTCCTGCCAGTCGATGGACGAGGCATAGATCTGTTCGGCAACCTGCCGGAAGACCGGGCCGCACCAGGTGGCGCCGTAGAAGTTGCCGAAGGTCGGCTCGGAATAGACTACGGCGATCATCGAGTATTTCGGCGCGTCGCTGGGGAAGAATCCTACGAATGTGGCCTGGTGCATCTTGTGGCCGGCCCGGTCTTCGTAGCGGCCGGTGTTGGGGAATACGATGCGGGCCGTGCCCGTCTTGCCGGCGACGGCCACCGGGCAGCCCTTGAATACGCGATAGCCCGTTCCGCCTTCCGATTCGACCACGCCGCGCATGGCCTTCCACACTTCGTGGGCGGTTTCCTTGCTGCAGACGGTGCCCAGTTTCTCCGGCGGGAAATCTTTGACGATCTGGCCGTCCTTCTGGTAGTTGCGGACCAGGTGCGGACGCATCATCACACCTTCGTTGGCGATGGCGTTGTAGAAATTGAGCGTATGGAGCGGGGTGATCTCGACCGTGTAACCCATCGCAATCTGCGGCAGGTCTTTCATGTTCCAGGCGGCGCGGCCCGTCTTGACATCCGGATCCTTCAGCGTGGCTTTCGCCATGCCCTTCAGCTCGAAGGGGAAATCCTGGGTGATGCGGCGCTCGTTGTTGATCTTGTCGAGAAACTCTTTCGGATTCTTGTCGTAATACTTGGCGGCCTGCATGCGGAAGATATTGTTGGAAGAAATCTCGAAAGCCCGTTTGATGCTGATGGTTCCGGGGTAGTTCCGCAGGTACGTATCCTCAAAAGGCTTTCCGCCGCCGTAGTTCCACATGACCGGGGCGGGGACGACCGTTTCAAGCGTGATCTTCTTGTCTTCGAGCAGGGTCGTGAGCGTCGCGCCCTTGAATACGGAGCCCGGCTCGCCCTTGCGGCCGATGGCGTAGTTGTAGGTTTCGTCGAAGCCGCCTTTGCCGTCCTTTTCGAGATTGACCATCGCCTTGATCTCGCCGGTGGCCACCTCCATCACCACGACGGTGCCGGCGTGGACTTCCGTGGTCTTGCTCAGCACGGCGATCAGCGCGTTCTGGGCGAAATCCTGCATGTCGATGTCGAGGGTGAGCTGCACGTCCAGGCCGTCCACGGGCTGGATGGTCTCCTTGTCGGCGTCCACGATCCAGTTGCGGCCTTCGGTCAGGCGCATCGGCTGGAGGCCGTCCTTGCCCCGGAGGATCGAGTCGCAGCTGCCTTCGATGCCGATGGTCGGTATCTCGCTCTGGTCCTTGATGTAGCCGAGCGTGCGGAAGCCCAGGCGCCCGTACGGGTAGGTGCGGTGATCCACCTTGACCTCGTCACGGCCGCCCCGTGCGCGGCCTTCCCGGAGGATGGGGAAGGCGGAGACTTCCTTCATCTCCTGATAGGTCAGCAGCCGGCGGTTGAGGAACATATAACGGCGGCCGCCCTTGAGGCCGTCCTTGCGGCGCTCGACAATCTCTTTCTTGTATTGGGCGGCTTTCTTGTCTTTATAGAAATTGGCCAGGCAGATGGCCAGCGAATCGATTCCCTGGGCGAAGACGGTGGAGTCGGGCTGCACACAGTCCATGCCCATGCGGTATTCCGGGATGGAAAAGGCCAGGTAGCGGCCGTCGTCGGCCAGGATGCTGCCGCGGGTGCAGGGGAGGACATCGTCACGCATGGTCTTGGTCGAATAGTCCCGCCCGGGCTTGTTGATGAACTGCAGGTTGATGATCTGCCCGATGGCGAGCAGGGCCAGCAGCACGAAGCCCAGGTAGAAGATTCCGACTTTCCTGATATTGACCTGCATACCCGTTTACTTTTCAAGGATGATTCGTTTGGGCGGATCCGTCGGCGCGTGGAGTTTCGAGTCGTGCGCCTTCAGCATCCGGTCAATCTTGCTCCGGTTGTTCATGCCCACCAGGTCGAGCGTGCGCTGCTGGTAGCTGATCCGGAGCTCCTGCAGCTGCCGCTCGTTCCGCTGCACCTTGACCAGGTTCTGCTCCACGAGCAGGCTCCAGGCGATAAAGACGCAGACGAGGGTGAAAATGTAGAAGATGAATCCGAGCTGCCGGTCCACACCCCACTGGATCAGCTTGTCCCCGCTCAGGTAGCTGATCACCTTGTCGATGATATTCCGAAGGTAGTGTACGATCTTTCCGCTCATGTTCGTCTTATTGCTTTCCGGCGACCCTCAGCTTGGCACTACGCGCGCGCGTGTTGGCTGTGATTTCCTCCTCGGAAGGAAGAATCGGTTTTTTGGTCACGCGCTGCAGCAGTCCTTGCTGACAGCCCTCGCGGATTGCATTCTTGACGATGCGGTCCTCCAAAGAATGGTATGTTATGACGGCCAGCCTCGCCCCTTGCCCGAGCGAACGGACGGCCCCTTTCATAAACCCCTCCAGGGAAGTCATCTCGCCATTGACTTCAATCCGAAGAGCCTGGTATACTTTAGCCAAATATTTATGCTCCAAAAATTTAGGCAGAACAGGTGCTATCGCTCTGCCTAAATCGTCCGTGGTCTCAATCGGCTTTCTCTCCCGTGCCGATACAATCAATTCCGTCAGCCTCCCGCTTCCTTCCACCTCGCCGTAGAGTCTGAAGATCCGTTCCAGATCTTCCCCACTATAACTATTTACTATATCCGCAGCGCTATGCCCTGCGCGTACGTTCATCCGCATATCCAGCGGAGCGTTCTCGAAACGGAAGGAGAAACCTCGCTCTCCGGTGTCGAACTGGTGGGAGGAAACTCCCAGATCCGCCAGGATTCCGTCCACGGACGGGTAGCCGTGATAACGGATAAAATTGTGCACGAAACGAAAGTCGTTGTGCACGACAGTCAGGCGACTGTCTTGTGGGGCGTTGGCCAGGGCTTCTTCGTCTTTGTCGAAAACGATCAGCCGGCCTTCCGGTCCCAGGCGGCGCAGGATCTCCCGACTGTGGCCGCCGCCGCCCAATGTCGCGTCCACATAGACGCCGTCCGGGCGGATGGAAAGCGCTGCGATGCTCTCTTGGAGCAGGACAGGCGTGTGGTAAGCAGACATCGACGGTTCCTCCAGCCGCTAACCGAGAATTTCCTGGGCCAGGGATGCGAAATCTTCGCTGCTCATCGCCTGGGCCTCATACTTCTCTTTGTCCCAAATCTCGATCAGATGGTTGTTGCCGGCAAAGACGACCTCTTTGTTGATGCCGACCTCGTCGAGCATCGCCTTGGGGATCGTCATCCGTCCCAGTTTGCTGTCGGGCTCTACATCCGCAGTGCCCCGCATGTACTCCCGCCACAGCGCGGCGTGTTTCGGATTGAAGAAGTTCAGACGACTCCTGACAGCTTCCGAATCACGTTCCCATTCATCATAGGCGTACATTTCGAGGCACTCTGCGAAGAGAGACCTTTTGACTACGAAGCGGAGGCTGGCGCCTTCGCCCATACTGGATTTGAAGGCGGAAGGGAAGATCAGTCTTCCCTTGTCGTCGACCTTGGCCTTGTAGCTTCCGATAAACTTCGCCATCAAATTCTATATGCGTTTAGTGATGTGTGGAGCAAAGGTATAAATAATTTTCCACTTTCTTCCAAATATTTCCAAAATTTTCCACAAAACTTTTCAACACCCCCCGCCGGCCCCTCTGTGGGGCCTTCTGCGGGGCCTTCTGTTGGGGCTTCTGCGGGGGGGGCTCCGCAGGACCTTCTGCGGGGCGCTCCGCCTAGCCTTCTGCCGAGTCCTTCTGCCAGGCTTTCGCCGGGTCCTCGGCCGAGCCCTCGGCCGTGACCTTCCGGCGTGCCTTTCCGTCGTGATCCTCCGGCGTGATCCTCCGGCGTGCCTTCCGTTGAACCCTCCGTCGGGCCGCTCCTCGAGACCTTTCGTCGTGGTCTTTCGTCGTGGTCTTTCGTCGTGGTCTTTCGTCGTGGTCTTTCGTCGTGGTCTTCCGTCGTGGTCTTCCGTCGTGCCTTCCGTCGTGCCTTCCGTCGGCCGCCCTCCGCGTGGCCTTCTGCTGGGCCCTCCGCCGTGACCCTCCGCCGAGCCTTCCACCGAGTCCTTCTGCCAGGCTTTCGCCGGGTCCTCGGCCGAGCCTTCCACCGAGTCCTTCTGCCAGGCTTTCGCCGGGTCCTCGGCCGAGCCCTCGGCCGTGACCTTCCGGCGTGCCTTCCGTTGAACCCTCCGCCGGGCCGCTCCTCGAGACCTTCCGTCGTGGTCTTCCGTCGTGGTCTTCCGTCGTGCCTTCCGTCGGCCGCCCTCCGCGTGGCCTTCTGCTGGGACTTCCGCCGTGATCTTCTGCCGAGCGCCCCGCTGAACCTTCTGCCGTGGCCCCTCCGCCGGGCCGCTCCTCGAGACCTTCCGTCGTGGTCTTCCGTCGGGCGTCCTCCTCGTGGCCTTCTGCCGGACCCTCCGCGTGGCCTTCTGCCGTGTTTTTCCGCCGGGTCCTCGGCCGAGCCCTTCCGCGGGGCCCTTCCGCGGGGCCCGTCGCCGTCATGCCCGGCTTGACCGGGCATCTCATCATCGCCGTCCGTCGCGTCCGGCCCTGCCCGTGCATCTCGCCATCGCCGGGCTCCTTGCCGAGTCCCCGCGACGAACCCCTCCGCCGAACCCCTCCGCCGAACCCCTTCGCCGAGCCCTCCGCCGTCATGCCCGGCTTGACCGACATCTCACTGTTTGATGTCGTGTCTCATTCCAAACGTTAGACTCGTTCGAGATAGGACTGCTGCAATGTACACACTTGTGGCTCAAATGGTTATAAGAAGTGATCCCCCTCGAAAACAGGGGGATCATTTTACATAAGCCACTGACCATCAGTTGCGTCCGTTGCAGCGCAAAACGACGTAATGTTCAGATCGGTCGTTCTGACCACATATTTCCGTCTTCCGTTTTCCGTCTTCCGTCATGCCCGGAGGCTTTCGTCCGCTGTCATGCCCGGCTTGACCGGGCATCTTGCCGCTGTGCTGCGGCGTGGGGGGACGTGACTCGTCCGCCGTGTTGTGCCGCGAGAGCGTAACTCGTCCGCCGTGCTGCGGCGTAGGGGTGGACGCGAGAAGGATGTGTGCGCCGCTTGGCACCTGTCGCGGCCGGATTTCGACCGAATCCGCTGATTTCTGTACACGAAAATGATGGCATAGATGAACCGTCCTGCTCGCGGCCAAGCAATGGCATTCTCCGTATCGCCCCTGACCTGGCAGATCATCGCCAGTCACCGCATCTGGATTGACCGGGCATCTTGCCATCGCCGGCCGTCATGCTCAGTTTGACCATGCATCTTGCCATCGTCAGCCGTCGCGTCCGGCTCTGCCCGTGCATCTCGTTGTCGTTGTTGTAAGCGGTTCCGGAGTTTTACCCGCATCGACCAACAACAGTCGTCCTATTATTGGACCTCGAGCCTACTCGTTCACCGATGGACGTCTATCAGAGGCCATCTTTGCGGGCTCGCGGGGGTTTTGGGGTGGTGCGAGCCCGGGAACCTGCTGGTTGGTGTGCGTGAGAGGCCGTCTTCGCGGGCTCGCGGGGGCTTTGGGGGGGGGCGAGCCCGTGGATTTGCTGCTTGGTGTGCGTGGGAGGCCGTTTTTGCGGGCTCGCAGGGGTTTGGGGGTAGTGCGAGCCCGGGGATTTGCTGGTTGGTGTGCGTGGGAGGCCATCTTTGCGGGCTCGCAATTATCGGCTCGGTGGGTATTGTATGTCTCTTTCTGTTCCGGGAGGGACAGAAAGATTATATTAAGGTGCTGAATAATAGTTTTTTCAGAGATTGTTTTTGCGAAGTTTGCGAAGTTTGCAATGCTTCATAATGTTTCGCAATGCTCCACAATGGTTTTCGATGACTCTCAGTGATTCTCAGTAACTCTCAGCGATTCTCAATGCTCCTCAATGCATTGATGATTCTCAGAGATTCTCAGAGATTTTCAATGCTCATCAATGCTCATCAATGATCCGCAATGCCTTTCAATGCTTTGCTATCGATTGCCAAATGGGCTGGATGATGGCGCCATGGCATTGTGGGTGGATTGACCTTGCTGAGGCGGCAGCGAAGCGGTGGAGGGGAGGATGGATGGAGCGAAAATCGCAGTCCTTCTACTTTTTTCGGATGATGTGCAGGCCGTCGCGGAGGGGCAGGATGAAGTTCTCTACGCGGTCGTCGCCGGCGACCAGGTCGTTGAAGGCCAGGATGCCGATGGTCTGCTGGTCGCGCGGGGGCTCACCGCTGGTCGTACCGCTGGTCGTACCGCTGAGCGTACCGCCGGGCTCATTGCCGGGCGTACTGCCGGATGAAGCGGGGCCGGGGGCGGAGACTTTGCCGTTCCAGAGGACGTTGTCGGCGACGATGTAGCCGCCGGGGCGGACGAGGTCGATGACGGACTGGTAGTAGGCGATGTATTCGCGTTTGTTGCCGTCGATATAGACCAGGTCGTAGGTTTCGTCGATCATCGGCAGGATGTCGAGGGCGTCGCCGATGACCAGCCGGATGCGGTCGGCTACGCCGGCGCGGTCGAAGCCTTCGCGGATGAGCGCTTCCATTTCGTCGTTGATCTCGATCGTGTCGAGCCGGCCGCCTTCCGGCAGGGCGCCGGCCATCCAGATGGCGGAGTAGCCGCTGAAGGTGCCGATTTCCAGCACCCGGCGGGGCTGCAGCAGGAGGACCAGGTGTCGGAGCAGGGCGCCGACCGACGGGCCGCAGATCTGCCGCCCGTGGCTTGTGCGGAGCCACGACTGGCGTTCGAGCCAGTCGAGCGCTTCGCCCTGCGGCCGTGAATTCTCGAGGATGTAGCGTTCCAGTGCGTCCATGCTATTTGAAGATGAGGGTTGACAGACGGTCTTCGGCCAGCACGGCGGAGGCCACCTGCTGCAGGCTCTGCGGCGTGATGGCTTCAATGCGCCGGCGGACTTCTTCGTCGGACAGGATCTCGCCGAAGACCAGCATGCTCTTGGCCATCGAGAGGGCCTGGGATTCGCCGTTGTCGGAGGCGACGGCCAGTTGTCCGAGCAGCTGCTTACGGGCGGTCCGGAGGGCTTTCTCGCTGAGCGGCTTGTCGCGGAGGGACGCCAGTTCCTGGTGCACCAGCTGGATGCAGCGGCTTACATTTTCTTTTTCGCAGCCGAAATAGATCATCAAGGATCCGGCGTCGGCGAACTGGGTGAAGGATGCGTCGATGGCATAGACCAGCGCATTCTTCTCCCGCAGCTGCTGGTTGAGCCGGGAGTTGGCGCTCGGTCCGCCGAGCAGGTTGGCCAGCAGGATGAGTTCCATCCGCCGTTCGTCGTAGAAGGAATAGGCCGTCGTTCCGATGATGCAGTTGACCTGGTGGTTCTTCTTGGCGACTTCTTTCTCGAAACGGGGTGGCGCGGGCAGCTCGGCCGGGACGGTGGGGCGCACCGGCCGGGAAGCGGGCACGTAATCGGCGGGGATGTATTTCGCCGCGGCGGCCCGGGCGATCCGCTCGGCCCGTTGCGGGGTGAGGTTTCCCACGATGGCGATGCACATATTCTCGGGGCGGAAGTTCTCGCGGACATAGTCGAGCAGGGCCTGGGAATCTATTTTCTTCAGGCTCCGGGTCGTGCCGAGGATCGGGCGGGCCAGCGGGCTGGGGCTGAACAGCATGCTTTCGAATTCTTCGAAAATGCATTCTGACGGAGAATCCTTGTACATATTGATCTCGTCGATGACCACGCAGCGTTCCTTGTCCAGCTCCTTCTGCGGGAAGGTGGAGGTAAAGGCCAGTTCGAAGAGCAGGTCCACGGCCTTGGCCGTATCTTCCTTCAGGACCGTGGAATAGATCACGGTTTCTTCTTTTGCGGTATAGGCGTTCAGCTCGCCGCCCAGCATCTCGAGGCGGTTGCTGATCTGTTGCGGGGTGCGTTTCGCCGTACCCTTGAAAAGCATGTGTTCGGTCATGTGCGCGATGCCGCTGAAGGCTTCCGGTTCGTTGCGGGTGCCGGATTTGATGGCCAACGCGGCATATGCCACTTGCGAGCGGGAGCGCCGGAAGGCGAACTGCAGGCCGCTTTCAAAAGTCCTGGTGTAAATCATGGCGCAAAAATACGAAACTGTTTCCAATTATTTCGTACATTTGTAGGCTATGGAACAATTCATCGTATCTGCCCGGAAATACCGTCCCAACAGCTTCGAGACGCTGCTGGGCCAGGAGAACATCGCCCGGACGCTCAAGAACTCGATCCTGCGGGGCCAGCTGGCGCACGCATATCTTTTCTGCGGCCCGCGCGGCGTGGGCAAGACCAGCGCCGCCCGCATCTTCGCCAAGACCATCAACTGCAGCAATCCCGGACCGGACCTGGAGCCGTGCGGTGAATGTGAATCGTGCCGTTCGTTCGCGGAAGGCCGTTCCTACAGCATCCACGAACTCGATGCGGCCTCCAACAACTCGGTGGACGACATCCGTGCGCTGACCGACAAGGTGCGCATCCCGCCGCAGGTCGGCCGCTACAGCGTCTATATCATCGACGAGGTCCACATGCTCTCGCAGGCCGCCTTCAACGCCTTCCTCAAGACCCTTGAGGAGCCGCCGGCACATGCCATCTTCATCCTGGCCACCACCGAGAAGCACAAGATCCTGCCCACCATCCTCTCGCGCTGCCAGACCTACGATTTCAACCGCATCAGCATCGAAGACATGGTGCGCAACATGAAGTCCATCGCGGCCAAAGAAGGTGTGACCATGAGTGAAGAGGCCATGCACGTCATCGCCCAGAAGGCCGACGGCGCCATGCGCGACGCCCTGACGCTCTTCGACCAGACCGTTGCCTTCTGCGGCAAGGAAGTCACCTATGAGCAGGTGATCCGCAACCTGGGCGTACTCGATTACGAATACTATTTCAGCCTGACGGAAAACTTCCTTTCGGGAGATTATGCCCGTGCGATGCTCACCTTTGACGAGATCCTTTCCAAAGGCTTCAACGCCCAGGGATTCATCGGCGGGCTGAGCACGCATTTCCGCGACCTGCTGGTCTGCAAGAATGACGCGGCGCGCACGCTGCTGGAACTGGCGCCTTCGGTCGCGCAGCGCTACCAGGAATTCTCCGTACGCTGCACGCCGGGCTTCCTCTTCGAGGCCCTGCGGCTGACCACCGCCTGCGAAGCCTCCTACAAGCAGAGCGGCAACCCCCGTCTGCTGATCGAATTTACGCTGATGAGCCTCTGCAACATCAGCTTCGCCATCACCGGCCAGCCGCAGGCCGTTGCCCCGCAGCCCACCGCTGCGCAGCCGCGACCTGCTGCCGCACAGCCGCAGAAAGCCGCCGTCCCGCCACAGCCCGCTGCACAGCCGCAGCCTGCACAGCCGCAGCCGGTGGCATCCCAACCCGCCGCCCCGCCGCAGGCGCCCCAGCCGTCCCAGGCTGCCCCGTCGCAGCCCGCTCCGTCGCAGCCGGCCCACAAGCCCACCGGGCTTTCGCTCAAGGCGATGCTGGAAGACGCCCGCAAGGAGACGCCTGCCCAGGCCGTCGCGCCCCAGGGTGCCCCGGTTGAAAAGCCGGCCCCCGATGCCGAAAGACTTTCCGCCGTCTGGCAGGCCCTGGCCGCCAGCGAAGTCCGGATGCCGCGCCTCTCGTCGGCCATCGCCCAGGCTACGCCGACCCTCGAAGGCAAGGTGGTCCACTTCGAAGTCGGCAATGTCGCCCAGCAGGAATGGATCGACCGCAACTGCCGCGCCCGCATGGAAGCCTTCCTCCAGAACCGCTTCGAAGACCCGGCCATCCGCCTGGTGATCGACGTGAAGAAAGCCGAGGAAACGGGCCGTGGTATGTATATGCCCTCCGACAAGGCAAAGTTTTTGCAGGAAACTTCGCCCGAATATAACGGATTGCAGAAAGATTTAGGATTGGAAATCAGTTAGCGATGAAACTTTTCTGTACGAACCTGGTCAAGAAATACGGGAAGCGCACCGTGGTCAAAGGCGTCTCCATCGAAGTGGAGCAGGGCGAGATCGTCGGCCTGCTCGGCCCCAACGGCGCTGGCAAGACCACCAGTTTCTATATGATAACGGGGCTGATCAAACCCAATGACGGCCGCATCTTCCTCGGTGAAGAAGAGATCACCGACTTGCCGATGTACCGCCGTGCCCAGAAGGGCATCGGCTACCTGGCGCAGGAAGCCTCCGTGTTCCGCAGTATGAGCGTGGAGAACAACATCTTGTCCGTCATGGAGATGGCCGGATTCGACCGGGCCTACCGCACGGAGCGCCTGGAGACGCTCATCGACGAATTCGGTTTGCAGAAAGTCCGCAAAAGCCAGGGCATCCAGCTTTCCGGCGGTGAACGCCGCCGCTGCGAGATCGCCCGGGCGCTGGCCATCAATCCGAAATTCATCCTGCTCGACGAACCCTTTGCCGGCGTGGACCCGATTGCCGTGGAAGACATCCAGCACATCATCGCCAAACTCAAGACGATGAACATCGGCATCATCATCACCGACCACAACGTCCACGAGACCCTGGCCATCACCGACCGGGCCTATCTCCTCTACGAAGGCTCCATTCTGGAAAGCGGCACGGCCCAACAGCTGGCCGACAACCCCGAAGTCCGGAAGAAATACCTCGGCCAGAATTTCGAGCTCCGCAAGGCCGTTCTCCACGAACGCGTGGAAGACTGATTACCGTTCTGTTTCGAAGAAGGCGCATCCGTCGCAGCCGCTTTCGGGGCAGGTGTCGGGACGCCTGCCCGCGGAAGCGGCCTGCGGATTGCGTTTTTTCCAGAGCCGCATCTCCTCTTCCTTGGCACAGATGATGCCCTGCCGGCGAAGCGCCTTGTTGTGGGCGATTTCGCCGTCGGGGAACTTGCCGTCCTTTTTGACAAGGATGGTGACGGCCATGCCGGCTACGCCGACGGCCAGGAGCCCGAGTGCAAGGAGGAAGACGGTCATGGGCGGCTGCGGATCAGATTTGTTTGAATGCGGGGACGATGGGGTGGGTGCCCACGGTGAGCACGGGCGGGATCTGCAGCACTTTGAAGGCAGCACCCTTCTTGAGCTTCACGACCCGTTCGACCAGCGCGGCGTCGGTTCCGCGGGCGATGACCTGCTCGGGGGTTAGTTCCTCTTCGCAGAGGGCATGCAGCACCGGGTCGAGCAGTTCGTACTCCGGCAGCGAATCGCTGTCTTTCTGGTTCGGGCGCAGTTCGGCGGAAGGGGCCTTGGTCAGGATGGCCTCGGGAATCACTTCCCGGCCATGCCGCTCGTTCTCGTGGTGCGAAAGTTCATAGACCTGCACCTTGTAGAGATCGGCGATCACCATCATGGCACCGCACAGGTCGCCGTACAGGGTGCCGTAGCCCGTGAACAGTTCGCTCTTGTTGGAGGTGTTCAACAGCAGGGCATTGAAGCGGTTCGACCAGGTCATCAGGATGGTGCCGCGGATGCGGGCCTGGAGGTTCTCCTGGGCCACGCTCCATTTCCCCAGTTCGAAGAAGCGGATCATCTCGACCATCGCACGTTTGTAAATCTTTTCGATCGGGACGATGTCGTAGCTGATTCCCAGGTTGTTGGCCAGCTCGATGGAGTCGGTGACCGAACTCAGGGAAGAAAACTCCGACGGCATCAGGATGCCGTGGACGTTATCGGCGCCGAGCGCATCGGTGGCAAGGGCGGCGACGATGGCCGAATCAATGCCGCCCGAAAGGCCCAGGACGGCTTTTTCCATCCCGGCCGATTCGAAATACTTTTGGATCTTGCCGACCAGCAGGTCGTGCACGTCGGCGATGGCGAGTGAGGGCTCCAGTATCATTGTATGCTTGTTTTGCTAGCTGCGGATGAACAGGTCGCTGACCGGTTCGTTGTGGTAGATGCGGTCGATGACCTTGGCGAACAGGCCGGTCATCGACAGGACGGTGAAGCGGCTGTTGTCTTTCTTGGGATCGAGCGGAATGGTGTCGGCCACGATGAATTCCTGCAGGGGCGAGGCGTAGATCCGGTCGTAGGCCGGACCCGAGAGGATCGGGTGCGTGCAGACGGCACGGACGCTGAGCGCACCGCGTTCCATCAGGACCTCGGCGCATTTGGTGATGGTGCCGGCGGTATCGACCATGTCGTCCACGATCACCACGTTGCGGCCTTCGATCTCACCGATGGCGGTCATACTGCCCACCACGTTGGCTTTCGTGCGGTCCTTGTGGCAGATGATCAGCGGGGCGTTGAGATGACGGGCATAGATGTTGGCCTTCTTGGCGCCGCCCATGTCGGGGGAGGCGATGGAAAGGTTGTCGAGGTTCATGGCCTGGATATAGGGGATGAAGATCGAGCTGGCCCAGAGGTGATCGACGGGGATGTCGAAGAAGCCCTGGATCTGGGCGGCGTGCAGTTCGCAGGTCATCACGCGGTCGCAACCGGCTGCGGTGAGCATGTTGGCTACCAGTTTCGAGGCGATGGAAACGCGCGGACGGTCTTTGCGGTCCTGGCGGGCCCAGCCGAAGTAGGGGATGACGGCAATCACCTTGTAGGCGGAAGCCCGGCGGGCGGCGTCGATCATCAGGAGCAGTTCAAAAAGGTTGTCTGCCGGCGGATTGGTGCTCTGGACAATGAATACCGTCGCGCCTCGGACGCTTTCCGTGAACTGGGGCTGGAATTCGCCGTCGCTGAAACGGGTGAGTTCCGAGTCACCGAGTGTCGTGTTCAACTGCTTTGCAATCTGCTCTGCGAAGACGCGGGAACCGTCGCAGGCGAAGATCTTCAGTCTATGGTCATATTGTTCCATAAAATAGAGAAGTTTTTATAGGTTGTTGAGGATGGTTTCGATATAGTCCAGGATTTCTTCGCGGCCCTTGCCGGTTTCGGCCGAGCTGCAGAAGGTGGGCGGAAGTTCGTCCCAGTTTTCCAGCAGGATGGCGGCATTGTGCTCGACCTGCCGCTGCAGCGCAACGGGGCCCAGCTTGTCGCATTTGGTATAGATCAGGGCGAAGGGGATGGATCTTTCCCCGAGTTCGTTGATGAAGTCGCGGTCGATCTGCTGCAGGTCGTGGCGGGAATCGAGCAGGACGAACAGCAGGACGAGGTCCTCGCTGTTGAGAATGTAGTCGCCGATGATATCCTGCAGCTTTTCCCGGCCCTTGTGTCCCATCTTGGCATAGCCGTAGCCGGGCAGGTCCACCAGGTACCAGGCGTTGTTGATCAGGAAATGATTGACCAGTTGGGTCTTGCCGGGCGTGGAAGAGGTGTGTGCCAGGCCTTTTTTGCCGCAGAGCCGGTTGATGAGCGACGATTTTCCGACATTGCTCCTTCCGATGAAGGCGAATTCCGGGTGAACGGCTTTCGGCTTCTGGTCCGTGCGCTGGCTGCTTCCAGCAAAGAGGGCCTCCTTGATGATCATAGCTGCGGAAAATTGTCAAGGGCAAAAGTACGAAATTTAATCGAGATTTTTCCGTATATTTGTGAACATTGAATTGTGGATAGCCATGGATGCGAAGGATACGGTACGGCCCCTCGGGCTGCTGGCGCTGCAAAGCCGGATTAAAGAAGCACTTGACGATACATTTCTCGAGACGGTCTGGCTGCAGGCCGAAATCAGCGAACTCAAGCAGAACCCCTCCGGTCACTGCTACCTGACGCTGGTGGAAAAGGATCCTCGTTCCAATGCGCTGGTGGCCAAGGCTTCGGCCGTCGTCTGGGCTTCGACCTGGCGGATGGTCAAACCGTATTTTGCCGCGCAGGCCGGCCGCCCGCTGGAAGCCGGTCTCTCGGTGCTGGTGCGCGTCCAGGTCAGCTATTCGCCCGTGTATGGCTTGTCGCTGGTGGTCTATGACATCGACCCGTCCTTCACGGTCGGGCAGTTGGAGCTGGCACGCCAGCGCACCATCGCCCGGCTGCAGGCCGAAGGCATGTTCGACATGAACAGCCAATTGGAACTGCCGCCGCTTCCCCGCCGCCTGGCCGTCATCTCAAGCGCCACGGCGGCCGGATACCGCGACTTCATGCGTCATCTGGAAGGCAACGAGTACGGCTTCCGTTTCCGGACGCGGCTTTTCCAGGCCGTCATGCAGGGGACAGAGGCCCCGGCCAGCATCATCGCGGCCCTCGATGCGGTGGCGGCCGAGGCCGATGCTTTCGACGCCGTCCTGATCCTGCGCGGCGGCGGCGGGGCCATGGACCTGGTCTGCTACGACGACTACGACCTGGCGGTCAACGTCGCCCAGTTCCCGCTGCCGGTCCTCACGGGCATCGGCCACGACCACGATTATCACATCGTGGACCAGGTGGCCCACACCCATGTCAAGACACCTACGGCCCTGGCCGACTGGATCGTGGAACGTTTCGCCGCCGAGGCCTGGCAGGTGGAGTCGCTTCTCCAGCGGCTCCACCTGGCCGTCCGCTCGAAAGCCGTCCGGCAGCAGGGCGTCATCGACGCCCTCGCCCTGCGCGTCGCCCACGCCGCCACCGACCGCCACGCCGCCGCCTCCCGCGACCTGACCGCCCTGTCGCAGCGCCTCACCCGCGCCGCTGCCGATCGCCACACGGATGCGCTGCGCGACCTGGCTGCTCTGTCTCAGCGGCTGTCGCGTGCCGCCACCGACCGCCACGCGGATGCGCTGCGCCGCCTGGACGCCCTCGCCCTGCGTCTCGACGCCGTCGATCCCCAGCGCGCCCTCGACCGCGGCTTCCTGCTCGCCCTCAGGAACGGCCGCCGCGCCGCTGCCGCCGCGGCCTTCGCCCCCGGCGACCGCCTCACCCTCCTCTTCCGCGACGGCGCTGTCGAGGCCCAGGTCCGCGCCGTCCAGCCATCCGCCGCCGACCTCCCGCCTGCCGGCGACTTCCCTTCGGCTGCCGACCTCCCTTCGGCCGGCTAGCCCGTCCTTGGCGAGCTTGCCGCCAGCCTTCCTGTGGACACAGAATGCGTTTTCGGCCGTCTGCGCACATTCTGTGTCCAGAAAGAGCGGCAATCAGCTTCAAAAGTGGCCACAGAATGCGTTTGCAGCCCTCTCCACGCATTCTGTGTCCCGCCACTGGACTTGGGTAAGTCTCCGCCTCCTCTGTCACGACACAGACGGTTCGTCCATTCTGTCTGTGTCGCTGACACATTTCTGCCCAAAGAGCCGTTTTCGTTGTCACGACACAGATAGATTCGCGCCTATGTCTGTGTCACTGAAAGAAGTACGCCGCATGTTGCCCTGGTCGTTTTGCTGTCCTACAAGTACGACGCATGCCTCCCCGGCCGTTATGTAGTGTGCTACTTTTGATGCCTCCTCCCAAAACGCTTTGTCGGGTTGATGGTTTTTTTCTTTTTTCGGCCGGGCGTTTTGATCCGTGTTTTCATCATGCTGGAGCTTGGCCTCCACCTGACGGATGGAAGCCGACAATCACCTTCCACGAGGGTGTGTCTTGCAGGCGGTTATGACGGGGGGTGAGGGGGAAGGTGAATTTCGCGTTGTATTATAAAATAATATTTCTATCTTTGCAGTAATACTATAGTCTTACTATTATGGAAATGCTCTATCACGGCTCAAAGCTTATCATTAAGAATCCTGCGTACGGAAAAGGAAATCTCGAGAACGACTATGGGCTGGGATTCTATTGCACGCGCGAACCGGAGCTTGCGAAGGAATGGGCCTGTGCTGAAGCGGATGACGGATTTGCAAACCAATACCAGATCGAGACGGAGGGGCTGTCCTGCCTCCAGCTCAACAATGGAAGATACCATATCCTGAACTGGCTTGCCATCCTATTGGAAAACAGACGGTTCGATATCTCTTCTCCGGTTTCGGCCAGGGCCCGGCAGTACATTCTTGACACTTTCCTGCCTGACTACAAAGGTTACGACCTGATCGAGGGATATCGGGCGGATGATTCCTGTTTTTCTTTCTCCAGGGCTTTCCTGTCAAACGGAATTACGCTGCAACAACTCCGTCGCGCCATGCGGTTGGGAAAGTTGGGCGAGCAGGTCGTACTTCGCACGCCGGCTGCATTCGATGCCCTCTCGTTCATTGGGGCGACTCCCGTCGATGCGTCCATCTATCATATCAGGAGGGTGTCCCGGGACAAGGGTGCACGGGAAGACTACAAAAAAATGCTCTCCGAAACGCCGGCGGGAGAAGAGATTTACGTGTCAACCATCATCAACGAAAAATGGAACAACGATGACCCGCGCTTATGACATTGCCTATCTGGATGACGCCATGGCTTCCCTGGGAGCCATGATGGACTATGCCGTAAACACTTGCGGCGAAGAGTTCTCCCTGTTTTACGCCCGCTTCCTTGCAAGCGGTATTGCGGACGCCTTCTCCCGGGCGAATCCCAAATATCTCGGAGGTATGTCCGGAATCGAACTGGCTTCGCTGGTCGCTTCCCGCACGGGCAACGCGCTCCCGAAGGAAGATGATCTTGTTGATATCGGCAGCCCTGAATACTGGACTGGATGGACGTTGGCATACCTGTCCTGGTATCTGAACATGGACTTCAGGACGATGCAGTCCCGGGGCCTGACCGCGCAGTCCCTCCTTGACCGCTATCCCGTCCTGCATGAAGCCGATCCGTCGAAAGCGGTCCGCTTTGCAGTCGGGCGACTCAAAGAAACATCTGGCGGGGAACTTCTCAGGCGCGCCCGCAAGAATGCGCGGCTCACGCAGCGGCA
>OCVV012851438.1_pt1 | contig 27558 bp, 20 predicted proteins | sample 1539721 | NCBI WGS metagenome assembly OCVV01 (sample SAMN02144230, study PRJEB22623) | gut metagenome | biome: sheep rumen | host: Ovis aries | place: New Zealand | reverse complement strand
TACTTGACGCGGACCAGCCACAACCTGAATAGTACGGCGAGGCTCCTGTAGACGCATAATGAGATCATTGCTTTGAGACCGAATAATCATATTCATATCGTATATTTTTCAAAATTCGCTGCAAAGGTACAAAAAATCTGCGATTCTTGCAAGAAAAATCTGCGATTTTACACAAAATAATCTGCGATTCTGCGCAAATTCGTCAATCCAACACTATAAATCCTACCCAGTAATAGGGGTTGGGTTAACACTTGTACTATAAAAAATCTCATTTCCTCTTGCATATATGAGATTTTTTTTGTACCTTTGCATTGTTTTTAAGTCCAATACCGACGGTCAACCGACGGTCAACCGACGGTCAAAGCTAATGTAAAGCACCTGTAGAACACCTGTAAAATCCACAATATAACCTAAATTGTTTAACATTCTAAAAATTTTAATCTTATGTCAGAAATTGTAACATCATCCGGGATCGACCGTATCCACGGCAAACTCCAAAAAAGAGACGACGGCTATTTCTATGTCCGTAATGGCAAGCAATTCTTCCGTAGCCGTGAGGAAACGTATCAAAAGAACCAGTCTCCCCGACAGAAATGGAACTCGGAGGCCTTTGCTTATGCCAACCGCGAGTTAGCCAAACTCCGTGCTACGCCGGAACTTGAAGCCGAGCTTCAATCCCAGTACCAAGCCGCCAACCACGTAGCATCTAACGGAAAGACTTATACGACCCTTTGGTCGTGGGAATTCAATTCCCTTCTTCACGATTATAAGCTCTCCCACCCCTTCGTCAATCCTGTCTGACCGACCGCCATGCCGCGCCTGCGGCATCTTCTCTTCGCGTACGCGCACGCCCGATAAGCGTGCGCAATGGTAACGACTACCACCTGTATTGGTGGTAGTCGGACTCTTTCTTTTTTATTATTCTTTTGCTTCTTTTCTTTTTCTTTTTTCTTACTCCAGGGTACCTCCAAACAAAAAATCTCCGATTTTCCTTGCATATCTCAAAAAAAAGCAGTAAATTTGCACTCAAATTTGGTTTTTATGCAAGACGAACGATATTTACGGCTATTAAGCGAGAAGTTTCCGAACTCGCAAGCGGTTGTGACAGAGTTGATTAACCTGCGTGCTATTCTCTCTTTGCCGAAAGGGACAGAGCATTTCGTGAGCGACCTGCACGGCGAGTCGATGGCTTTCATCCACATGATCAAGAACGCTTCCGGCGTGGTACGAAAGAAAGTGGATGAGGTCTATGGCGCGTCGCTCTCCGAAGAGGAGAAAAGAGCAATCTGTGCGCTCATTTACTACCCCGACGAGCGGATCGAACTCATAAAGAAGTATTACGAGGGAGTCAAAGACGAGAACTATACCACCCTCTTTACGCTCAATGCGCAGATATCCAACCTGCCGACTTTGGAGGAATGGTACAGGACGAGGCTGCATCAGGTAGTGAATATCGCGCGAGCCGTGACCATCAAATACAGCCGCTCCAAAGTGCACCGATTGTTGCCGAAAGGGTATGCGTACGTCATTGCGGAGCTGCTGCACGAGTCGAACCTGGAGCAACACGACCGACAGACGTATTACAACGCCATCATCGATGCCATCATCGAGACCGGTTGTGCAGATCAGCTGATCATCGCCATCTCGTATCTGATACACGGTCTGACGATTGACACGCTGCATATTGTGGGAGATATTTTTGACCGCGGACCCGGTGCTTCGAAGATTCTGGATGTGCTCTCCACCGTGCGGGATTATGACATTCAGTGGGGCAATCACGATATCGAATGGATGGGTGCTATGGCAGGAAATATGGCGTTGTTAGCGACCGTGCTGCGCGTCTCTATCCGTTACGCCAATATCGAGACCCTCGAAGAGGGTTACGGAATCAATCTGCTGCCGCTGGCGAACTTCGCGATGACGGTGTATGGCGACGACCCGTGTACCATCTGGCAGACCAAAGATTTTGAGAACAACCCGCGTCTGACGCGCTCGGCACAACTGATGGCGAAGATGCACAAGGCCATCTCGATCATTCAGTTCAAGCTCGAAGGACAGACCGTCAAACGTCATCCGGAGTGGAAGATGGATCATCGGGCGGTATTGGACCAATTGAGATTGGAGAATGGACATTTGACATTTAACGGTCAGCCTTTATTGGACCAGAACCTGCCGACCATTGATCCGAACGATCCGTACGCGCTGAACCAGTACGAGCAAGATCTGATGAACCAGCTGTGGCGCTCCTTCCGTAAGTCCGAGAAGATGCAGCGGCATTTGCGGTTGCTGTATGAACACGGGTCGCTCTATCTGGTTAGAAACGGTTTCCTACTCTACCATGCGGCTATTCCGCTAAATGCCGATGGATCGTTTGCCGAGGCGGACGTGTGCGGCAAGCGCGTGAAAGGTAAGGCACTCATGGACCGCACGGACGAAGTGATCCGCATGGCGTATTATGGTGAGGGAAAAGAGAAAGAGGACGCGCTGGATTATATGTTGTACCTCTGGGAAGGCGAGTTTTCCCCGCTGTACCACAAAGACAAGATGACCACTTTCGAGCGGTATTTCCTGGCAGACAAGGAGACCTGGGCGGAGAAGAAAGGCGCTTATTTCACGCTGGCGGACGACAAGCAGATCTGCGAGCAGATACTCAAAGAGTTCGGTCTTAACCCCGCGAGCGGGCGTATTATCAACGGACACGTGCCCGTTCGTACAATAAAAGGAGAGACGCCTATACGCGCAAACGGGAAGCGGTTTGTGATAGACGGAGGATTCAGCAAGCCTTACCAGGAGAAGACAGGCATCGCCGGATATACACTCATCTACAACAGCCACGGCATCCAATTGGTGGAGCATGAGTCGTTCGAGAGCCGCGAGCAAGCCATCCTCTCCGGTTCGGACATCCACAGCCGGACCTTGCTGCAAGATTTCTCAGGAAGCCGCTTACGTATCAAAGACACGGACAAAGGCAAGGAACTTTTGGAGCAATTAGAGGCGTTAGAGCAACTGCTGCATGCTTACCGTTCCGGTATCTTCCGAGAGCAATAACTGACAAAATGGCAGAAATGACAGCTTTGGCACAGAGTTTGCGAATGATGAAAGCGGAAAGTCGAAAGTAAAAAGTCGAAAGTAGAAAGACAATTTTAAAACACAGATATTATGAGCAAGATTCAACCATTAGCAGACCGCGTGCTGGTCAAAGCAGCGGCCGCAGAGGAAAAGACCGTAGGCGGAATTATTATTCCCGATAACTCCAAAGAAAAGCCTAACCACGGCGAAGTAATCGCTGTAGGATCAGGTACGAAAGACGAGCCGATGCTTCTACAACCGGGCGACCATATTCTATTCGGCAAATGGTCCGGTTCCGACTTTGAGTTCGAAGGCGAAAAGTACCAGATGATGAAGCAAAGCGATATCTGGGCGGTGATTAAATGATTTAGGATTTAGAATTTAAGATTTTAGAATTATGGCTAAAGACATAACTTACAATGTAGAAGCCCGTGAGGCTTTGAAACGTGGCGTGGACCAGTTGGCTGACGCCGTGAAAGTGACGCTTGGCCCGAAAGGCCGCAATGTAGTGATCGATTCCAAATACGGTGCTCCGCATATCACCAAAGACGGTGTAACCGTAGCAAAAGCAGTGGATCTGGTTGATCCGGCTGAGAACCTCGGTGCGCAGTTGGTTAAAGAAGTAGCATCGAAAACAGGCGATCAGGCAGGTGATGGTACCACAACCGCTACTGTGCTGGCACAAGCTATCGTGGGTGTGGGTCTGAAGAACGTAACCGCAGGAGCTAACCCGCTCGACCTCAAACGCGGTATTGACAAAGCCGTTGCTGCCGTAGTAGAGGAGATCAAGAAGAACGCTGTCGTTGTGGGTAACGACTTCGACAAGATCGAGCAGGTAGCAACCGTTTCTGCCAACAACGATGCAGAGATCGGCAAACTGATTGCGGACGCGATGCGCAAAGTATCGAAAGACGGCGTGATTACCATCGGCGAGGCTAAAGGCATGGACACCACAATCGACGTGGTACAAGGTATGCAATTCGATCGCGGATATATCAGCCCGTATTTCGTAACCAACACCGAGACGATGCAGGTAGAGATGGACAAACCGTATATCCTGATTTACGATAAGAAGATCAGTAACCTCAAAGAGTTGCTGCCTGTTTTGGAACCGGCAGTACAGAGCGGAAGACCGCTGCTGATTATCGCAGAGGACGTAGATAGCGAGGCGCTGACCGCGCTGGTTGTCAATCGTCTGCGTGCACAGCTGAAGATCTGCGCTGTGAAGGCTCCGGGCTTTGGCGATCGCCGCAAAGAGATGCTCGAAGACATCGCTATCCTCACCGGCGGAACGGTTATCAGCGAGGAGAAAGGTATCAAGCTGGAAAGCGCAACGATCGAGATGCTCGGAACCGCTGAGACCATCACCGTCAGCAAAGACAACACTACGATCGTGAACGGCGCCGGAGACAAAGAGGCTATCGCTCACCGCGTAGCACAGATCAAAGCGCAGATTGAGGCTACCAAGAGCTCGTACGACAAAGAGAAACTGCAGGAGCGTCTGGCTAAGTTAGCCGGCGGCGTGGCACAGCTGAATGTCGGCGCAGCAAGCGAGGTAGAGATGAAAGAGAAGAAAGACCGCGTAGATGACGCTCTGAGCGCTACTCGTGCGGCTATCGAAGAGGGTGTTGTTCCCGGCGGAGGTGTGATGTATATCCGTGCGCAGAAAGCCCTCGAAGGTCTCAAAGGCGAGAACGAGGACGAGCAGACCGGTATCGAGATCGTGCGTCGCGCTATCGAAGAGCCGTTGCGTCAGATTGTCGCTAACGCAGGCAAGGAAGGCGCAGTAGTAGTCGATAAGGTTCGTTCCGGCAAGGGTGATTTCGGTTATAACGCCCGCAAGGATGCGTACGAGAACCTGTTTGAGGCAGGTGTCGTAGATCCGGCAAAGGTAGCCCGTGTGGCTCTGGAGAACGCAGCATCGGTAGCAGGAATGTTCCTCACGACCGAGTGCGTGATTGTGGATCATCCGGAGGAGCACCCCGCTCCTGCTATGCCCGCAGGAGGCATGGGAGGAATGATGTAAAAAAGACGCCTTCGGGCGTCTTTTTTTATGCGTTGAGTTGGGATTGGATCTGTGCGACGGCTTGGCGCAGAACAGGATCGTACTCCAGTTGGTCGCGCATGATCGAGAGGGAGTGCAGGACGGTAGCGTGCGTGCGGCGTCCCATCTTAAATCCAATCTCCGTGAGGGAGCAATCCGTCAGTTCTTTGGTCAGATAGATAGCCACGTGGCGTGCACGGGTGATCTCACGTGAGCGGTTCTGGCTGAGGATTGCTTTCTCCGGCAGACCATAATGTTCCGCTACGGCTCCGATGACATCTCCTACGGCAATCTTACGCGGCTGGATAGCAACGATGTGACTTACGACCTGCTCAGCCAGAGCAAGATCAATCTCGCGGTCGGTGAGCGTAGAGTGCGCCAAGAGCGATGCCAAGATACCTTCCAGATCGCGGACGGAGTTACGGACGTTGGTCGCAATGAAATCCACCACTTCGTCCGAGAGCGTGATTCCGTCACGGCGCATCTTAGAGAGGAGGATATTCTTACGGAGCTGGTAATCCGGGTGCTTGATCTCGGCGGAGAGGCCCCATTTGAAACGGGTGAGGAGTCGTTCCTCTATGTCCTTGAGTTCAATAGGCGGTCTATCGGAAGTAAGGATCAGCTGCTTGCGGGTCTGCTGGAGGTAGTTGAAGATATGGAAGAAGGTATCCTGCGTACCTTTTAGTCCCGCGAAATACTGGATATCATCCACGATCAGGACATCTACCGATTGATAGAAATTGAGGAAATCGGGGATCCTATTATTCACCGCAGCATCCTGGTATTGGAGCTTGAATGTATTGGCGCTCACGTACAATACGCGTGCCTGCGGATTAAGGAGCTTCACCTGATTACCGATTGCGTTCGCCAGATGGGTCTTACCTACTCCGCTGCCACCATAGATGAAGAGCGGGTTGAAGGCCGTGTATCCGGGTTGTTTGGCAATCGCCACACCGGCTGTACGTGCTAACTTATTCGGTTCCCCGGCTACGAACGAGTCGAAGGTATAGAAGACGTTGAGCTGCGAGTCGAAGTTATCCGGCCGTGAGGGCATATTATTAATAATAGGGTTCGTCTGCGTACGCGCCCCCGCGGAGGGTAACATCGTACCGGCTCCCGAAACCGAATCAATCAGTACACGGTACTCCAGATGGGTTCCTTGACCGAAGACACGGATGATGGTTGCGGATAATAAGGATATATAGTTTTCTTCAATATATTCCGCTACGAATTGCGATTTCACCTGAAGGACGAGAATACCATTCTCAAACTGCAACGGCACAATGGGTGCGAACCATGTCTGGTAGGCACTTCCGGTCAAATTGTCGGCGAGAATAGCCTGACACTGACCCCATTGATGTTGTAGTGTTTCTGTCATGTTTTTCGGCGAATAATTGTTCGCAAAATCTTGATCTCTGTCCGAAATCGAGTGCAAAGGTACTACTTTTTTTTGGAATGACCAAATGGCAAGTAGAGTTGCCAAAAAAAGAAAACGCGTAACTACCTTATTTTTCGGGAGTTACGCATAAATATGTTATAATTCAGTACTTTAGAAATAAATCCCCCTTGTAACTAACTGATTTTCAAGTAGTTTTAAACACGCAAGAGGCAGATGATTTTTTGTAAACAATTTTTATAAGTAACTGATTTATAGGGCAATAAAAAATGTTAAAAATATTTTCAATTTATAATCCATTCAAATTGTGGAACAGGTGTTCCTCGCTTTTTTCAATCATTTAATTGTGTATTTTTCGGACATTTATTTATCCTTCCTTCCGAAGACGGAAAAATGCACATATCGTTTGGGGTGCGCCTTGATATCCGTGAGGAGGGAATCGGCAGAAACGATGGTGGCATCGATGTGTTGCAAGATCGGCGATTTGACTTGCGTCACAACGTTATTGATGTTATCGACGGCATCATCGACTTTCGCTACGGTAGCCTTAAGATTTGCATCTTTGATGTCCGCCACAACGGTATTAAGATTAGCGATAGCCGTGTCGGCATTATTGACAATCCGCGGCACTTGGTTATTCATCATTCCTTTGAGGTCATGGGAGACGGAAGAGAGGTCACCGGAGACGCGATCTACATTTGCAAGGGTATTTTTGATGTGATTGCCTTCGACCTGTCCGCGCAGACCCGCCACAAGCGAATCCACGCCATGGATGGTCTGATCCACATTCTGGATCGCGCTATCCAGATGTGCGAGGAGCTCACCCTGCAGGTTCTCCATGAGACCGGGGACGTATGTCGTAGGAAGGAAAGAGCCGTGTGCAATCGGCTCTCTTGATTCTTCTGTAGCAAGTGTATTTCCTTCAGCATCTTTCCCGTTTTGGGATGAAGGCAACTGCAGTTCAATCGCCATGCCCCCGAGGAGTCCGTCGGAGATAAGTGCCATTCGTGTACCTTGTGGCAGAACGATGTCGCGATTGATAGAGACATCAATGGTAAACGCACTGTCACGCGTGTAATCGTAATGGATTGCGTCCACCTGGCCTACTTTGTGTCCGCGGATATAGACTGCGGCCTGCTCTTCCAGACCATGCAGATGGGCATAGACGCCATGATAACTGTTGGTAGGCGAGAAGATATTCACGCCTTTGAGGAAGTTAAAACCAAAGAACAACAGGAAAAGACAAACTGTGGCCAGAACGCCAACTTTTATTTCTCGAGCGTATTTCATAACAGTATTCAGTAATCAGTATTCAGTATTCAGATAATTATTTTTCAACTTTAATGATCCAGCAATCGGGGAAGAGCGCCTTGAGTTCTTTCTGCGCTTCTTGCACTTTGGAGCGGTCCGGATCTGCCGCCGTGTAATATTTGTACCACTCGCCGACTTTGATGTAGTCGCAGGTCTGACCTTTGAGTTTGGGGTCGTTGGGTGCGAGAGGTGTTTTAGAGGCACAAATCTGTACTGCAAAGTATGCTGTATGGTCTAGGATTGGTCTTACTTGAGTCTTACTTGAGTCTTGCTGAAGTACGGGTTGGGGCTCAGCAGGAGTGGCAGGTGTTTCCTCCGGTACAACCTCTGCGATTTCTGCGATGAGGGCCTGTTTATGAGTGTACGCACCAAAGGCGTTGACGAGCGCGTTTGCCATCTGGGCGATGGAGGCAGGCTGGTTCAGGAATCGTTCTTCCTCAGGGTTGGAGATGAATCCCATCTCAAAGAGTATGGAAGGACACGCCGTTTTGAGGAGTACCCAGAAAGCCGCCTGTCGTACGCCTCGGTCTTCTCTATTGAGATGTCCGACAAAACGTTTCTGTACCTGCTCCGCAAAGCGCAGCGATTGATCCATATAACTATTCTGCATGAGTTCGAACATGATATAGGAATCAATGGAGTTCGGGTCGAAACCCTGGTAGGTCGTTTTATAATCCGCCTCGAGTTTCATCACAGCGTTTTCCCGCATTGCCACGTCAAGGTTCTTCTCCATCTTATCGGTACCGAGGATGAATGTCTCCACGCCGCGAGGGGCTTTGTTCTCGGAAGAGTTGGTATGGATAGAGATGAAGAGGTCTGCGTTATTCTTGTTCGCTATGTCCGCGCGCGTCTGGAGAGGAATGAACACGTCCGTATTACGCGTATAGACCACATTGACGTCAGGGTATTGCTCGTTGATGAGTTCACCCATTTTGAGAACCAGCTTGAGGTTCAAGTCTTTCTCTTTAGAGAATTTGCCGACTGCTCCGGGATCTTTACCACCATGCCCGGCGTCGAGCACAACGGTATATTGTTTCTCCGCTGCCAGCGGCAGTACAAAGAGCGAGAGTACTACTATAAAGAGATATTTTCGCATAATAAGCCAATTTAACCGATTGCAAAATTACAAAAAAACTTTCATATAGGCAACAATCCATCCCTATTAAGTCAAAAATTATGCCAAAAATGCACTTTTTTTCTTTTTTTTGCGCGCGGGCTTGCGTATATAAAAAAAATGTTGTAACTTTGCGCGGTATTTTGGCTATAGTATGCAAAAAAGTGAATTTACACCGGAAGAAGATTTGATGATCCAACGCGAGTTTGAAGCGTTGTTGGACGACTACGCCCATACCCTCCACCGTCAGAAAGTGGAGTTGATTACTCATGCCTTCAATTTCTCTAACAAGGCCCACTACGGCGTTCGTCGATTGAGCGGCGAGCCGTATATCATGCATCCTCTGGCAGTAGCCCGGATATGCGTGAAGGAGATCGGTCTGGGCAGTACAAGTATCTGCTCGGCGTTATTGCACGACGTAGTAGAAGACACCGATTACACGGTAGAGGACATCGCGGGTCTATTTGGCGACAAGATTGCTCAGATAGTAGATGGTCTGACGAAGATCAGCGGCGGTGTGTTCGGCGACCAGGCGAGCGAGCAAGCGGAGAACTTCCGCAAGTTGCTGCTGACCATCAGTGAGGACATCCGCGTCGTGCTGATCAAGATTGCAGACCGATTGCATAACATGCGTACCTTAGGTTCGCAGCCGAAAGACAAGCAATACAAGATAGCCGGCGAGACGCAGTATATCTATGCTCCTCTGGCACATCGTCTGGGTCTTTTCCCCATTAAGACGGAGTTGGAGGACCTGAGTTTCAAGTACGAACATCCGGAGACGTGGCAGGAGATACACGACAAGTTAGAGGCTATCAAAGCCAGCAAGTTAGAGAGTTACGAAGTATTCTCTAAGCCCATCCGCGAGCGGTTAGAGAACATGGGCTATACCTTCACGATGCGCGCCCGCATCAAATCCGTCTATTCGATATGGAAGAAGATGATGCGGCAACAATGCGCCTTTGAGGACGTATATGATATCATGGCCGTCAGGATTGTGTTCACGCCGAACGAGTCGATGAGCGAGAAAGACCAGTGCTGGATGATCTACTCCGCAATCACGGAGATCTACCGTCCTCATCCGGAGCGTATCCGGGACTGGATCTCCACGCCGAAAGCGAATGGCTACGAGGCTTTGCACGTGACGGTCATGGGCAAGAACGGCGAGTGGGTGGAAGTACAGATCCGTACGGACCGAATGAATGAGATTGCCGAGCACGGTTACGCGGCGCATTGGAAATACAAGACCGGGGAGTCGGATGACAGCGAGTTAGACAAATGGCTTCAGGAGATCAAGGAGATTCTCGCGCATCCAGACAAAGATGCGATGGAGTTCTTGGGAACCTTCAAGTTGAACCTCTTCGCGCAAGAAGTATTCGTCTTCACTCCCAAAGGCGAGATCAAGACGATGCCGTTAGGCGCAACCGCGCTGGATTTCGCGTTCATGCTTCACTCGGAATTAGGCGAGCATTGTATCGGCGCGAAAGTGAACCATAACTTAGTGCCGCTCTCGTATCAGTTGAAAGGCGGTGACCAGATAGAGATTCTCACGTCCAACAGCCAGCATCCTCAGAAAGAATGGCTCAAACTCGTTACGACCGCCAAAGCGAGGAACGGTCTGAACCAGTATTTCAAGCGTGAGGAGCGCAAGTATATGAAACATGGCGAGCGCCTCGTGGAGGATGCTATCAACATGGATAAGGAGCTGGCGGAGAACCATGACTTGAGTCTGGCACGATTATTGAAATACTACAATTTAGAGACTCCGGCGGAGTTCTATACGGAAGTAGGTCAAGGTGCTATCCGGCTGACGAACATCCGCGAGATAGTGTTCCCCAAGCGCGGGTTCCTGTCGTATATACCGTTTATCGGCAAGAAAGACAATACGGATGTCACCGAGCCGCAGAAGCCAGAGATCGTCAAGCCCAAGAAAGGTGCGCACGCTATCGTGCTGACGGATGAGAACTTAGGAAAGGAATACCTGCTGAGCAACTGCTGCCACCCGATTCCCGGCGACGAGGTATTGGGATTCCTGGACGAGAAAGGGCAGATGCATATCCACAAAGTGGATTGTCCGGAAGCGAACTTATTGAAGACCAGTTACGGCAAGCGGCTCTACTCTGCAACCTGGAACACGCACCGCGTACAATCGTTCGTAGAGACGATTGAGTTGAAGGGAATCGACAAGTTCGGCGTATTCATCCATGTGCTGCAGACCATAACGACGGATTTCCACATCAACATGCGCGCCATCCACGTCTCCAGCGATGACGGAATCTTCAAGGGCACGATGGAGATCTACGTGTATGACAAGAGCGAGTTGGAAGACCTTTTGAAGGCAATACGAAAGATAGAAAACATCAAAGAAGTAAAACGAGTAAACATAGATTAAAATGAAAAAGATTTTCAGTACTCTCTTCATGGCTCTCACAGCAGTAGCTATGATGGCTCAACAGCCGGTAATCACATTTGAGAAGACGGAACATGACTTCGGCAAGATCAATGAGGCAGACGGCCGTGTATCCACTGTGTTTGAGTTCAAGAACGAAGGCATGGCTCCGCTTATCCTGAGCAATGTGCGCGCCAGCTGTGGTTGTACGACTCCGACCTGGACGAAAGAGCCGATTGAGCCGGGTAAGACCGGAAGTATCACCGTCACCTACAACCCCAATGGTCGTCCGGGACGTTTCCAGAAGACCGTAACCATCACCTCGAATGCCTCTGAAGCGACGAAGCGTGTGTATATCAAGGGTGAGGTTATTCCGAAGGCTGCCAAACCGGCGAACAAATACACCATTTCCGTAGGTGCGCTGAGCATGAAGAGCAAGACTTTGGACTTAGGAACTATAACGAAAGGCGAGAGCAAGTCCGGCGAGTTAGAGTACGCTAACCTGACGAAAGAGGATCACCATGTAGAGTTATCCGCTTATATTACCAACCAAGTAACATTAGCAGACATCAAACCGGAGCAGACCGGCAAGTTCATCTTCGTTATTGACACCAAAGATCCGAAAATGTATGGTCCTCAAGAGGGATACGCCTATGTAGTCATCGACGGCAAGAAAGAGATCGATGAGGCTCACAAGCTGACCATTAAGGCGAATGTCGTAGAGGATTTCAGCGGTCTTACGGTAGAGCAGAAGCAACAGGCTCCGATCATCGAGGTGCCGGCAGAGTTCAATGCAGGAAAGGTAGTCAAAGGCAAGAACCTGAAGTTCTACTTCCCGATCAAGAACATCGGTGCCAACCCGTTGGAGATCCGTCGTGTTTACGCTGCGGACAAAGCGCTGAACGTAAAACAGCCGAAAGCCGTCAAATCCGGCAAGAAAGGTAACGTCGGCGTAGAGATCAACACCAAGAACATGACTCCGGGTGCTTACGGTCGCGAGGTCGTAGTGATCACCAATGATTACCTGAATCCGATCAAACGAGTAAAGATCAACTTCGTAGTGGAGTAATGATGGATCATCCGGAAAATAGTGCTGAATACAAAGGACTGACGGTGAACGCAGGAGTAGAAAACCTCCCTTCCGTAAACCCCTATGCCACCTTCCGCCGCAAGAAGACGGTGCTTACCCCCGAAGAATACTTCGAGGGTATCCGCCGCGGGGACATGACGATATTGAGTCAGGCAGTGACGCTGGTGGAGAGTAACCTGCTGGCGGATCAGGCGATAGCCCAGAAAGTGATTGAGATGTGCCTACCCTACGCCGGCAATTCTATCCGCGTAGGCATCACGGGTGTTCCGGGAGCCGGCAAATCTACCTTCATTGAGGCGCTGGGAAGCGAGTTATGCGACCACGGAAAGAAATTAGCTGTGCTCGCCATCGACCCGTCGTCGGAACGCAGCAAGGGTTCAATCTTAGGCGATAAGACCCGTATGAACGAACTCTCTGTCAAATCCAACGCCTTCATCCGGCCCAGCCCGTCGGCAGGTTCGCTCGGCGGCGTAGCGCGTAAGACCCGCGAGACGATCGTTCTATGCGAGGCAGCGGGCTTTGACACCGTCCTGCTGGAGACCGTTGGTGTCGGGCAATCCGAGACGGCGGCACACTCTATGGTGGATTATTTCCTGCTGCTGCAAGTGACCGGAACCGGCGACGAGTTGCAAGGTATCAAACGCGGAATCATGGAGATGGCGGATGGTATCGCTATCAATAAATGCGACGGTAATAATATAGAACGTGCGCGCGCCGCGCGTGTAAGTTTCAAGAACGCGCTGATGCTCTTCCCTCCTTCGGAGTCCGGGTGGAAGCCTGAGGCTATCTGCTGCTCCTCCATCGACCATTCCGGCGTTATGGAGGTATGGCAGAATATCGAAGAGTATATCGCCTTCACGAAGAATAACGGTTATTTTGACGCGCATCGAACCGAGCAGGCCAAGTATTGGATGTACGAGACGATCAACCAAGCGCTCCTGGACGGATTTTACAAGAACGAACAGATGGAGCACCAGATAGAAGTAGCCGAGCGCCAGGTGCTAAACAACGAGATCAGCAGTTTTATCGCTGCGCATAATTTAATCACAGCATATGGCAGGATTAACCAAAAATAACAAACGTACTCCTCAGACCACGATCATCAAAGTGGGCACCAACGAAGCCGGCAAACTGCCGCCTCAGGCGCAAGAGTTGGAAGACTCGGTGCTTGGTGCTTTGATGATAGAGAAAGATGCCTACGGAAGCGTAGCGGACTTGCTGCGCCCGGAGGTGTTCTATAAGGATCAGAACCGTCTGGTGTACGAGGCTATCCGCGAGTTAGCCGCCAAGGACCAGCCGGTAGATATGCTCTCGGTAGGAGAGAAACTACGTTCCTTAGGGACGTTGGAGAAAGCCGGCGGCGCAGTCTATCTGGCGGATCTGACAAGACGCGTAGCCTCTACGGCTCACCTGCGTTACCATGCGGAAATCATTGCGAAGAAGGCTACCGCGCGCGATGTGATTGCACTCGCAGCGCAGATAGAAGAGATGGGATTTGACGAGACCCAGGATGTGGACGAGCTGATGCAGACGGCAGAGGCAGGAATCTTTGAGATTTCGCAACGCTCCCAGAAACGCGATGTGACACAGATAGACCCGGTGATTGAGGAGGCCTTCAAACGCATGGAGAAAGCTGCTATGAACACGGGTTCGATATCCGGTATCCCCTCGGGGTTCCATGCCTTGGATAAGATCACATCGGGATGGCAGTCTCCGGACTTGGTGATCATCGCAGCGCGTCCGGCTATGGGTAAGACCGCCTTCGTCCTCTCGATGGCCAAACATATGGCTATCGACCGCGAGATTCCTACTGCCATCTTCTCACTGGAGATGAGTAATGTACAGCTTGTGAACCGTCTTATTATGAACGTCTGCGAGCTGGAAGGCGATAAGATCAAGACCGGAAAGATGAGTAAGGAGGACTCCAAACGACTCAATACGAAGATTAATATCATGAAGGGTAAGCCGCTCTATCTGGACGACACCCCTTCCCTCTCGATCTTTGAGTTGCGGTCCAAAGCGCGTAAGTTAGTGCGCGAGCATAAGGTCCAGATCATCATCATCGATTACCTGCAGCTGATGAACGCGCAGGGTAGTTCGTTTGGCAGCCGCGAGCAGGAGGTGAGTATCATCTCCCGCGGTCTAAAGGGTTTAGCCAAAGAGCTCGACATCCCGATTATAGCGCTCTCGCAACTCAACCGTGGAGTGGAAGCGCGTCAGGGAGTAGAGGGCAAGACCCCGCAGTTAGCCGACCTACGCGAGTCCGGTGCTATCGAGCAGGACGCCGATATGGTTTGCTTTATTCACCGCCCCGAGTACTACCATCTCTATAACGATGACAAGACCGGCAAAGATCTCCGAGGTCTGGCACAGATTATCGTTGCGAAGCATCGTAACGGCGCTACGGATAGTATATGGTTACGATTCCGGGGGAAATACGCGAAGTTCCAAAACGAGGACGACGCAGTTGATCCGGACGAGCAGAATAGCGTCATGCCGATGGCGGATAGCACCAATTCTGTCTCTATCCAATCCAGTATGAACGCTATGGGAGAAGACATTAGTCAATACAATTTGTAATTAATTTGAGATTTGATATATGCAAAGGACAGTAATTATAGACGCATTAAAGCGTACTGATTTTGGTTCGACCATCAATGTGCGCGGCTGGGTTCGCAGCCGCCGTGGCAACAAGAACGTCTCGTTCATTGCCCTCAATGACGGCTCGACCATTAAAAACATTCAGATCGTAGTAGATCTGGAGAAGTTTGACGAGGAGCGCCTCAAGCCTGTTACGACAGGCTCCTGTATCTCCGCTACGGGCGTCCTGGTAGAGAGCCAGGGTGCCGGACAGGCTGTGGAGATACAGTTGACCGAGTTGGAAGTATATGGCACCGCCGATCCGGAGAAATACCCGCTGCAGAAGAAAGGGCTCAGCATGGAGTTCCTCCGCACGATAGCCCATCTGCGTCCTCGCACCAATACCTTCGGCGCCGTCTTCCGAATCCGTCATAACATGGCGATGGCGATCCACACGTACTTCCACGAGCACGGATATTTCTATTTCCATACGCCGCTCATCACCGCCTCGGATTGCGAGGGAGCCGGACAGATGTTCCAAGTCACGACCAAGAACCTTTATAACCTCAAGTATAACGAGGATGGCCAGATTGACTACAGCGATGATTTCTTCGGCAAGCAGGCAGCTCTGACCGTTAGCGGACAACTCGAAGGCGAACTTGGCGCAATGGCGTTGGGTAAGATATACACCTTCGGTCCTACTTTCCGCGCAGAAAACAGCAACACACCGCGGCACCTCGCGGAGTTCTGGATGATCGAGCCGGAGGTGGCGTTTATTCAGAAGGACGAACTGATGGACCTCGAGGAGGACTTCATCAAGTACTGCGTCCGCTGGGCTCTCGATCACTGTATGGACGATCTCGAGTTCCTCAACCAGTTTGTCGATAAAGGTCTGATTGAGCGGCTCAAATCCGTAGTGGACACAGAGTTCGTCCGACTGCCTTATACCGAAGGTATCAACATCCTGCAAGAGGCGATTAAGAACGGTAAGAAATTTGAGTTCCCCTGCAACTGGGGTGACGACCTGAGCTCCGAACATGAGCGTTTCCTCGTAGAGGAACATTTCGGCAAACCGGTTATCATGACGGATTATCCGAAGGATATCAAGGCTTTCTATATGAAGATCAACGAGGACGGCAAGACCGTACAAGGCACCGACGTACTCTTCCCGCAGATCGGAGAGATCATCGGCGGATCTGTACGCGAGGAGAGCCTCGACCTACTCAATAACGAGATTGAGCGGCGGCATATCCCGATGAAGGATATGTGGTGGTACCTCGACACACGCCGTTTCGGCTCCGCTCCGCACGCGGGCTTTGGACTGGGTTTCGAGCGACTCATGCTCTTCGTTACCGGCATGCAGAACATCCGAGACGTCATCCCCTTCCCGCGTACGCCGAAGACGGCCGAGTTCTAAACACAGGATATTAACCATAAAAACACTAATAACAAACAATCGTTATGAGACACAAACTCTTATCATTGATGTTTGCGATAGCTATAGGCATCAGCGCCTATGCACAGACATCACTCAAGGGACGAGTGATCGACGAAGCGACACAGACCCCTATCGTCGGTGCGCGCATCACACTCGCTAACCAAAACATCTCAACGACTACCAATGCCGACGGAGAGTTCTCTTTGCTCTATCTCGAGGCGATGGATGAAGAGGTGGTGATCGAGGCGGACGGATACGTTGCCGCACTCGAGTTGATTAACCTGCAGGCCAACGAGGCGAACCAGTTGGAAGCCGTCTCGCTACAGCAGGACATCGTCTCCCAGACCCAGAGTGAGATCCTACTGAACCTCACCGAGGAGGAGATGTCGGACGATGAAGGTCGTTCGCAAGCACAAGCATCTTCATCGTCGGCTTCCACCGATGTCTTCAACTCTACCACCTCCTTCGGCTGGTCTACGGCACGCTATCGTAACCGCGGCTACCAGTCCTCCGCAGAGAACTACTACATCGAGGGTCTAAACTTCAACTCGCAGGAGAGAGGACAGTTTAACTACTCTGCCATGGGTGGACTCAACGATGCCAGCCGTTACAAAGAGGTGCTGAACCCGATTGAGGCAACGAACTTTACCTTTGGTGGTCTGGGTCAATCGACCAACTACCTCATGGGAGCGAGCCGCTATGCACAGGGATGGAAAGTCGGAGTAGCCGGTACCAACCGAAACTACAAAGCGCGCGTCAATGCTACCTATGCCTCCGGCGTCCTCGAGAACGGATGGGCTTTCACCGCGCAGCTAGCGTACCGATTCTCCCCGTATATCGACAATAAAGGTATCATCGGAGAAGGTATCAAGTACTACTCTCTCGGCTATTTCTTCACCGCAGAGCGCATATGGGACAATGCACGTCTCAAACTGATCACCTTCGGTGCTCCTACCGAGCGTGGACAGAACGCGGCGGTAACGCAAGAGGTTTATGACCTCACCGGCACCAATAACTATAACCCCTACTGGGGTTATCAGAACGGACACGTACGCAACTCGCGTATCGTCAAGTCCTATGACCCGACCGTCATTGCCGCATACGAATATACCATCGATGAGCAACAGAAATTCAAAGTAGCTGCCGGCTACCATTACTCCTGGTATTCCAACTCGGCGCTGAACTTCTACAATGCACCCGATCCCCGTCCGGATTACTATCGTAACCTGCCTTCCTTCTACTGGGACGGCCAGATTGCTAACCCCAATAACGAGGGCTCGGCAAAGCAGCTGTATGACGATGCCGGTACACACTACCCTTGGGGCTTGTTCATCGGCGAGGATATGAACGGTAAGTCGCTCGGATCCGGATTCATTGGGGACGACAGCAACCTCGTAGGTCCCTCTGTCAATAAAGACCAGTATAACACCCTCGTCAATCTCTGGAAGAACCGTGATAACAAGACCACACAGATTGACTGGGATAATATCTATGCGGCGAACTTCGCCAATAACCTCAATAACCCCACCGGGGCTGCGCGATATATCCTCGAGCGCCGCCATAACGACATTCAGGAGGCTACCGCGTCGTTCAACTATGTCAATACCTCGGTTGACCACCTCAAGATGACCCTCGGCGCTGAGGGTAAGTTCTCGCAGGGTATCCACTATAAAACGATTGACGACCTCCTCGGCGGTAAGCAGTGGATCGATATCGACGCTTTTGCGGACCGTGATATCAAGGAGCTGGCTACTAACAGCGGCTTTACCCAGGCGGATATCGTCAATGTTCGTAAGAACGAGATCCGCGAAGGATACGACGATGTGGTCACCGATAACGGACGACGCTTCGGTTACGACTACCGCATCAATATGGGCATGATGAAAGCATGGTTCCAGAATGAGTGGAGTTTCAACGAAGTGGACCTCTTCTACGCCCTCGCGCTCAACTACAGCTCCATGCAGCGCTCGACGAACATGTATAACGGACGTGCATGGTACCTCACTACCATCGCACAACGCCAAGACGCACTCCATGGCACCGATAACTACTGGAAATACCTCGGTAAGAAATCGCTCGAAGACATGGCTAACGGCAAGAACGTCACGCCCGGTAGTACCCTCGTCGGTGAGGCGCACCATTTCTTCGACCCCGCTTTCAAACTCGGTGTGATCTACAAGATCAACGGTCGTAACAAACTGAAACTCAATGCGCTGGCTGAGACACGCGCTCCCTATGCACGCGATGCTTATATATCCCAACGCGTACACGACCGCGTATTGGAGAATATCTACATTCACGATCATGCCAAGAACCTCTCTCAGTTCTATCGCGCCAGCGAGAAAGTGGTTTCCGCGGATCTCACCTATGAGTTCAATTATCCCATCGTTCGCGGTCGTGTAACCGGATTCTTCACGCAGTCATGGAATGGTACCGAACTCAACGGCTACTACGACGATGAGGCGCGTACGTTCGTCAATCAGGCGATGTCCGGCATCGACAAACGATACATGGGTATCGAAGCAGCAGCGGCTGTCAAACTCGGAACATACTTCACCTTAACCGGAGTGGCTTCCGTTGGCGACTACCGCTATACCAGCGATGCTATGGCTGTTCAATCGGCTGAGAACGGAATGCCGATGACGCAGGACCAATCGACCAAAGAGCTCGTCTTCGAGACTACTGATAAGGTGCTCCTCAAGGGCGTACGTCTTTCTACAGGTCCGCAGGTTAACGCATCGCTCAAACTCTCCTTCTTCCACCCGAAGATGTGGTTTGCGGACGTGACCGTCAGCTACCACGACTGGAACTACCTCTCCGTAGCCCCCAGCCGACGTATGCAGGGTCTCTATACCGGCACTCGCACGGATGGTACTGCCGTGAACGGATGGTTCGGTGACGATAACACCAATGCCATCCAGACTACAGATAACCAGTCGCTGCGCGTCTCGGTGGACGAGAACGGAAATGCCGTTTATGAGAACGCAGAGCTCGATGCAAATGGCGTGCCGGTGCTCAAGTATCCGTTTAACATCATGACCATGCAGGAGTCCCTCGCAGCTACTAACCCTCTCAACCGCTTCCTCATCGATGCGTCCGTAGGTAAACTGCTGTACCTGCCTAACCGACAGTCGCTCTCTATCAACCTCTCTGTGACGAATATCACCAATAATACCCATTTCAAGACCGGCGGCTATCAGCAGGCTCGTCTGCCGCGCTCCGTGCGTCAGGGAGAGAAAGACTACCAGAACTCTGTCATCACCGCTAATGCATGGAAATACCCGTCTAAGTACTACTATGCGTGGGGCGTGAACTTCTTCTTATCAGTAACTTATAAATTCTAAGCGCTATGAAGACCATTAAAAATCTATCCTATATAGCTCTCCTTTCCTGCGGGATCATCCTCTCCTCGTGCGAACCCAAAGCACTGGAACCCGACCAGGTTTTCGTTCAGGAAGACCAACTGGCGGCTGAACTCGAGAAGGAGAACCCTGTTCATGGCTATAAGATATACTCGCTCGATGAGTTTCTCGATGCCTTCATGACCGAGAAGGGCGATTTCGGAAACGATACCACGCCATACCGTAGTCGTTCATACGACCCGGAGCATGGTCTCTATCTCTACTCCGTCGATACAATCAAGACCGATACCCTCGGTATCTATATCCGCGGACGAATCACCACCGATGATTATGCCGGTAACTTCTACAAATCCATGGTCATCCAGCAGATCGTTGACGGAAAGCAGCAGAACCTCCGCATCTCCGTGGACCTGGGCTCCGGCGCCGGTATGTATCAGATCGGCCAAGAGATTCTCATCCGCTGTAACGGGCTCGCTGTTGGGCGTTATGCGAACCAACCACAACTCTGCGTTCCTTCGTATAACAATAATATCTACGCCATGAGTGCCTCGCAGAAGGTTGGCTGGTGCCCCGGACGTATTGAGAGCTCTGTCTTCCGACGCAATACACGTATGATCGGAGCACCGGATGTCTCCAAACTCGTTTACGACACCCTCACTCTCGCCCAACTCTATACGGAGATAGTGCGCAAGCCGAACTATAATAATATCGCTACCGAGATCCATAAGATCCGCAAGCAGGACGGACGCCTCGTAGTCATTAAAGGTGTGCATTTCACCGGGCAATATGACAATAATGGTTCGCTTGCTTACTGCGATACGCAGCACCCCGATTCGTCCTCTAACGCCAATGTCTTTGCGCCTACTACTACCAATATCGGCTATCCGCAAAGCCGGCTTGTCTCCGATGGAACCAACACCATCATGTGCTCCTGCTCCGAGTATGCGAAATTCGCTTTCTTCTATCTCCCCGGAGCCGACAAAGATGGCGTGACCCACTGCCCGGACTACTCAGGAACGATAACCGGTATCCTCGGATGGTACGAGGATAAGGCGGAGAACCTCTCCTTCGATGGCAAGAAAATGCTGGACGGCTATGAGTGGTCCGTTACTCCGCGGGGTATTCCTGCGGAGAATATCGCATGCTCGCCTGTAGTGTACGATATCAAGATGGCGAAAGCCGATGGTACGCCTTGGATACCCATGGAGTACGATCCTAACGATAAATAATCGATGAACTGGCTGGACGTCATATTGGTTCTGCCTCTGATTGTAGGCCTCGTGAGAGGTCTGATGCACGGACTCATCTCCGAGATCATCGCCATTGTGGTGGTGGTACTCGGAGTAGTCGGTGCCAAACTATGGGCAGCACCTTTTTCGGCTTTTCTGCTCGCGCAGTTGGCATGGCCGAAAGGCGTGTGCGATGTCGTGGCTTATACCCTGATCTTTCTGGCAATAGCGGTTGTCTTGTCTATCTTAGCGAGATGGATATACAAGTTCATCCGTGCGATTCATCTGGGTTGGGCTAACCGCATCTTAGGAGGAGCCTTCGGATTGGCTAAATACGGGCTGCTGGTCCTGATTGCCGTCTTTATTCTCGATCGTACCAATGACAGCCTCCATTACCTCGACGAGGCGCCGGTAGTCAAGACATCCGTCGTCTATCCGCAAATGGTCAAACTGACGCATGCGTTACTATCTTTCTCTGGGAAGTAATATAGGAGACCGTGAGCAAACGCTCCGCGCTGCGCTCACGATGATTGAGCAGCAGATCGGGCCTGTTCTGCGCTGCTCTTCGCTCTTCTATTCTGCGCCCTGGGGCTTCGAGAGCCCCAATGAGTTCTGTAACCTCTGTTGCTTGGTGGATACCGACCTGGAACCGATGGAGATGCTCCGCGCTACGCAATCGATTGAGCAAGCGCTCGGACGCACACAGAAGTCCGCCAACGGCATCTATCATGACCGCCCTATAGATATCGATCTCATCCGTGCTTTTGATAAGGAGAATAACGAGATTAGACTACAAATCTCAAATCATAAATCACAAACGAGCAACCTCCGGTTGCTTTCCCTCCCTCATCCCCTCTGGCAGGAACGGGATTTTGTACGAATTCCTTTAATGGAGATTATGCTATGAAAAAATCGGTTAAAATCACCCTCTGGGTCCTCTTTTCCGTCGTTGCTTTAGGCGTTGCGCTTTTTCTGAGCGCAGATATCATCGTCTCTACTCTGGTAAGAAAAGAAGTCAGCAAGGCTTTTGAGAACATCCCGGATGCCGATGCTGAGGTGGGAAATATCTACCTCAACCTCATCTCCGGTTCGGCTCTCGTCAAGGATATATCCTTCTCTACCCATAGTCTCTCCATTCGTATCCCTACCCTCGCGGTGTGGAATGTGGATTATCTCGCGTTATTGAAACATCGTCGTCTGGAGATCCTCGGTATCTCGCTCGATGATCCCGAAGTGGTTATTTATATGGATGAGAATAACCCAGAAGCCTTCCTCCCTGCCCTACCTAAGGATACGACTCTCGAGAAGGCGTCCTTCTGGCTGCAATCGCTCCGGGTGCGCCATATCGATATCGACCGCTTCTCAGCGAAGCTCCATAGCACATCCTCGCCGCTCGCGGTGAAAGCCGATACGCTCTCCCTGGAGTGTCATAACCTGGCATATGACTTCGCGGATTCCGTTTTCTCTTATAACGATTCTGTCTATTCCCTATCCCTCGCTGCTGCTTACATAGCCCTCCCGGACGGGATGATGGAGATGGAGGTGCATGACCTCAATACCGCTGACCAAGGTCCACTCAACCTCGGCTACACACGTATCTGGAATAGTATCTCTCATAAAAAAATGGTTGAACTCCTGCATGAGCAGGTCACATGGATTGATCTCGAACTCAATTCCGTTACGACCTCTCCATTCAACCCTATTCGGAAGGCATTGGCACAAGATTGTACGTTAGACGAGATACAAGCCGACGTACGCTGTATGCACGTCATCCGAGACGCACGACTCGCACCTAAAGTGCCCTTCGTCACGCCTCAGGAGTTCCTCCGTTCTGTACCCGTCACCTTCGCTGTCAAGAAACTCACCTCCGTCACCCATAAGCTGGATGTCGAGCTCTATACCACCGATATCAACTGCGGCAAACTCCGTCTCAAAGGTCCCTTGCATGCTACTATGACCAATGTCACCAATAAACCCGGTGCCGTTTGGCATAACCATGCTAAAGCACCTTTCGGAGCCAAAGGAAAAGTCGAGGCTACCTACGATATCCACATGAATAAGAAGTCCTCTTTTGAACTCTCTATTCATGGAAAAGATCTGGATCTGGAGAATATGAATCCTTTCATTCGTCCCCTCGTCGGCATCACTTGTGCTATTCATGTCTCCGATCTCGAGGCAGCCTATTCCGGCGATAGTACGATAGCCAAAGGATCCTTCTGCATGCAGTACCACGGGCTGGATATCAAGGTGCATAAAGAGGATAACATCCCGTATAAGATCGTTACCAAGCATGCGGATTTCTTTACCTCTGCGGCGAACTCGCTGCTCCCGAAGAGCAACCCTACCTCCGTAGATATCCATCCTCGCAAATATGCCGTTGAATGGACGCGTGACGTCTGGAGCCCCTACCCGCTCTATCTCTTCGGTCCTTGCATCGATGGTATCAAGAAGACCATGCTGCCGGGGCTCTATGTACATAAGCAGATTAATGATTAAAACGATTAAATACAAAATACATCCATGAAAAAGACGATTACCTTCTTCCTCTGCGCCCTCGCGTGCCTCGCTGTGCAGGCGCAGGATGCGCATCAACGCTATGTCGGCGGAGACATCTCTGCGCTCCCTTTGTATGAGCAACATAACTCGCCCTATAAAGACGTCAGAGGCAATAATATCTCTAATCTCATCACCTTCCTGACCAACGACTGCGGATGGAATACCTTCCGTGTCCGTATTTTTGTCAACCCCACGAAGAAAGATCATGGCGGCACCACCAACCCCTCTGTCTGTCAAGACCTCGCTTATGTCAAGGCGCTCGGCAAGCGCATCAAGGACGCAGGTGCATTCTTCATGCTCGATTTCCATTATTCCGATACATGGGTGGACGCTACGCATATACAAGCTCCCGCCGCGTGGCAGGGGGCTGATACGCAGTCTATGGCGGATAGCGTAGCCAGATACACGCGCCGCGTGCTGGATACCCTCAATGCAGCCGGAGCTACGCCGGACTTCGTGCAGGTCGGCAATGAGATCATGTACGGACTTTGCGGCATCAAAGTAAAGCCTTACGAAGACGCAAGCAGCAACTGGGACGGCTATCTCGGACTTTTGAAGGCTGGATGCAATGCCGTGAGGGAGGAATGCCCGAACGCACAGATCATCATCCATACCGATCGACCGACGAACTCCGGGTATAACAGTTTCTATTATAACAAACTCGTCAACGGCGGCGTGGATTTTGACATCATCGGTCTCAGTTACTATCCCTTCTGGCATGGCTATCTGAACGCAGCGCAAGTGGCTTCCAAAACCGATAAGAATAACCTCGTCAACGCCATCAATAACCTCAAGACCCTCTTCCCTGCCAAACGCGTGCATATCGTCGAGTGCGCCTATAACTTCCAATACTGGCCTACTACTGGCGTCAATTATGATACCCGGGATGCGTGGCCATGCTCCGTCGCAGGACAATATGCTTTTGTCAGAGATCTCGTTGACGCCCTCAAACCGCTCACGAACCTCGATGGTATCAACTACTGGTTTCCCGAGGAAGCCGGCAACGGCGACGACACGAATTGGAGCACATCCAAGGGTACGGTTATCTCTTCATGGCAGAACCGCGGCTTCTGGGATGAGAACCAGTCTACCTCCGGCCATGCGATCAACAAGACCGCTTCTGCTACTGCCGGCCGTACTCCGCAAGACGTCTGCGCACCGTATTACTTGGGTACCTTCGTCGGAAAAACACAAGGTATAGAAAACCCTTCTGCATACAATGAGGATAGCTATCGTCCTGCAAAAGTACTTCATAATGGAGTCATAACGATCATCCGCAATGGGGAATCTTACTCGCTTGATGGCAAAAAACTATAATACTATGCGAACGATCCATCTGAATAATACATTCTTACCATGTTACATATCAACGAAGAAGTAGCAAGATGCTTGCTCTGTTATGACGCTCCTTGCGGAGAGAAAGTGGCTCGCGCCATCCGCGCAGCGCGGTTCGATAACCTCTGGACGGCCGTTGAGCTTTTTAATCAGCTCTCGGACGAAGAACTGGCGCATGCCGAGAAGGCTTGTATCCATTACGACAAGCCCATCCGCATTTCCGAGCTGAAGCAAGCAATCATAAATCCTAAATCCGAAACCCTAAATCCTAATTCCTCTCTTCCTTCCTTAGCGATCAATTTCTGCAACATCCCCTGCGAGAACCCCTTCTTCCTGGCATCGTCGGCGATCTGCACGAACTACGAGATGGTGGCACGGGCGTTGGAGGCCGGATGGGCAGGCGTCTTCTACAAGACCATCTGCAAGCAGGATATTCAGGAGGTCTCCCCGCGATTCGATGCCGTGCGCAAAGAGGGTACGCCTTTTGTCGGTTTTAGAAACATGGAGCAGCTTTCCGAGAACCCCTATACCGTGGATTTCGATATCCTCCGTCGCCTCAAGCAGAACTACCCTTCCAAGATCATCATCGCCTCTATCATGGGCCAGACCGAAGAGGAATGGATTGAACTGGCGAAGATGGCGCAGGACGCAGGCTGCGATGCCGTGGAACTCAATTTCTCCTGCCCCCAGATGCGGCTGACCGGACTCGGCTCCGACATCGGACAGAACTCCGAGTTGATCCTTTTCTATACCTCTTTTGTCAAAGGAGCCGTATCTATTCCTGTCATCCCGAAGATGACGCCGAATATCATGAGCATGGGTAAGCCGGCTCTGGCGTCCTTCTACGGCGGCGCATCGGGTATCTCGGCTATCAATACCATCAAATCCATCACCATGTCGCAGGACGCCGAAGTGAGTGAGAAAAAGACCGTCTCCGGCTATTCCGGCAAAGCGGTCAAACCTATCGCGCTACGCATGATCTATGAGATAACCGGCAACCCCATCCTCCATAACGCAGGCATCGAGAAACATATCGACATCAGCGGTATCGGCGGTATCGAGACATGGCGCGACGCGCTGGAGTTCATCCAACTCGGCTGCCGCAACGTGCAGGTCTGTACCGCCGTCATGCAATACGGCTACCGCATCATCGACGACCTCATCCTCGGTCTGCAACACTACATGCAGGAGCGAGGTGTTACCGAACTCAGGACACTCGTCGGCGAGGAACTGAAGAACTTTGTTCTTCCCCATGACCTCGACCGCGAGACGATGGTCTTCCCGAAGATCGACCGCGAGAAGTGTATCGGTTGCGGACGATGCTATGTCTCCTGCGCCGACGGAGGGCACCAGGCGATCGCTTTTGACGAGGACCGCAAACCGAAGATCCTCGGCGCCAAGTGCGTCGGTTGCCATCTCTGCCGCCTCGTCTGCCCTACCGGCGCTATCGGCATAGCCAAACGCATCAACAAAACGAAATAAAACATAAGTACTGATGACGATTATCTTTGACTTAGACGGCACGCTCCTCAATACGATTAACGACCTGGGATATGCCTGCAATCACGCGCTGGAGGCTTGCGGTTTTCCGACGCATCCTATCGAGGAGTACCCGCGGTTGGTGGGTAACGGCGTGAATAAACTCATTGAGCGCGCCTTGCCGGAAGGAGAGAAGACCGAAGAGACCGTACTCCGTGTGCGGGAGTTCTTTGTGCCCTATTACGATGCCCATAACTGCGATTTCACGCGGCCGTATGAGGGTATTCCCGATCTGTTAATGACACTCAAATCGCAAGGCCATCACCTCGCCGTTGCCAGCAATAAATACCAGGCCGCGACGGAGAAGATCGTCGCCCATTTCTTCCCCGGTATCTTTGACATCGTCCTCGGAGAACGTACCGGCATTCCCCGCAAACCCGATCCACAAATCGTCTATGACATAGAAAAGAGTCTGTCAGCGAAGCGGTCTATTCTTTACCTCGGTGACAGCCTCGTCGATCGCGACACTGCCGCCAATGCCGGCGTGCCTTTTGTTGCCTGTTCCTGGGGCTTCGTCCCGCGCGAGACCCTCGTCTCCGCCTCCTGTCCCCGCATCATCGACCATCCCGAAGCCCTGCTCTCATTCGTATAAAATTAAGGGAGTTTTTCACACCCTCAGGTTTAACTCTCGGCGCTACTCCGCCGAGCCCCTAAAAAGAGAGAGCCGCCCGAAAAGGCGGCTCTCATTCTCTCTCCCCCACTTCATGGGGGAGCCGGATGGGGCTTACTCTTGCATCAGCAGTTGCATAACGACCTTGGCGCTATAGGCAACCGGGGTACCCGGGCCGAAGATGGCGGCGACACCGGCTTTGTAGAGGAAGTCATAGTCCTGCGCGGGGATGACACCACCGGCGGTCACCATGATATCCGGACGGCCGAGTTTCTTGAGTTCCTCGATAACCTGCGGGATGAGGGTCTTGTGACCTGCCGCGAGCGAGGAGACACCCAGTACATGGACGTCGTTCTCCACCGCCTGCTTGGCTGCCTCTGCCGGAGTCTGGAACAAGGGTCCCATATCCACATCAAAGCCGCAATCGGCATAACCGGTGGCTACCACTTTGGCGCCACGATCGTGGCCGTCCTGTCCCATCTTGGCAATCATGATACGG
>OCVV011294405.1_pt1 | contig 27583 bp, 32 predicted proteins | sample 1539721 | NCBI WGS metagenome assembly OCVV01 (sample SAMN02144230, study PRJEB22623) | gut metagenome | biome: sheep rumen | host: Ovis aries | place: New Zealand | reverse complement strand
CCGGGCGTGGGGAGAGAGGCCGTCCCCAGTCCAAAGGCAGAGAAGGTTATATCCTAACATCATCTCCCGGTTGATGGGGGAGAGGGAAGATTGGGAGGATATAGATAGCTCCTATTATTTCCGTCTCTGCAAAAAGATGGATGATGCCGGGTACTCCACCAACACAAAGGGAGCGGTGATCTCCAAGTTGAAAGTGGCGATGCACGAGGGGTATAAACTAAAATATCATACGAACTCCGAGTTCAAGGAGTTCAAAAGCATGTCAGAGATACCTGAGACCATAGCCCTGACTAAAGAGGAGTTGGACGCGCTCTGGAAATTTAAGACGAAATCCTCGTGGGAGGCTAAGGCCAGAGACCTTTTTATTATAGGTGTCTATTCAGCGGCGAGGTGGGAGGACTGCTCAAGATTCTCTCTTGGGAATATCTCCGACGGGAAACTAAGCTATTCCCAGCTCAAGACGGGAACAACCGTGATAATCCCCGCTGCCCCAAGACTGGTGGCATGCCTGAAAAGGAACAAGGGGGCAGCCCCGAAGCTGAGCCAACAGAAATACAACGAGGCCATCAAGGTCGTCTGCGAGAAGATCGGGATGATCCAGCCCGTCCACTACTCGATAGGGAAGGGGGCGGGGAGGGAGCACCGAGTCGAGAGACGTTGCGACATGGTGTCCTCGCACACGGCGAGAAGGACGGGTGCGACCCTGCTTTACAAGTCAGGTGTCCCCATTAAGCAGTGTATGATGGTCACTGGTCATAAGACGGAGAGCACGTTCCTTGGCTATATTCGCATCTCTAAGGAGGAGAACGCCGCCTTACTGGCGGACAATCCTTTTTTCAAGTGATTATGTCCTGCACCTGTCGCATCCGAGCCAACAGACGATGTCGGAGAGCTCCCTCGCGGAATCCCCGGATAGATAGGCCGGGGGCTCCCCTTCAAGATCAACTCCGAGACTGTCAGCTATCGCTACCGCGAGATGGTGGATTTCATGCACTAACGAGTCTTGAAATTCCGCTCCACTTGTGGATGGCCCGATAACAACCAAGGCTTCCTTCATCCGCGAATTTGCGAACGTGAAACCTTCGTTAGGTCGGCCTTCTCGCATCTTCTTCTCAGCCTTAACAAGGATATAATCAGAAGCATCCAAATCATACAAAATATCAAGAATTGCGTTATCATCGTACCCATCAGGAGCGAAAATGAAGCAAGCATGCCATCGCCCAATATACAGATCACGGAATATCATATCTACAGCAATTCGTCCCAGAAGATCGGCTCTCCCTTTGACCTGCAATCGACGACGAAGTGGTCGAAGGCTTTTGTCTTGCTGCCGTCAGGGTCGTCGAGGAAGTCCTTGACACCCAAGGCGAGCTGCTTGTCAGTGGTATAGGAGCTTCCCCAGCAGTCGGCGTAAAGCATCGCCCGGACGTAAGCGGCATCGTGCCCCTTGTCGTTCTTGAGCGTCACGCCCTGCGCCCGCATGAACTCGTCAACCTGCTCCTTCGTCATAGCCGGGACCTTGTTCCCGTTCCTGTCTGTCATCATAGACACCGCCCACTCGTAGAGCTTCTTGTTGAAGTGCGGGCCGTACTGGTCGATATATTCCTCAAAAGATGTCATCTCGGTTAGGTTTTATGGTTAGTGAAAAAGGGAGGGGCTTGCCCTCCCTGACTGTTAACGGTAACGCCCCATTGAGTCGCGGTACCTGCGCTCTTCCATGTCATCCCAGTCCCTGTGGGAATAATCCCACGGGCTGTAATCACCCCTGTCGGAGTACCCGCCACGGTTGGAGTAACGGTCGGAGTAGCCCATGCGCTCACCGTATTTCTCGGCCATATCGTCGGAGAGCTCGCATATCTTCTCGAAGCCCCTCTTGGCCATACGCATACCTTCTTTGGTGGTCGCCATCGCCTCCTTGAACTCCCGCTCGTCGGAGCCGCTTCTGAAACTTATCACTTTATATCCCATTTATTATTCCTCCTTCGCTTTTTTGCCCAGCGTCTTTGAAAGCATCCCGGTCAACGCCGCTATCTGGTCGCTCATGCCGGCCATCTGCTCCTTGAGGGCGGCTATCTCAGCTGCCTGTTCCCTCTCCCGCTTCAACTCGGGGTTGATGTCAAGGAGTATCTGGTCGCAGTTGGCCACCGTCTGCTCATAGAACTGACGTTTCTCAAGCTCGGAACTGGCCTGTCCCCTTATGGCGCTGACCTCGTTGGCGACCCCCTCTCTCGTCTCGCTGATTATTATTCCCTTCTCGGGGAACTCGGCGATAGAGGTGTTGATAGGGATTCGCTGCAACTGCTCGGCCTTGCCGTCTATCTCAAGCGTCAGGTCAAACATCGGTGACATACTCGCCGCGCCCTGAGGTATCTGGAAATTGAACTGGGGAGGGTACTGGCTGCTGAGTTGCGAGACTTTCGCTATGGCCACTCGGGGGCCGTTCTTGAAAACCACATAAACGGGTGTTCCCGGACGTAAATTGCTAAGCATGGTTGTTTATTTTTTAGATTGTTGGAGCTAACAGCTGGAGGGTGTCCGCCAGCCTGTCATAATAGAGCAGATACACTCCCGTACCCGGGACATCCGCCACGGTCCAGTTGTCGCCGCCGGCGAGCGTCACATTACTTGTCGTCCCGGCCATCGAGAACCGGACGGGGAGTGTGGTAGTGGTTCCCTCGGGGATAGCCTCGGCGAGATTGACGAGGATAAGCCCGCGGTAGGGTCTGCGGTCCCAGTCCGGGTTGAACTTGAAGTCAACCGAGGTCTCAGAGACCGCCACGGAACGCGCCTGTATAGTGGGCACTCCGTTAATGTTAACATACTGGAAAGGCCAACGTGCCATAATCGAATTGTTTATGGGCAGGTGGAGAGAATACCCCACCTGTCCAGTCAGGCACTAACCCCAGTAGCTTCCTCCGGGGAAACCGTAGCCGAAACCGTTGAAGCCGCTGCCCCAACCACCGTAGAAACCGCCCACGAAGGGAGTGTTGTTCACGGCCTGGATGTTCGGATAGGTCACAGGCACGGTGTTCGGGAGTTTGCACTTGATGTCGTTGACTTCCTGCGCGATGGGAGCGAGCATAGCACCGAACTGGGCCGTCTGCCGGGCGTTGTCGGCCTCGTTGCGAAGCTGGGTGATGATGTCGCCCTGACGGTTGATCTCGTTCTGCATGTCACGCTTCTCAGCCTGACAGAACTGGTCGATGGTTGTGGCCTTGAGATCGGCGATAGCGTCCACGATGCGCTGGTTGCCACCCATAAGGGTTTCGGTCTGTTGCATGTTCTGGATGCGGCCCTCATAGCCCTGTGTCAGGATAGCCTGCTGGGTCTGGCAGCAGCACTGACAGAGCTGGCTGGCGAGGGAGGCGTCTCCCGCCTGAATGGCGTTGATGATCTGCGCTGCGGAGAGTCCCGTCTGCCCAGTCAGAGCAGTCAGACCGTTCTGGAGCGTGGCGAGGTTGGTCTTGACGGTGTTCACATCGCTGTTGAGAGTGGTAGCCACGAGGCGAACATCGGCATCGGTTCCGTCGATAGCCCTGAGGATGGTCTCGGTGTTGTTGTTGGCCGTCGCCTGAGCCCCGAGGGATGCCGCCGCTGCGCCGTTGTTTCCGCCGCCCCAGTTGCCGAAGCCTCCGTTGAAGAATCCGGGCAAGACGCTCCCGAACAGTCCGCCGAGGAAAGCGCCGAAACCGGAGCCGCCGAACAGGCCGTTACCGAAGCCTCCGTATCCGTTGCCATAGCCTCCCAGAAGGGGAAGGGTCATGGCGAAGGGGATGTTGCCCCAACCATTGTTCTGGTTGTCGGGCATGATGATGGTTTTGTCTTCTGCCATAAGATTAAAAGTTTTAGATTAGAACTGTATTGCGAAGTTCGGCAGATGTCAGCGGGTGTGGAAGTCTATGACAAACTATCCCTAATCGGCTGGTAATGAGCCCCTGTTTGTCCACCTCGGAGGGACTTTTTCACGGAAGGCTCCGAAGTCGTGATAGACCATCCTCTTGGGCTCCGGCATTATGTTGCGGTGAATGACATGACGGACGTTATCCTCGGACTGGTGGTAATATCCGGCTATCTCCTTGACTGTAGCCTTGATCCCTCCCGAGGAGGTGATGGCCTCAAACATGGCCCTCACATCATCAATACTCATGACACCGTGCCTCGCCTTGTATTCGAGGATTCCGAAAAAATCACCGAGGGCTTCCCTCATCACATTGTCAGTTCTTTTTCCCATAGCAGATTATTAGTATTTGTTCATATCATAAAATCGTGTATCTTTGCGATACCCCTACCGGCATAAAACAGGATGCACTCGCAAAGGACTTTGAGCCCTCGGAGCGAGTGCGTCTTGCGTTATGTAAATCGGTAGGGGTACTTATTTACAACCGGGGGCTTTTTTATTTACCCCCTTTGGCCAATCTCCCCCGCATCTCACGACGAAGGGGAGCGGCCTATGAACAAAACATGTGATGCCGCCAGTTACGGGAGGCGGCGACCCGTTATCAGAACCTATATTGCAAGCCTATCGTGGCCCCAAGCCCCGCATGGACTTGCCCGCTTGGCGTGGCGAGGACGGAAGGACCAGCCGTTATTCCAAAAGACAGTTTGGGAGCGGGAGTCCTGACCTTTTCCCTTATAGTGATGGTGGTCGTCGTCGGCCAGACGATGAGCGAGTCAAGGGATGGCCTCCAACCTGACACGACAGCGTGATAAAGGCTGTCCTCGTGATAGACCCTCCGCTCTATGGGAACATCGACCAGAACCGTGTCCCGCTTGATCGTGGTGAAGTATGTCCGCACCGTGTCATGAATATAAGATGCCACATAAACGGGCTTCTCCCGCGTTATCGTGTCGTGGATGGTATAACTTACCGTGTCCCGGATAACATGCGATTCCGGGCTGGTTCTGGCCGTCCTGCGGCCATATCTGCACCCGATAAGGAATGACACCGCCACGACAAGCAGGATGCCGAGGAAAGACTTGATTAATTCCCTTATTCCGTCCATAGATTCTCTTTATAAAGCCCCGCCCGGCTGGTGACGGGGCAACCACATAATTAATAACACTGAATCGGAGGCGCATCACTGCGGCATGGTCATGAAAAACAACATTATGAGAAAGAAAGAAGCCGCCGCCCAGCCACGGCGGTTTACTACTTTATCGTTATGAAGATGTTCTCGCCCCGGTCATCGGCCTCCTTCAGCTTATACCAGAGCCTCCTGAAAGTCTCGGTCGATTTCGTCACCATGCCCTTCCGGTCATTGACTCCCACGAGGACGCAGCCGGAACTGTCGGGGTTGGCCTTGTTCCCGATATGTATGAGGATGCCGTCGAAGCCGGGGACACCAAGGAGCCTGGGGACGAATCCGTCCGTGAAGCCGTAAGACTTCTTGTAGTTCCATTGTGAGAACTTCGGGGACTTGACCTGCATAGTCACTGGGTACCTGCCCGTGGGGATGGCGGTCTCGTCCTTCACCTTCCGTGATTTGATGACGGACAAGGGCATGGTCTTTATCAAGCCCCTGTCCTTATCTTCCATCGTGTTACAGAAGAACTCGCCGTCAACATATAGGTTGCCTACGGTGTAGCCGGTCTTCTTCCATTTGCGGTCAACCAGCAGCTCCACCTCTCACCTCCTTGGCGTACCTGCCTTTATTGTCCCTGCTGCGATGGAGCCGGGCGATCTCGTCCTTGAGGGTGGCGAGCATCTTGTGGCACTCGTCACGGCTGTCGGTGCAGTCCTTTACCATGCCACGTAGCTCGGCTATCTCCTTTTCTTGGAGCGTCACCTTCTCCCGGAGCTTTCCCATCTCCTCATTCTGGTACTCGATTGTCGGCTTATAGACCTCATCAATGATCTTGCGGATGACCTCGATCTCCTCCTGCTTTGCGTTGGCCTCTTTCTCCTTCGCGCTTGCCTCCTTGTCCTTCACGTCTGCCTCTTTCTCCCGGCGTGTCAGCTTGAGGAAGAGGAACTTGCTGAAGTCCCATGCGATAATGGTCCCTATCGCTGTCAATATAGTCTCCAAGCTCATCACACGCCCTCCTTGTCTTTGGTCTCGGCCTTCCAGAGTCGGACGAAAATCGCCACGAAATAGATGGCGTCGAGGATGAACGGGACCCAGTAGATCTTGTCAACCGCCACGGCGGCGTTCCCCAGCCCGCCGAGGGTCAGTATCGCCAGGATGAAGGTGGCGATAAGGTAAAATGTTCTCTTTGTCATGACATTATGGTATTAGTTGGTTAAATCTCCTTCCAAAGGGACTCCGTGCCTGTCGCTCCCGGCTTCCACACGTTGTTGTCGATAAGTGACTCCCAGGTCTTGCCGTTGTGCTTGACCTTGTCGCCTTTCATGTAGCTGTCGGTGCTTCCGGTCGGCTGCCGCCATGCAGGAATCTCGGCTATGCTCACCTCCGTGTAGAGGGCTGGCGTGTCATCAGGCTCCCAGTCCATCTGCGCCGTATGCGCCTGGACGACCTTATAGAGCTTCCCGTTGAACCAGTACCTCTCACCGACATTGACCTGTTTGCCGATCATACTCGCCCATGTTGGGTAGATGGCGGCCACCTCGAGCGCATCCTCGTCGGGCAGGTCGGCGGCGGTTGATGAGAGCATCCTCTTCACCGCGGCCATTATATCCTCCATTTCCGGCTCGGTGGCCTTCATCGGCTCTGTCTCGGGCGGAACATAGGGAAGCCATCCGGCCTCGGCTATCTGCTCTTCTCTAGGATTCGAGACCCACGTCCCGTCCTCCATCCTTATGGTCTTGCACGGGTCGAACACCATGCGGTCGTTGATTATCTTGTAGTACATTATTCTTTGTATTTGATTGTTATGTCTATCGTTCCCGGCAGGGCGTATCCCGTTGAGTAGAACAGGCTCAGCGTGTTTGCATATTGCATGTTCGCCGCTATGGTGTTGGACAGGTTCACGCTTCCGCCGGAGATGGTAGCTGACCCGCCTATACCCGCCTTCCACGATGCGGTAAGTGTGAAGGTTGTCCCGGCCGGGTTCTCATTCTGGTTCACGCTTCCAAGCCTTACCAGGTAGCTGCCAAGTTCCACGGTCGGGAGGACGCTCCAGCCTGATAGTCGGATGGGATAGAACGAGGTAGTGGGGCGGGATGTCACAGTGAACACAGCGGTCAGCGACCACTCGCTCTTCTGGTAAAGGGCTATCCCCGTGTCCACGGTCTCTATTGACCCGCCGGAGAAGGAGCGGGAGAGTGTGTAGGTCTTCCACCCGCCGCCCGCCATCATCATCCTTCTTCTTAGTAATAAATCGTCCATAGCCTACACCTCCTTGACATAAGCCACACCGTCCAATACTGACACCTCGTAATACTTGTTGGCATTGATAGTAGGCGCTGCGCCATCCCATTTTGTTATGGTCGATGACCAGGTGATATTCGGGGCTGTCGAACCAGTGGAGAATGTCCAGAAGTAGTGGTTGGTCGCGCCTGATGCCCCTGCCGCCATCGCAAATGTTGTGTCCCTAGAGAGCTCACCAAGGGCGTACTGTCTATTTGGAAGCATACCGCCAGAGGGCTGCGAGGTCTGGAGGGTGGTGGTTACTGATGCTCCACGGATATCACCCGCGACGTCGAGCTTGTAGGCGGGGGAGGGAGTCCCGACGCCGACGTTGCCGCCGAGAGGGTTCAGCATAAGGTGATATGCCGATGCTTGCCCATCTGACCTGCCGACTTGCAATCCGACATTACCGTTTCCCTCGACCCACTCGAACAAGCCGTATCTTTCATTCACGGATTTGATGCCAAGCGCCGTTGCCCCCTCCATTGTGCCCAAGGTCGGGGTGGTGGACTCACCGACAAGAAGCCCAGACATCCCGCTCATGTAGCCAGATATATTAGCAGTCCCGTCAAAACTCTGTCCCCAGATAGTGCAGGCAGTCTCAAGCTTCGTGGCGGACGCGACGTTGTCATCCTTACAGGCGAGAGTACGCCAAGATTTATCTCCGATATCGGAATCTGTCCCAGAACGCACAGCTATCAGGCCGTTATGGTCGTACGAAAATACAAGCTGCGCCAACGTGTCAGAATCGTGCCCCCGCACGACTAATACATTGCTGAAGTTGTAATAATCAGACGGCTTCCCGGGATTATTCGAACTGATGCGGACTACTCCCGGTGACAGGAATGTGGACAGATCGGATGAAACGTTTATGAACGTGCGCAAAAACCTGTCGCTATCCAGCCCATCCAGCAAATCCGCATCCAACCCACTTCCTGAGCCGTCGTTCCCAGAATCCCATATTCGTGTCCAATCATTAGCCTGTGTATAATGCGCCAAACTATCAGGCCAACTCATCAATGGCCTTAACGAGTGTGTATTACCTTCGGAGTCTAAAAACTCTAAGTTAGTACCATAAGTCAGTGTTGTTGTCCCTGTTATCGTTCCTCCTGTCAATGGAAGATAGCCAGATAATGCTGACTTCACCCCTCCAGATGTAACGAGATTGTCGCTACCAGATGTAGGGGCGGAGTCGATGCCAGGGATTCGCGAGTCCCTGACCTCCTCCACGCTGTTGTCAGGGAGCTTTACCTTATCAATCGCCATGGCCTAAGGTTTTTGCAATTCGAGGTCGTCATACTTCGCCACCTTAACCTTGTCGTTAGTCCCGACGGTTATGGCCGGGGCTGACCTCAAGGCGGCGGAGCCCACATTCGTCACGGCTGTCCCGGTCACAGCTGTCCCGAGTCCTGTCATCACGTCCGAGCCTCCGCCTCCGGCGCTCACCCCTCCGGTGGCCACGGTCTTCGCGTCACCGAGAGTCACCTTGCTCGCCTCCAACGCCGAGCCGAGGGTAGGGGCCGCGCCGTTCCCACCGCTGATGATGAGGGTCGTGGCCTCGTTGCCCGTGCCCATGGCGAAGTTCCATGTCGATGCCGAGCCGACAGATGTCACGTTGGGGATGGACACGGAAGCGTTCCCGGTCACGTTGGGGACGGTCGTGGTCTCCAGCTTCCCGGACTGACCGGGATAAGACTTCACGAACGTGTCCGAAGTCCCGCCGCTGATGTCCACCGGTGGCTGGCTGGCGGTGAAGGTTGTTCCCTCACCCAAAACCATGTCTCCGTCACCCTTCTCCAATGTGAGGTTGTCAAGGTTAAGCTCGGTGGTGCCCAGCTTCTCCCATGTGTAGGACGACCCGCTCTGGACTGTCACGTACTCTATCTTCACGTTGTCCCCGGAGCCGTCAGGGTCAGGCACGAGGTAGATGTGCCCCAGCGTGTCCTCCGACGCCGTTGGCAGTGTGTTGACGGCGAGGTAGCCGCCCTTCATCGCCTCCGCTATGGCCGCCAACACCTCCGCGCGGGTGTAGGTCTCCGATTTGGTGTACACATTCTCCAGCTTGCTCTGGGCGTCAGAGTCGGCGAGAATGTAGATGTTCCCCGAGGGGAGCTTTATTCTGTCAATGATTGGCATATCTTATCTGTTTTTTTGTTAATTCCTGTTCAGCACCAGCGTAGTCCCCTCGACCTCGAAATTGTCGTCAACGTTCAGCTTGTTGTTCCACGCGGCTCTTTCCGCTGGCGTTATGTGCCTCACGTTGTCGTTTATATGCTCGAGGAGGGTATCGGCCACATCGTCCCCGACAAAGGCCAGGTCGCTCACATAGGCGTTCCCCGAGCCGATCTTCACCCCCGGCACATAGACCGTCTCACCGTCAATCTCCCTGGATGACTTGTCGGTGTAGATTATCAGCTCATCCTTGGCCGGCACATAGTCCTGCCCCGCCCAGTATTCCGTCGTCCCCGACTTTATCGTGGCCTTCACGTCAACCCTGTCCAGTATCTCCTGGACCTCGTCAAATGTCTGGTGCAGTCTCCTCTTTGTAGCCATCTCTTAACTTGTTTTTGTCACATACACCCTTCCCCCGTCAATGGTCAGCACCATCTGGTCGGAAGCCCACAGGCACTCCTCGCCGAGGGAGGTGGAGCAGACCAGCCCGAAGGCGCAGGTCATCCCGTCCTTCCTCACCGCCGAGGCCTCCATGCCACCGGCCCTGGTGAAACTGAAGGAGCAAGACACCCTCATGACCGCCTTCCCGGCGAGCCTCCCGCCCTCCCTCGACAGGGCGGCGGACAGCCCACCCACACGGCGGACGACGGCCTCAAGGCAGGATGTCGGGCTCATAGGCTTTTCAGGTTAACGAGTTTGTATCTCTTGATATCCCGCCGGAATCCCTCCTCGAAGTCATCGTCAGGGACGTGGGCCTCGAATATGATATACGCCTCTCCCGGTCCGAGCAGCGAAGAGTTCAGGCAGATGTACCACTGCCCGTCCCTGTTGATGGAGGTCTCAGGCGTAAAGGTGACGCTCTTGTTCCCGCGCGTGACGGTGATGACCCAGTCGTCGGTGTCCATATCAAACCCCTCGCATTCCATCGTCACGGCCCACTTGAGGCCTTCTCCGACCCAGGCGTACTCGCCGCCGTTATCGCATCCGCACCCGCATCCCATAGCCTATTCCTCCTCCTTGAAAAGAGGCTCCAGGAGGGTGAGCTCACCGAGGAAGATGTCGGTGTCGGTGTCGGCGATGGCCTTGGCGAACGCCTCCCTGTCGATCTTCTCGAGGGTCACCTCTACCTCCTCCCTCAGGTACTTGTCGTAAGCCTCGTTGGCCCCGTCCTCGTCTTTCTGGTCAACGAACCTCTCCCTGAGTCCCGCCACGAAGTCGTCATGCTCTTTCTGGTAGCGGAACAGCTTGAGGTGCGCGGAGATGAGCGCGCTCTTAACGGTCTTGTCTGTGATTCCCGCGGTGCGGATCTTCCCGAGCGTGCGGAAAAGATTGATAATGTCGATTCTTCTCATGATTGTATGTGTTTAGTCATTATTGTATTGCAGTCCTATGTATATCGGTGTGGTAAGCCTATCCGCTCCATCGTATAACATGTAGAGTTCCGGCCTCGCTGAACCCACTGACACATTACCGCTCTGCCCGCTTGTCAGGATATTCTGGCAATACATTACGACATATACCGTCGATCTGCTCGCTATGTTTATGTCGTTGCTCGAGTCGGCTTGTGTCAAGTTGGCACTGGCTGATGTCGCATACCAGAACCGAGGGCTTACCGGGTTGGTCGCCGGTGTACTCCAATTCACACCGTTCTTTGAGAGCCGAATCTGCACGCTTGAGAGCCGGAAACGCATGGTGGCGTTACCGCCGTTGTAAATAGCGAACCCGAAGCAGAGCGTTCCCCCCGTGTTCGAGAACCCGATATCGTAGTAGGATGAGCCGGTCTGGCCAAGATAGCTGCTTGCGTTCGTCCCATAGTTCTGGTACGATATACTCGTAGTCGGCAGGGCGTTTCCTATCCTCCCGAGCGTGAAAGTGAGCGTCAGGTTGTTCGACACAGTGATGGTGCCGTGTCCCTGAGAGGCCGACCCAAGCGGCAGTGCGATAAAAGTCTGCTCGCCGGGGAGGGAGTCCGAGCCATAGTATCTCGACGACGCGGCGCAGATGTAATAATTAACCTCAGCCTCTCCAGAGCCAATGCCGACAAAGGGCTGCTCTGTGAGCGAATAGCGCACTTGAGACACCGCCTGGCTTGAGTTCGCCGCCCAGTCTCCCAAGGTATATTGCGCGGTGTGGTAATAAAAGGAACTTCCTTTGACGAATCCGACGGCAAGGTAGTAATTCGACAGCCCAAGTTGCGACACAAAGTCCGACAGGCTTATCGCATAGGTCTGGTCGGCGTTCTTCATGAGGTCAAAGTCGATATGGTCTCCTGCGACCTCGGCGATGTTGATGTTCCCGATTGAGAAGTCCTGTATCGGTTGTATAGAGGAGCGCAGATAGTGGTCGAAGTCCATGAACCTGAATGGCGACCCATTAGCCAAACCCTGAGGTTTGAGATACTCGTACGCGTTCCCATCTGTGGCGGCGCTTATGAAGGAATTTTTTTGCACGGCCATCGTCGTACCGTCTATCTGATATTCCGACGGCCTGGACAGCCCCCACAACGCCGCCGACCTCTGCGCATCAGTGGGCGTCGATAACTGATTGAGACGGAACGGCTTGTTCTTCGCCCATTTGGTTATCTCCCCTTTCCTAATGCAATAATCAAGGTAACCGGATGTGCATCGTGTCGCCAACTGTATGTCACCGCCCGCATTGATGTTTATAGGGACGGTCATTAACTGTGTACTCTCATTCCAAGGCATATCCTATCCCTCCTCTTTTCCGGCGGCGATCCATCCATCCGCCTCGAAGTTTCCCTTAACGACGATAGTGTTCCGTTCCCGGTCGTATGTCATGATGTCGATGCCGTCAACCTTGGTCACTGGTCTCTCCGGGACGGGTTGCGACATGATGTCCTTAATGATGGCGTCCAGCTCCCTGGTTGCCCTCCGCTCCTCAAGCATGACCGCCAGGCATACCCCTGCGGAGAAAAGCGAGATGATGATCGCGATGATTGATATTGCCATAGTCATTAATATTAAGTTGTTGACACCCCGCCAGCGCTGATCCAGGAGTCAGACGCTATTGGGGCGTTGGTCCTGATGCATTGGTTGGTTGAGTCGTAATAGACGTAGATTCCGTCGGCGAGGTACACCCTCCTGGTATAGGTGTTCTTCCAGTAGGCGTTGGACGCGCCGAGGTCGTAACCTGTGGACTGCGACGTGGAGTTGGTGGACGGCCGCATCGTACTCGCGTAGAGCGTGCCCGTGAGCGCTTTCCCGCTTCCCGCCGACAGGGGCAGGTAGGAGCCGAGCGAGGCGGTCGTGGCGTAGCTGGAAAGGGTATTTGTCAGAGCCTGGTTGCTCACATAGCCGCCGAGTACGGAGTTCAGCCCGTTGGTGGTAACATACCCTGAGAGGTCTGGCACGGTGTCGGTCAGCTTGTACCCGGCGTTGGTGAGGGCGGTGGCTATCTGCGTCGTCGTGACCGTCCCTGTATATCCGGCGACCGAGGCGACCCCCGACGTTCCGCTCCCGCCGTCCGGGGCGTAGAGGGTGATGGCGTTGGCGGAGCCTATCTTTATCGTCGCTATCGAGACCCCCGAATCGAGTATCTGGTGCACGCTGACCTTCGGAGCGTAGAGTGGCGTGGCCGTCCCGTCAACGGTTATCCTCCCCACCAGTGTCCCGTTTGTGGCGTCGGTGACGTCCCCTTGGGCCACTGACACCGTGGAGCCGCCGGAGCCGGATGTCCAAGGGACGTTGACGTACGCTCGGTTGTTTCCATCCAGCTCGACGGGGTAGGTCTTGCCGCTCTGCTCGTAGCCTATCCTGATTCCTCCGAGGGCGTTCGACGTGGCAGCCGGAAGGGTGTAAGAGCCGCCGCTGGAAGGCGCATAAATGTCGTAGCCCGAACCGTTCACGGTGATGGTGGCTAATTTTGTTCCCGATTCAACAATCGGGGTCACGGTCACGGTGGAGCCGCCACTTCCGCCGCCGCTTACGTGATTGGCGATATATGCGTAAGTCGGTTGCAACGACCAGTCACCCTTGTTAGTGTATATGAGGATGACATTATCCCCGATACCCCAGCTCTTGTAACCTCCCGAGGAAAACACGCTTTTGTCTCCGGTAGAGTTTACATTGATAGTGACATTGGACTGCGTGTCCGCAGGATAGGTCATATAAACGGTCAGCACCGTACCTTCGGTGAGATTATCTGACGTGAACCCTGTCGCCGTAATCGAGTATGCGTTCCCCGATATGCCGTTACCTCTGCCGTAGAAGAACTTGGGCTTGATGGAGACACCGTTGTAGGTGATGTCGGAGCCGGAGGACACGATGCGTATGACGCTGTTCCTGGAGTCGTAGTAGGAGTAAACGCCGGAATTGAGGTATATGGCTCTGGCGAATAACGCACGGATGTACCTGTTTGTCGCGCCTAAATCGTAACCATCCCCCAGGGAAGAAAGGGCTCCGGCGGACGTGAGGCTTAAAGTGCCGGTCACGTTAGGACTTAATCTGAAAGCGTTGATCGTGAACCGCCGAGCTCCGTCAACGAAGAACTCGTGGCCGGAAATAGCCCTATATCCGATCCACGATTGTGCCGCTCCCGTCGTGGAGTTCTCCCCCGATGCACCCTGGATTTTCGCCACCTCGTCGCCATTCCCGTCAATAAACCTGAAGGAGTAACTGTTGTTATAGCTATTGCCCGTCCCCGACGGCATTTCTATTACACCCGCCATCGTCCCTCCCGTGAGAGGAAGGTACCCCGATATGTAGTCCGTCACGTCCCTCGCCACCCACTTCTGCGTCAGGGAGTCCCACATGAGGGCGTTCCCCTCCACGGGCGACACGGTGGTCACGTCCACGTCAAGCAGGTCGCGCAGGTACGACGACCCACCGCCCCCAGAGCCAGCCGTGGAGACACCCCCGGCGGAGACCCATGAGTCGGAGTAGAAGGGCAGCGAGGACTTGAGCGCGTACACGGGCGTCTCGCCCTCTCCGGCCACGTTCACCACCTCAAGATAGCCGCCTGCGGAGCCAACGTACACCCTGCCGCCGGAGCGGATATCCCCGTTGACGTCCAGCTTGTAGGCGGGGGCGTTCATGCCCACACCCACGTTGCCGTTGTCGAGGAAGGTCATGAGCTCGCCGGACACGCTGCCCCAGACGAAGCCGCGGTCGGCGTACCGCCCGAAGACCGTCCTGTTCGTAGAGGCGAAGCCTATGGACGCCTCGCCGCTGTTGGATGACGTGACCTCTATCCCTGTCGCCCTGTCCGTCGACGCGTACGAGAGCGAGAGAATGCCGTCCACGTTGTTGGTTCCGTCGAAAGGCTGTCCCCAGATGGTTCTGGAGTCCTGGAGTCTCGCGGCGGAGTTAGCGACCCCGCCGGTGAAGTTGCCCTGGAGCGTGTCGATGTCCGTCTCCGCCGCCGATATGGCCGCGTTGGCGGTGGCGAGGGCTGACGTGGTGGCGTAACCCGCGAGGGCGGTGTTCAGTACGGACGTGGTGACGAACCCGGTCAGGTCTATGGTGTCCGCAGTCCACTTCGAGCCGTCATAGACAAGAGCGTCGCCCGAGTGGGGATTGAGGTTGTCATCCACGTCACGCAGCTCACGAAGCCATGAGGCGCCGCCCTCATCGCCACTTGAGCCGATCCCGCCGGCGGAGACCCAACTGTCGGAGTAGATGGGGAGAGTGGAGTGGAGCGCATAGACAGGGGCCGACGCGGTGCCGACATTGACCACCTCGAGAACGTTCCCCGACGAGGAGGCCGACTGCTGGGCGGTCATGGTTATCCTGCCTACGCCTGTCATGTCTCCCGATATGGACGCGGGAACCCCGGAGCTCCAGTAGGTCCGCCCCCATGCGGTGCGGGTCTCGCTGCCCGCCAGCCTGAGGGCTGATTTCGCGGAGCCGTCGGTGAAATATCTCTGGAGGACGGTGAGGTCAGAAGCGGCTGCCTTGGCGTCCAGCGCCGATTGCAGCCCAGTGATCTTGGATATGGCGAGGGAGGGAACGTCAACGGCGTCCAGGGAGCTCTTTTTTGCCCAGGCCGACACGTCACTCGCGGGGAGGGTCGTCGGATAGGCCGGGAGGCTGACCACCCCATTAGACGGGTTATATGCGGTATCCCCGACCTTGACCTGCGTCACCGTGCCGATATTCTTCGTGAAGCCCCAGCCCGCCACTGTCTCCTCTGTCACCTGCGTGCCGCTCGCCTCCTTCGCCGTCCACTTGCCGAGAGTTCCGTCGTAGTAAAGGTACTTGCCGTAGTTGGATGTCGAGTCTATGTTGTCGTCAACATCAAGAAGCTCTCGTAGATAAGACGACCCGCCCCCGGAGGTGTCGCTTATGCCTCCAGAGGAAACCCAGCCCTCGGCGTACATTCCAACGTACTTCGGGTTGAGCTTCAGCCTGTATCTCGTCTCGCCGTTCTCCTCGTAGGTCTCGGAAATGAACCAGTCGAGGGATGGCTGCGGCGATGATGATCCTTGCGACTCGCTTTCCACCGGAGATGACGAGGGGGTCGAGCCACCTCCGCTTATGGTCTCAGTCCATTCAATCGGTTTCCGTTTACGAAGAGAGACCTCATAAACCGGAATATTACTGGCTCCCTCGTCAATCCGCAAAGTATCAATCAGCGCGTAGTCCTCGCCACCGTCAATAATCTCGTCGCCATAAAGGTGCATCCACATGCCCTCTCGGAGGATGCGGTTTTCGTTGAGGACTTTCTTCGAGTCAATCCCAGGCTCATAGAAAGGGGACTCGGAGCTTATATTCTCCAACAATCTTTGAGCCTCCTTGAGCAGCCTGATTGACGCCATGGATATGTATAGCTCCGGCATGGCAATGCCGAGAAGGACATATCTGTCTCCTGGGGCGATCTGGTAATCCGTATTGGGATACCATAACCCGGTGTCCGAGTCTTTTATCCTGCCGAGGGTCAGCGACCATGAGTCAGATCCTCTGACGTAAGATGCCGCCTTGATAGGGAAGTCTCTCGCGGCGCACATGCCGTCAATCATCGAGATTTTCTTGCCCCCGCCCAAATCAGCATATTGAAGGATATTGAACCCTATCTGGGGTATCGTCACCTTGAACGTCTTCTCAAGTGATGTTGACCATCCGAGGAAGATTTCACCCGCCGAAATGTTGAACGTGTAGTCACCAGGGACGCCGCTTGTCTCGACCGTATAAATCAAGGAAACCCCAGTCATTCCTGACAGGTCAATGTCAAACACCGCGTCTTCCACAACAAACTCATATCTGCCGGTCGTGGAAGTGGAACGGATGTCGATGGGGACAACCTGAATTATCTCGTTAGAACTTGAACGGGCGATCATACGCACGGTGGCGGTCAATCCGATAACGTGATCCACCGCACCCGCCGTGACTGAGCCCGACAGGCTAAGCACCGCATGAAGTTTGTTGGCTGGGCTTGTCGGGGCATAATCTCCGATATTGGCCTCTTGGAACGGGTTCCCGTTGGACTCGATTATTGACGCGTCTGTGACATCTTCTGAGCTCTCGTCGTATTGGACTCCTGAGCTTGACGAGCCGCCATCATCGTCCGGATTAATGGCGGAGACAATCTCATCAATCCGGTCTGCCCTGTTCCATACTGATAGGGAAGGGACATAACTCGTGTCGGAAATTTGCGCCTTGCCGTCAATGACATCGCCAATCGTGGCTCCAGATATGGATGGGAATATTTCCGGGTAGTTATTGTCTGACCCATCAAAATAAGCGTATCTTGGGATTAAGCCGTGTTTCGCGATGGCCGAGGCGTTCTCAATGTAAGCGAGTCGGGCATCAGGAAGGCCGTCGGTGCGCCCCCACCCGTTGTAATCAAGCCCCGCTACCTCATTTATGGGAATCATTAGGTGTTCGATGTCCACGCTCTCCGCATCCTTAATGCCCTTTGAGCGGTAATAATCCGTGGGCATGTTACGCATCGAACCATAAGCGTATAACCTTGTCCCCATATTGTCCGCGTTAGAGACCGACCTGGCGATAGTCACAAGGCCATTATCTCCAATGCGACCGTATGTGGTCGTGATGTTCGCCGATGTCCTCTTGTTGGGAGCTCCGATGACTATCCTATTGCGGCCTCCACTGTAACTGTACGACCATCCCAAACCATTCCATTTCTCATATATCTGGTCAAGGGCTCCAAGACACGAGACCCCGCTAACCGAAAACTCCGTCTCCGTGGCAAGGGTCTCGATAAGCTCGGCATCGGTTTCAGAATCGAGTCCCGAGACTATCACCACCTCCCAAAGACTGGAGGGGAACCAATAGTCGAGACACGCCTGAATCCTCTCTGCCACATTCGCCGGGGTACCATAGAAGGATACCGTGTTCCTTGTGGAAAAATGGATAAGGTTATCGAATGGGACAAGATCGACGAAAGGCGCTATCTCAAGCTCTTTCGTTGCGTCGAAGAACTGGACGTTTTCGTAAACGAAAGACCCGCCATATAGGTTGAGCTCTCCCTGCTTTGTGACCTTCGGTGTGTTGTATAGCTTATACCGGAGCCCGGTACGGTTATAGTCAACATAGTCACCAGCCTCAAGGCTAATCGGGGTAGGAGAGCCTATCTCCCCAAACTCGAGATAGCCGGGCTTGAGGTATGTCCCATAGTAAACAGGCGCTCCGGTCGCCTTGACCGTTGAACCGTCCTTTGATATAATCGAGTATTCCGCCATGGCTATGCCTCCACAATCTGGTTATTAGCGAAGGCCATCTCCGTGGTCGGGTCATTGACTTTCAGGGTGATGTCAAAGATCAACCTGCAATGTCCGTCCATCTCGTCGAAATCCCCATCTCCTATCTCAGGGAACTCATCCAGACGCACCTTGCGGAATCCGAACTTTGTCCAGTCATCGTAAATCTTGAACTCTCCGCTCCGGATCGCATTCTGGAATGACCTTACGGCGTTTTTCAACTCTTGGCGAGAAGTGCTTGAGTTCGACGATTCCGTGAATATCACACACTTCGTCTTGAGTGTGAACGCCTCGTAGTTGAGAGATTCGTTCCATTCGTCATCTCCGTCCCTGTCTTTCCAGTCGTTCTTGTAAACCTCCTTGACTCTCCTTTTCGACGGATACTCATGCACCATGATAGTGACACCATACGCCGTTCTAATATTTACGGCATTAGTATCCGTTCCCCTTTGGATATAGAAGGGGGCGTAAGACTTCAAAGGAGGGAGATAGATTGCCATACATCCAAAGATACCCTCCCATGAGGGAGGGTGCCGAATAATTATTTCCCATTATTTCCCTACTTGGCCGTCCTGACCGCTGAGCCTCCGGAGGGGGAGGCCGTAATGACGCTCTTGAGCCTCGCCAATATCTCCTCATTAGACCTCGCCGTGTCGTAGGTGTTAGCCGCGACTTGCGCCATGTATTCGTTGTAGTTCGGAGCGCTCTGGGCTTGTATCGACTCCCTTATCAGCTTGACATCCTGCCATCCTGACGTCTGCATCTGCCGCACCACCGACAAGTCCGCCCTCATGGCGTTCATATAGGAGGCGATAAGTGTGCTATTCCCTTCCACGAGTTCCTTGTTTATCCCGGCCTTCAACGTGTTCTCGGAGTTGGCGCTCTCGTTCCCCTTGATATACGGCCTCAACGGCTCAAGCACCTGCTCAATTTGCGGGGCCATAGCGGCTACCGCCTCCATCCCGGATGCGACTATCTCCATGGCCTTGTCCATCTCTCCGCTTTTGAATGCTTCCCGCAGTTGCTTCTGCATACCATCGTCAAAGACATCCTCAAGGAGCAGGGATTGGACGGCCATCTCGGCGTATTTGGTGGCGACGGAATCAAGGATGTCCGCATAGTCAAGGGCGGCATTCCCGGCGGTCTTCCACTGGTTGACTATGGCAGAGGAGGCGCTTGACGTGATGTCCCCCATGATATTGGAGATGACTCCGTCAAGCTGTTCCATAGCCTCACGGTACATCTCCGAGTTGTTGATGGCGGACTGAATCCAATCCTTGTCAGATTGTTTCAGCTTGTCGTATTTGTCAAGGATCGCTTGCAGGGTCTCGGCGTTGAGATTGCCGTATTCATCGTAAAGGTCGCGCCCAAGGGAATCGGCCATTTCCTGGAGAGAGGTCTTTGAATATTTCCCAATCTGGCTGGTCGCAAGACCGGTAAACCATCCCCCCCCTCGGAAGAATCGCTTCCAAAAGTTTCGTTTGACACTAAACTCCTCCGGCATATTGTCTTGCAAGTCCTTCATCGCCGAAGAGACTTTTCTGATCCCCTCCGAGGCGTTACTTGCCTCGCGGAGGTTGTTCTCCCCAAAGATGGACTTGACACCGTCCAGGAGGGACTGGCTAAACTCAAGTTTTCTGGCTTCCTCTCTCGCTTCCGCGAGCTCCTTCTTGAACCTCGCCGTCTCGGTGGCCGCCTTCACGATCCCGGTCGCCATATATGATACGCCAGCAACGACAGCTCCAGCTATACCTCCTTGCTGGAATCCCTTCACGACGGATTCCGCAAGTCCCATTACCTCCTCAAGATCGCTGATAAGTAGCCCAAGGCCATCGTTGCCGGAAACCTCGGCCAACTCCAGCAAGCTGTCTTTCAGGTTCCCAAGAACATCAATAGCGAACTTGCCTAATTTCAGGTATGCCTTCTCTGTCTCATCCCCTGTCTCCTTGATCCTCTTGTCAATAATGTCCTTTATTTTCTGCGAAAGCGCCTCGAAAGCGCCGCCTGATTTTTGCGTCGCTTGCATGAGTTTGAGCAGACGTTTGGTCGTGTCGTCAAGGATTTTCCCACGACCCTCCTCAAGAGTCTTGAAGAACTCATCGAGATCAACTTCCCCCAGATTCTCCGGGTCAAGGCCGTATGCCGCGAGAATATCACGGTCGCTCTGCCTGAGCTCCATATTAGCCATCACGTCATAGAGCTTCTGCTTCAACTTGCGCAACTGGCCAAGCGTCTTGTCGGAGATGTTGTCGAAGTCTATCCCTTGGGCGAAGAACTCGTCCTCGACATAGACCTTGGCCAGGTCTGTCACCCTCTCTCTCGCCGCCGCCGTGGCTTTGTCCGAGGCCTCGGCGAAAAACGCGTCTATAGCCTCCCGTCCACCGACTATCCATTTGTCCCAGAACATGGAGATTTCCTTTTCCGTCCATCCCTCGTCCGCGAGGGCCTTGTAGATGGCGGCCTTCTGGTTCTCGTCATTCACATCAATCCCCGCCAGTTTCTCCTTGGCCTTCTGCCCCTGAAGCGCGAGTTTATTCAGTTTGGTCTCAAGGTCGGAGGCCACTTTGTTTATGTCATACCAGAAACCCTTCCCCTCAATATCAGTATCCTCCGCAGTCATCGAGCGGATAAGTTCCTTGTATGAGTCAGCCGTCCGCTGCGCTTGCTGGAGGCCTTTGATAGTATCCTTACCCTCACCAAGACCAAGCGAAGTCAGAACGCTATCAGCACTGGCGGCATCCCCAAGACTGCGGAGGGCTCCAGCGAGATCAATTATCTGTGACGTGAAATCGAAATCAGAGATATTCACATCCTTATATATTTTCTGGGTCAAGGTCTTGGCGTCTTCTTCACCAACTATGTCGAGCAGGGCATCGTATGTGTCTTTGTATTTTTTAAGGAGATTGATTTGATCTCTCACATCTTTAATCTCCTTTTTTCTCTGTCTTTCCGCTGCTGTCTCTCCCTGTCTGGTACTCTTATTATATAGGGAACTTGAGGCCAGTAAGGCACCATCAAAGTCTTTGTTTAGCCGCTCAAGAAACTCTTTCCGGCTTTTATATAATTCCTTGTCAGCGTCATTGGTGGCATGAAGGAGATCATTATTAACCTTTTTATATTCTCCTTCCATGCGGGTATAATAAGTCTCCCAGTTTTCCCCGTTTTTAAAGCCGTATAAATTCCATAAATTGTCATCATTGATGGCATAACCAACCTTCTTCTGCCATTCTGTAGGATTGGCCAATATATTGTTGTTCTTAACAATCTCCGCCGTCTTTCCATAAGCCTCTTCCAATTCTTTATTCCCAGCCTCGACAGCTTCTTTGGCCTCGCGGTATCTATCCCGGAGATTCAGAATCGGGTTTTGATAGCCAGTGCGAACAGTCAGATGTTTAACCCCCTCCACCAACTGGCTCTCATCTATTCTGCCGAATATGAAATCCAAAAGATTTTTCCGTTCCTCCGATGATTTGATGGACTTGCCATACATGCTGTTGAAAGACTTGGTAATGTCCTGAATTGTCGCGGTGAATTGGTCTTGCAGACGAGACATCCCTTCATCTTTCGCCCTTGCCATAGCCGTTTTCTCTATGGAAAGCGCCAGTTTGTCATACACTCCGGTCAAGTTACCAATGGCGATGTTCTCCTTATCAATATCCGACAGATATTGGCCATATTTGCTGATGAGGCGGTCTTTCAGTTCAATGTACGTCTCATTGGCCGGATTAAGCAACTCCATCCTCTCCAATAATATACGGAGTTCTTCCTGTTCAGCCCTCAATGTCCCCTCATAATCCTCTGTCGTCTGTTTGAGTATTTGCTGTGATTTGGCCAATTCGCTTGCGGCGGTCGCATGTTTCACGACAATGGCGGTCAAGGCCACAAGAGCAGCCCCTGCGATAACATAAGGGTTTTTCAGGATAGTGGCGTTTAGTAACTTCTGGGCTTTTTCAGTGGCCAAAATAGCGAGCATTTCTGCCTGATTGGCTATTGTATATCCTTGAGATGCCAATGTCGCTATCGTGGCGGCGGTTTTGTAAACTCCCAAAGCCCCTGCGGCGCTCAATATCACTCTCCCTAATTTGTCATAATTTGCGACAATATTTGTCAGGAAGTCCACACTCCCTTTCAGGAGACCGCTCTGAGCAGACCCGATGTCATACAACGCCTGCTGCCATGTGTCCCTCAGTTTACCGATCTTTCCCGCCAGAGTCTCGACCAAGACCTCTTGCATGTTGTAGAACTTGCCGCCCTCGGACGTCATGTCCTTGAAGGCCTGCTCCACCATGGCGAAGGGAATCTGCTTCTTCGAGATCATGTCGAACACCTCCGCCAACTGGACGGTTTTCCCGGTCGTCTTCTCTATCTGCTTGGCGAGCTCATCCAAGATAGGCACTCCCGCCTCAGTCAGCTGCCTCAGCTCCGTCCCCTTCAAGACTCCGGCGCTCTTGATCTGGCCGTAAGCGAGGATGATACGCTGCATATCGACTCCGAGACCGGCGGCCACATCGGCAAGCATCTTGGTCGTGTCAACCAACTGCTCGGCGGGGATGTTGAAAGCCGTGAGCTGCTTGCCGAATTTCGTGAACTCCTGGAAGGTGTAAGGTGACTCGAGGGCGAGCTGGCGGAACTGGCCGAATATCTTGTCAGCCTTATCAGCGTCCTGGAGCATCGAACCGAGAGCCATCTTCTGCACCTCGAACTGACCCGTGACATCTACGAGAGTGGAGAGGAACCTGCGAATCCCTGCCGCCCCGAAGGCAACTCCCGTCAAACGCGAGATAGTACGGAGGATTCCGGCGGTGTTGGTGAGCTGGGTGTTCGCTTGGCGCACGCCTGTCGTGAAGCTCGTCATCTTGCTTATCTTCAACGCCTCTGACATTGAGACGTTGAACTTCTGTGCCACCTCCTCCAGCTTTTTCAACTTATCCTCAAAACCCTTATCCTCAAGCAATACCTCAAAATTGAGAGAGTCTATTGTTCCTTGTGCCATATATGCCGTTATTTGTAAAGTTCTTCCAATTCATAGGGGACTTCTCCCCGTTCCCTTGCCGCCTTCCGCTCCGCCATCTTGCGGTTGGCCTCCTCCTGAAGCCGCAAGACCTCTTCACTGGCGACTGTGTTTTTTTTCGGGTCATTCCCCGATTTGCTGAAATCATAGAGTGTGTGAGGCAGGTCGCACTGCATCAACTCTATTTGGGCGCAGGTCAAGACCCACCTGTACCCGAAATTACGCTCCCACCGTCCGAGCCGCCATCTTGGCGTCCCATATCCGGGGAAGTCTTTGACGAAAGCCGCTTCTCGGCCAAGAGAAGTTCTTGACGGTACAGCTCGGCTTCCTTTGTCGTCATCTCCATCATGTCCGTTCTCATATCCATCGAGTACGCCATAATCTCGAAGTGAGCCGAAAGCGGAAGTTTTTTTTTACCTTCTGAGACGATGGCCGAGATTTGGGTCTCGTCATACCTGAAAGCAAGCCATCGCCAATATATCGGATAGAGAAACCTGATTTTCAGGTCGTTGTTAAGAATCATCAGCGCCGCCTCCTTAAATGCGAAGTATGGCTCTTTGGCGAGGTCTTTAAGGACTTCGGAGCCTTTGCTTACTTTAGCCGCCGCCAAATCCCTCTCTATCCAGACGCGTGTCAGCCTCTCAATCGTGCCGGGATGGAGCCAGCTCAGGCGGACTTTCCTTCTTGTGCCTGGAATTGGCACAACCGTGACGGAGTTATCCCTTAACTCGATGAACTCCGACCTCGATTCCAAATCAGGTTGTCTCATACTCATAAATCAAAAAAAGGGGCGTGGGCTTCTCGACCCATGCCCCGTGGTAGAAAGGTGCTAGAAGATTAATTCCCAGTCTTCTTGGGGATGATGAGAGCATCAGGCTCTCCATCGGCGAGATTGGCGAGGACTCGTCCATCGAGACCAATATACCAGATGCGGTTATCGGAGTCATAGACGACACGGGCGGTCAGGGACACGCGGGCGAAGATGACCGCGTAGTTCTGATCCTGGTCCTCAATCATCATCGTCACCTCAGTCTGCTTCGGGGTGAGGAAGAAACCCTTGCCCTGATACTGGTGGGAAGCGTCCGCCGTGACTGTCTTGGCTGTGCTATCCGCCTTGAAGAGTTCCTGAATGGCCGCTTCGGCGATAGTCGGATAGTTGGCGGTGAAGGTGATGTCTCCCTTCTCCACATCGACCGCGATGGTCTGCTGGAGCTGATCCACCTTTAACTCCTCAAGGGTGGGTTCCGCCCACTCGATCGAGAGGCTACCCTCGATGGAATAGAGAAGACCCGCATTTGAGAAGTCGAGGCCGCTCATAGTGACCGCTCCCGATGAAGCCACAGGAAGAATCTTGGTGGTGGCTATACCCCTCGCCAAAGAGCTGAGAAGGTCTTTTGAAAGTGTTGAGCTACTTATTGCCATTTTTTTATACTATTTTGATTATCACATTTTTTAGCTGAATGATCCTGACGTGATAGCCGTTGCCGTCGGGGGTGTCGCCAACAGGTTCAATGCCCTTGAAGTCGAGCACAAGGTCTCCTATGGTTCCGGAGAACCCTCCCTTCAACTTTCCCTGCATGATGGATAACTTCTCCCCGTTTTTCATGTTGGCCACATCCTGGGCGAACAGATGCACCGCCACGGTGCATGTCCCGAAAGCGCCAAAGTCGCGGATTGATCCCACCACCTTGCACACCGCGAAATCCTTGAGGTTCTTTTCCGAGCTCCTTGGCCGGTTGTTGAAGACATGGCTCGACACGCCAAGCGCCCTGATGACCTCAGAGATTGCCCTTTCTATGACTGTCTGGTCGAAATTGTTCATCGCACGGGTTTGAAAAATCTATGGAAGTTTGACCTGACCTCATCGGCGGACACATGGAGGAAATCCATTTCCCAATCGACCCTGTACCACCCCTCCATCTCGGAGAGGATCACGGCTCTCCATCCGGAAGTCCCGGCAAGGAGTCTGCGGGCCTTGTTCATGGCGTCTCCGGGCATGTCATCCCCGCCACCGCGGAAGGAACCCGACTCGACGATCACCCCATCGTGAGATACGGCGTAGGCCATCGTGTCATCCTCCTCAGGGTGATGAAGCCCGTCACGGAAGTTGTCGTGAGCCTCCACGAGGAACGACATCCCGGCCTGGGCCAGCCTGATCATGCCTCGGAAGACCGTTTCCTCCTCCGACTTCTTTAGCCGAGCGAAGGCTTTGGCGATGACTCCCTTGTTCCTACTCTGATAACCCGCCATCGTTCCCGATCTTATCTATCCAGAGGTTCGTCCCCCAGTTGTAGGTCGTGGCCTTTTTGACAATGGCCTCGAAAGTACGGGTGTAGTCCGTCAGGCGGAGCCGCACCCCGTACTCGAGAGGCGTCATTATCATCGGGCAGGAAATCTTGTAGTCCGCCTGGAAAACATCCCCGGAATCCCTGATGCCGCCTGTCGATGTCCTATAGCCCCACGGCAACTCCGAGACGGTCTCGGTATCAAAGCAACCGCAAGCCTTTTTGATAGGATTGAAGTTGCTTCCATATCGCACCACCTCGAACTCTACCGGCACCTCGACGGGGTTGCCTTCGCTGTCGGTGACAGGAAGGCCATCCGCGTCAAGGGACTCACGGTAAGCCGTGAGGGTATGTGGCCATCTGGGGTTGTACATCAGTAAAGATTTTTGAGGGTTATTTTCGGCGTAGGGTCATCGAAGGGCTCGTCCCATTTGTCGTACAGGTCTTTAGCCATCTTCATAAGCGCGTCACGGCTAACGACATTTTTTATCGCGACATAATGAGTCCAGCCTCCGTCTGACTCTCCCTGCGTTCCCGACTTGGTGGAGGAAATGGCCGCACCAAGGTACATGTCAGCGAGACATAGGTCTCTCGTCCGCTCATCAACATCGGCGACGGTCATCTCGTCATCCGTCACACCCCTGTGAAGGAGGGTGGCGTACACGAACTCGTCGTCGAAGTCAATGATATGCGATGTCTTGGCTTTCAGCCATGACGCCATTCTCATGGTACTTGCGATGTCAGCCATTTCTTCCGTCGATTATCACGTTGTCAAAGAACTGTTAGGCAGCCGCCTCATTAGTGGTGAGGTACAGCACGGTCTGGATGGCCTTCGGAACAGGCAGACAGATGGATTCGATCTGGAAGGTCAAACCCTTCTTGCCGCGGTCCTCGCAGATGGCCATAGATCCGCCCTCGGTGTACATGATGGGGGAGTCTGCGGTAGCGAGGATGTTATTCGCGCGCTTCCACTGAATCTCACCGAACTTACCGGCAGGACGGAGAACGACGGTGTTGGAGTCGAAAGCCTCGGTCTCCACTTCCTCCAACTTCTTCGTCTTCGGATTCAGCAGTGTGCCGAAGCCGTAGTAGGACACGACCTCAATCTTCGGTAGGCCGCTATCGGCGACATAGTTGCGGAGATCGGTATCGGTCACGACGTACTCCGCGAGGGAGCCGGTGGTGGGACCGTACTTCCAGAAAGCGATCGTGGCCTTGGTAGAGGCGTGACCTTTAAGCAACTCCCATTCGGATGCGCTCATGCGGAAAACTGATGCGTTGGGGTCGCGCGGAATGATGCGCTTACGCCATCCGTAGTTGAACATATCCTCCAGATCACCCAACGGTTTAGCACTGGAGGAGCTCCAGGCGTTTTTGGTTCCATGATTGAACCCATCAAGGCCGAAACCTCCGCACTTCTTGCGGTTCTCCGCGACCGGATTGAGATTGATCTCGTAACCCACGATTCCACCGTTCGATGTGGCCTTGGTCGTCACATAGGAGCCCTTGGACTCCACCTGGAAACCGGTGAAAGAACGCTGGCTATGGATACTCTGAACAAGATTCATGGTGTCCTTTACGAACTGGTCGTAATAAGGTCCACGGACATCAACACCCTGACGAGCGAGCATCTGCATCTTCTCGTAAGCGTCGATGTCGAAGGCCACACCACGCCCCATGCGAGGGATTTCTCCGGTTTTCTTGGAGACTCCGCCTGTAGGGAGCAGCGGCCCCTCGGCCTCATCGGATAGATATGTGGCCATGATGGGAACAGAGCGCTCGCCAATCTTCTGCTCAAATGTGCGGGCAGGGTTCTCGAACGGAGCGAGAGTATAGAGGGTTTTCCACGCCTCCTCGTCGAACCAATAGTTCGGCTGCTCAGCGATCCACTCTTCGAGGGACGCGTAGCCGCGAGCCAGAAGGCTACCTTCAAGGAGTTGGTAAAATTCGGTCGAATAGAGACCTGAAATAAGATTCTTTGGCATAATTCAATCCTCCTTTTTTAAGCGGTTTTCTCTGCGAAATACTCAGGCTCGATGAACTGACCGATCTCGCGGGCCGCGGCGATGACAGCGGCAGGGATTCCGTTGCAGGTGTTCACATAGCAGTAGAGCTCACCGCGGGCGATGTC
>OCVV011352241.1_pt1 | contig 27590 bp, 24 predicted proteins | sample 1539721 | NCBI WGS metagenome assembly OCVV01 (sample SAMN02144230, study PRJEB22623) | gut metagenome | biome: sheep rumen | host: Ovis aries | place: New Zealand | reverse complement strand
TCCTTTGGGACGGAAGATGAAGTCGAATATGGCCAAAAAGACTTCGTTTGCCCTCCATTTGAAGCCTATTAGACCCGAAAACGGCTCTTTTGGGCACTTTATCTTGACTAATTGTTCATTTTTTATTAATATTGTCGCAACATTTTAAGGTTTTCACCCGGAGATATAAAGGTGCCAAATCATCAGTCTTGCAAAAAGCGTATTCGTCAGACCAAGAAGCTGACCGAAATCAACCGTTCCGTCCGTTCTGCTATCCGCACGAGCCTCAAGGTTATCCGTACGGCTACTGATAAGGATGCTGCTCTCAAGGAAATGCCGAACCTCTTCAGCATGCTCGATAAGGCTGCTGCAAAGCATCGTGCAGGTTTCAACGCTAACCGCGCTGCAAACTACAAGGCAAAGGTGGCTCAGGTCATTAACGGTTTTGCCGCTAAAGCCTAATTGATACACTTGCTTTAAGTGTGAGGCCGCAGACATTTTCGTCGGCGGTCTTTGCTTTTTTTGAGCAATCGTGCGCCGATTGATAGTTTTTTTGTTAGATTATTTGAAAACTTCAAGGAAGAAGAATGTCATCAATAAACTTCGCTACTCGTGAAATCAGCTGCAAGGTCGTATACTATGGCCCTGGTTTGAGCGGCAAGACGACAAATCTTCAAGTGATCCATCAAAAAATGCCTCAGGACAAGAGAACCGACATGGTTTCCTTGGAAACTGAAGGTGACCGTACTTTGTTCTTTGATTTCCTCCCGCTTAACCTGGGGGATATCAAGGGTTTTAAAACAAAGTTCCAACTTTATACTGTTCCTGGTCAGGTTTATTATAACTCAACGCGTAAGATCGTTCTTCGTGGTGTGGATGGTATTGTTTTCGTTGCGGACTCCCAGCGTTCTCGCGAAGCGGAAAATTTGGAAAGCTTGCAAAATTTGCGTCAGAATTTGGAAGATTACGGGGTCAACCTCGATGAAATTCCGCTCGTTTTGCAATACAACAAGCGTGACATGGAAAATGTGTTCACTCTTGACGAAATGAACCAAATGCTGAATCCGAAGGCGATTCCTTTCTTCCCGGCTACGGCTCATAATGGCAAGGGCGTCGTGACGACATTGAAGGCGATTGCGATGCTTGTCATTCAGCGCTTTAACTTGAAGCAAGGATTCCTCCGCAAGGCAGCCGACAGCGTCCACAATACAGGCGTTCACGATGTGACCGTCGGTAAGGAAGGCGTTTCTGTCGCTCCGTCTCCGGTGGCTCCGTCCGTTCAACCGGCGGCCCCGGTTGCGCCTAAGCCTGCAGAGGCTTCGCCTTTAGCGGGTTCGATGCCGGACCTCGGAGTTTCTTCTGCAAGTTCTCCTTTCCGGATGCCGAACTTTGTTTCGCGTGCGGCGGCGAGCGAACCTGCCAATCGAGGCGGTCTCTTCCAAAAGAGCGCTTCTCCGTTTGGACGTCCTGCAACTCCGGCTCGGGGACCGAGTCCGTTCGGGAAGTCTGCGTTTGATTCCGACGACAAGGGAATTTCCGACGACGATATTGAACTTCGTCCGTACGTGCCGAAGAAGAAGTAATCTAGGGAGCTTTTGAATGAGTGATTTTGCTGTATATACGGATGACGCGGATCGCGTGCGCCGCTTGATGCAGGCGTATTTGACAAATGTCAAAGCGGACTACATCATGCTTGTGCACCGTGACGGTTCTGTGATTTCGGAAGTGGGAACCATTGGAATGGACACGACTCCGCTTGCTGTCCTCAGCACGGCTTCTTTTGGCAGTGCTCGGCAGATTGGTGCCATGCTTGGCGAAGGCGAATTCAAGTCGGTCTCCTATACCGGTGAAAAGCGTTCCATTTATATTGCCCCTGTCGAAGATACTCTCTTGCTTGTCCAAATCTTTTCGGGGAACAAACTTCCGAATCGCATCGAAGACTACAACAAGTTGCTGGTTGAAAAATTGGTGGAGGCAGTGCCCGCATTCACGCAGAATACGAGCAAGATCCGTCGCTAGGAGTTCCTGGTGCAAGGCTTGCCTCCCATTCGCTACATTCGAAAGACGACCCTTGTTTTTTTGGTCGTCTTTTTGTGTTTTATTGCTCACCGGATTTATGTTTCCGTGAATGATTTGGAATCCAAGAAGGTGAACTTGACTCACGAAGATTCGCTAGCGACTTTTAACGTGGTTTGCCGAAATATCGTCGGCGGCTTGCCTTTTGGCGTGGATTCCGTATTCCAAGTCCATACGCGTTTGCATTATTATTCGGAAGTTCCGAAGCTTTTGTGGGATGTTCCGGTGGAACGTAAAATCAAGCATATCTGGTTCAATGGGGCAGATACTGTTCAGCAGGTTTTTTGCACGCTTTCGGATTCCACCTGTGAAAGTTCTATTGCGCCGCTTTTGCTTGCTCCCGGGGAATGGAGCGTGGACGCTGTAGAAGGACGTAGACTTTTGTCCAGTCGCCAGTTCAAGGTCGAACCGGCAAGGGAATAATCCTTGCCTCGGGGACTTCTCTTCATTTTTCTTCTTTTGTTGCCAGGCCTTGCGCTTGCAGATGAATTCTTTTATTCGAAAATTTCTCCCGATTCCGTGCCTGTTTTTCGCGGAATCCCTTTTTTAAAAAACGATACGGCAAACGTAAAACCAGCTGACGAAGAATCCAGGGACTCCTTAAAATTGCAGACCTCCGGTTCGAAGACGATTCAAGTGATCGTCGGTGACGGAGGAACGGAAGTGAATCAGGAACTTCACCTTTCCATTCAGGGCGAAGCGACAAAAGGCGTCTATGTGGATGCTCTTCTTTCGGATGTGGGCAGGGAAGCGGGCGAAGAGCGGACGGCCACGCTTCAAGAAGTGGACGAAGTGCATTTTCGTGTTGAAACGGAACATCTTTTTTTGCACCTGGGCGATATGACGTGGCGCGAAAATACGCTCGGGCTTTCGGGCATTGAACGGGCGACTCTCGGCATTGCTGCTGGAGCGAAGATGGGACATTCTCAAGTCCGCGGTGCGTATGGCTTTGACGAACTCGAACGGGTGAATTCCACGTTCAGCGGGGTGGATGGGCAGCAAAGGGGTTATCTGCTTTCGACGGGAACGACGGAAACCTATGTCGCTGTAGTTCCGAATTCCGAAACGGTTTATTTGAACGGCGTGAAGCTTTCCCGAAACGAAGATTATGTAGTCAACTATGCAGGCGGTGTTTTGGATTTTAAAGGAACTCTCATTCCGGGTTCTCAGGATGAAATCCGTGTGGAATATGATGCCTACAATTCTGGCGGCCTGCAAATCTTGAAAGCGGCAGATGGAAGTTATCGCGGCCAAAATCTTTGGCTCGATGTCGTGGGCTTTGAAGTTTCGAGCGATACGGCCCGGTTGCGCCGCAGTACTTGGAGTGAAGACGATTTAAAACTTTTGAAATCCGATGATGGCAACGATTTTGAACGCTCGGATACCCTAGAATCTTTAGAACGCCCTTGGATGCTTCGAAGAATGGGCGCAAGGGCTCGGGTGCAATGGCAAAATCATTGGTATGCCGACGGTGAAATGGATTACAGTGAATCGGATACCAATACGGTTTCTTCTCGGGTAAATGGCCCTTCGGGTCGTGCGTTTCGCTGGTTTCTTTCGAGTGACAGCACTTGGAATCAACGCTATAATCTTTTGCGGCTAAATATTGCCGGCGACTACTTGCAAGAAGGTTTTGTCCAAAAAAATTTTCAGGGAACGGAACGCAATTGGGATTCTTACACGCTGCGTGAAAACTGGGATCTGGACAGCGCAAATGTTCTGGGATCGCTTCGCTTTGATCAGGTTTCGTTGCGCTTTCGCTTGCCGTCTGCATTCTTTTTCGGAACGGAATGGGGTTACCGCCGAAGCTTGACCGCAGAAGAACATTGGAATTCATCGCGTTCAAGAGCTTTTGTAGAACATAGGACAAGCGATGTGATCACCGAGCTTTCGGCGATTCGCATCGCATCGGAAAACGATTATGGAATGGAGCGGTATCAGGGAATTTTCCAATCGGAATATAGGACAGGATTTGTTCGGCCCTTTGGATATGCTTCTTATGGAATCTGGCTCAAAGATTCCAAAGCTATAGAAAATGACCGTTCCGAAAAGGCCGATGTCAAAAGCGGGCTTGAACTCGTCGGCTCGAGTTGGAATACCAAAGGAACTCTTTTGGGAACGCGGGCGAGAACGGGAACCTCTTTTGAAACTCTAGAAGATTCCTTAAAAATAGCCGGCTTTGAACATTCAGCGAATGTAAATGGCAAATACGTTTCTTTTTCTCATATTTTGCAGTACAAGCGCACGGAACTCGATACCGCAGGCACGTCTAATTCCTGGCTTTCGGAAGAATCCATGGATTGGGGCGCTGCGAATTCACCATGGATTGGGCATGCGAGTTATCGTTTAGGCTTGACGCGCGAAGTTCCCTATGTGCCAATTTATAAGGCTGTAGCGAAGGGGACGGGCGATGTCATGTACGACAGTCTCGCGGGCGTTTTTGTGGAAGGCGTGGATAATGGCGATTATGTATACGAAGGAATGGGACGAAGCGATTCTGCGGAAGCTGTGCGGGCGAGTTCCGCCGAAATGACTTTGAATTGGACGTTTACGCCGCGCTACTTAGGAATTTCGCACGGCATATTGCGAGATTTGGAATTCTCGTTCGACGGTTCAAGCGAAGGCCGTGATACGACTGGAAAAACCGTTTTCCTTCCGCCGTTCGTGAGAAGCACGCTCCGCGATCTTTCGAGCGGAATTCTGACGGGTGAAATCGCTGTCCTTTGGACTGAACCGCAAAACCGGGGAACCTTAGAGTATAAAGTGGGGACGGAAAGCGAAAAACGCAACACAACGCAAGGCTATTTTGAAAATCGGACATGGCATCAGCTCGATGGAATTTATACGGGGCGAACAAAAGAAACTTGGGAATTGATTCCCGCTCTCGAATTTGTGGACTTGGAAACCGTCCAAGAAATGGATTGGAAAATTTATGAAGTGACTGGATCCTGGAAACGGCTTTTGCCGCTTCACTTGTACGTAATCCCGAAGGGTTGGCTCCGAAAAGGTTTGGGCCAAGAAGAAAGCGGAAAAATGGAAGCCTTTTTACGGCAAGCCTCTTTGACGTTAGGCTTTGACGATGAACGCTCTATTCGGGCTTCCAATGAATTCAGCGCAACCTATGTTTCGACGGAAAATGAAACTCTTCCATACCAGATGGTTTCGGGATTTGGAAAGGGGGTGACGTTCCGCAATGCGCTTACTGCTTCGGTGGATGCAAATGAATACCTGTCGTTAGGCCTTTCGTATATCGTGCGCTTTGGAAGCGCGGAAGACGGCGTTTTTCAAAAACTTTCGATGGAGGCGAGAGCTTATTTTTAAGCCATCATGAAAAAGCTTTTGGGAACAATCCTTTTCCTGTGCGCGTGGGCCTTTGCGGACTGCGTGGTGAAAAGCGTCGCTCTGGAAGGCTTGGATGATGTATCTGAAAAACGTTTCCGTTCCATGGTCGGGAAAAATTGCGCCGACCTCGAACGCCAGTCAAAGAATCTAATCGATGAACTGGCCGAAAACGGGTTCCCTTTTGCGTCGATTTCGCAGCATATCGATTCTGCTGGAAATGTAACCGTTAAGCTTTCCCGAGGAAGCGCTTGGGTTTGGGCAGAGGCGGAAAATGCGGAAAATTCCAAAAGTCAAAAACGAACTTTTGCCAAACTTTCGGGGCTTGAATCGGGAAGTCCCGTTCGTCTTTCCGATTTGGAACGTGCTAAACGCAAACTGGTCAATTCGGGATATTTTGAATCGGTAGAAGAACCTCGGCTGTACCGGGATTCCGTACGCAACCGAATGATTCCGGTTTTCTTTATGCGGGATCTTTCGATCAACAGTTTTGAAGGGCTTCTTTCGTATGCGAGCGGTGAAGACGGCGGTTGGGCCGGGAATTTGAACCTTGCCTTGTACAACATGCGGGGCACGGGGCGCGATCTTACGGTATTCGGAGAAACCGGAGATTGGGAACGTTCTGTGTCGGCTGCGTATAAGGAGCCTTGGCTGCTAGGCACAGACTGGAACGGAATTATCCGAGGAACATTCGAAGAAGATTCGACGTATCGCGATGCACTTCTTGAAGCAGGAGTATCCCGTTCTGTAGGTTTTTATTTTGAATTTGCGATCCTTGGCGGCATCGGGGATGACTGCTGGACATATACGCTCGAAACAAACTTCAAGAACGAAGACAGGATCGTGCTTCCGCGGCACGGCGTGTCTTTTTCGGGCACATTCCGCGTCATCAAGGATAGAACGGATTCTTCACATTCTTTTACGACGGACTTGCATGCGAATGGACGCATCTATACGCCGCTATCCCAAACGTTTGTGTTGCAGTCGTCCTTCTTTGTTGGAACCCTTTTGCCGACCGATCGAAATTTTGACCGTTCGGAACTTTTTTCTCTCGGCGGCATGGATAACTTGAAAGGTTACCGTCCGGGATTTTTCCGCACGCGGGCCTATGGAATTTCGGAAATGGATTTGCAGTGGCGCGCCATCGAAAAGACCGCCTTCCATGGGTTCTTTGAACCCGCTCTATATCGGGCGCAGGCTCCGGATCACGGTTGGGCAAATTCATTCAGCTACGGTTTAGGCATTTCCCAATACCGCGGATACTGGAGCTTTTCTCTTTTTTATGCTTTGCATCAAGGGGCAGAACCGCTGGATGGACTTTTGCACTTTGGCGTGAAGGCTCTTTTTTAACGTCCAGGATTTACGATCGGCGTTTTGGAAGCTTCACCAGCGATTTCTCGCACAAGTCTTGGAACGAGATATCCCGGAACCGCTTGCCGGACTTCTTCTACGATCTGTAACGCTTGGGCGTCGGAAATTTCAAAATGCGCGACTCCCGTCGCATGGTCCAGCTGGTGCAGGTAGTAGGGGAGAACGCCTTGGCTGAACAGCTTAAAGGAAAGCTCCGTCAGAACTTCACCGGAATCGTTGATTCCTTTCAGAAGCGTGGATTGGTTCAGCAGGATTGCGTTCAATTCTTGGAGAGCGGCAAAAACCTTTGCCGAAGCGTCATCCAGTTCATTCGGATGGTCCACGTGCACGACCACGACCAGTTTTTTCTTTTGGGAAAGCTTTTGTAATAGCGGGTAAATGGACGCCTTGTTTTCGATATCGAAAACTTGCGGAAAGCTAATCGGGGTCCGTGTATGGATGCGGACAGTCTTTACGTGATCTTTGGAAAGGATAACTTGGAACAGTTCGGCGAGCTGTGCCTTGGGAAGCATCATCGGGTCGCCACCCGAAAGGATGACTTCGTGAATGTCGGTCGCTTGGGATAGCCAGGCGTCGAAGCGGGCGAGAAAATTTTCAAGGCTCCGTTTAGGTTCGGCGCGTCGAAAGCAGAATCGGCAGTGCAGACTGCAGGCGAAGGTCGGCTCTATCAGAACTCGGCCCTTGTACTTTTGAAGAATTCCCGGTTCCTTTTCGCTATCGCTATCGCCTACGGGATCGTCGCAAAAGCCTTCGACCTGAAGGTTTTCTTGGGCTGTTGGCAAAATTTCGCGCAAAAGTGGATCGTTGGGGTTGTTTTTTTCGATTTTTGACGCAAAATGGCGCGAAACGAGGAACGAAAACCGGGAGTTTGCCACTTGCGTGGAAGGTTCCGGGAGTTCCAGAAAGGCAAAAAGATCCTTCAAACTAGTGAAAAAGGGAGTTGATTTAGCCATATTTTTTCTATCTTATGCGAAAATCTTTTTTAAGAGGCACATATCTATGGGTACAGTCAGCACTAACGAGTTCCGCAAAAAGTTAAAAATTATCGTCGATGGCCAGCCATGGGAAATCGTCGAAAACCAGTTTGTGAAACCCGGCAAAGGCCAGGCCTTCAACCGCGTTCGCATCAAGAACCTTGTTACCGGTCGTACGCTCGAACGTACGTGGAAGAGCGGTGACACCGTTGAAGAAGCGGATGTGACCTACACCGAAATGACCTATCTGTACAACGACGGCGCAACCTGGTTCTTCATGGACAACACGACCATGGAAACGATGGAAATCCCGAAGGAAGCTTTGAACGGCGCCGAAATCTGGCTCCTCGACAATGCGACCGTCCAGGTGACCTGGTGGAACGGAAAGGCTATCGAAGTCATTCCGCCGACCTTCGTCGACTTGATGATTGTGGACGCTCCTCCGGCTGTCCAGGGCAACACCAGCGGTAACGTGATGCGCGAAGCGACTCTCGAAACCGGTGCTAAGGTGATGATCCCGCTCTTCATCGAAAACAACACGAAGATCCGCGTGGATACCCGTGACGGTTCCTATCTGGAACGCGCCAAGTAATTTGTAACAAATTTGCTTGAAATTGAAAAATCCCGAACCACCGGTCCGGGATTTTTCTGTTTTAAAGTGGAAGCTTTAGATGCAGAGCTCTTTTGCCCAGGCTTCTTTTGCCTTGGCGAGCTTTTCGATGGACGCTTCGTCGGCAAGGCTTTCGTCTCGCAGGACTTCGAGGGCTTTGTAATCGTCAAGCATCTTTTGTGCCGCAGGGTAATCGGGACGGATCGCTTCCAAGGAGCTTTCGATTTTCTCGTCGGAATAATACCGCAAGACTCCTTGCAGGTACGTCTGAATGGATTCTTCTGTTTTGCCTTCTTCTTTAAGCTTTAGAGCTTCGGCAAACTCAAAGGGTTCGATGGCGTCCATCCATGCGGCTTCCCGCGTATAAAGATCGTTATCGAGGGCGATGGCGTTTTCTTTGCCGGAAAGCTTCAGCTGTTCCGTGTAAAGCGGACGGTAGCTTTCCATGTCGACTTCAATCCCTTCGCTTTTTAAAAAGGTTTCCAGGTTGTTGAGCGATTTTTCGGATGGAGTCTCGAGAACGCGTTCCTTTAAAATGGCGAGCTTGACCTCCCGGGGGAGTACGACGAACTTTTCGTTGTCGAGGTCGGTTGACCGCAGATGGAGAACGAATGCGCGAAATAAAATCAACGCGATTGCGAGGGTAAAAAGGATGGCAACTGTCATATTCCGCTAATCTAAGAAAAAAGGAGGGTCCTTTTCAACTCAAAATGCCTCAAAAAGGGTTTGGCAATGGTCACAAAAAATTGCAAAAATAATTGATTTTGGTAAAAAAAGCATTGCAGTATGAGGCTATTGAAATGAAAAGATTTATATTTAGGTGGAATTATTCTTACATCCTTGGTGGAGATGTGTAAATGAACTATAAAGCTTTGATGCTCGCTTCTGCGCTTTCGGCAGGTTCCGCTCTGGCAGCGGACTTGGATATTTCGCTTGACGTGATTGTCCGCGACTTCCAGCCGAGCCACTCCGACTTTGAAAACTTCTCGGAAGAAGCGGTGAACAATGTGGATAAAATTTATGGATATGGTCTTGCGGGATATGGTACAGATTGGTATGGCCTGACGGCATATCACAATTCTTGCGGTAACAAGGAATCCTATAAAAAGTATGGGGCTGGCGTACCTCTGGGCAAAGATGGTCTTCCGATGGTGGTCAACACCCTCTTGCCGAGTTACTTGCAGCAGGTTTCTGCCTATGCGGGCCAAGGCGAATCGGGCATTTTGACTTATGGTCAGTGCAGCAATTCTTCGATTGCAGGTGTGACGAACCAGCGTGGCTTTAGCGCAAATACCGCGACCCAGTTTACGGGTGTTCAAAAGAATACTTGCTCCGGTGGCATGTATTGGGATAACATGGTCGTTTATACCCCGGGCATGGTGAACCCCTACCTGACTTTCGATACGGACTCTTCGGGTACGCCGCTTTACTTGGAAGGCGTCCATATTCACAAGCTCGGTGAACTCTGCGACAACGTAAACTTCAATCAGTGGTTCGAAGACGTGAGCGGTGTGAACAAGCGTTCCAACTTGACTCTCGATATTCCGACAGCTACGGATAATCCCAAGTACAAGGAACTCGATTACAACTATAACAACGGTGGATATTTCCCGCTCGATGTAATCGACGTCGCTTCCCAGATGCGTCTTAGCGCAATGCCGGGTTCCGACCAGTGGGGTCCGCAGAGCTTCTCTATCTTCTGCCCGCCGTATGGCTATCAGTATGCAAATACCCAGGTGGACTTCATGAACCAGAACACTTACGGTCTTTGCTCTCAGTGGAATGCTTCGGGTGGTGCTCGCGCCCTCTCTTCTTCTGCTGCAGAAACGATTGCGGAAGCCTTTGGCGTTCTCGGCAAGCAGCACTTGCGCAACTATAACTTCACGATGATGGGTTATGCAAACTTCCGTTATTATGAAGACAACAACACCGACGAAACGAACCAGGAAATCTTTGAATTCGCTGGTGACGACGATATGTGGATCTTCGTGGACGGTGTGCTTGCGGTTGACCTCGGTGGTACCCACCTTGCCACTCCGGGTGTCGTGAACATTCGCACCCTGGCTCAGAATAACCACGGTTGCCATGAAGGCGAACCTTTGGCAACGGTTCAGCAGGCAAAGAACGCTTGCGGTGCAGACGGCAAATGGACTGATGGTTCTTGGCACCACTTGCACTTCTTCTATGCCGACCGTCAGTCGGATGGTTCTAACCTTTATATCCGTGCAAACCTCGCAGAAGTCGCTGCTTCCGCTTACGGTCAGCCGCGTATTTCTGAAGGCGAACTCGTGAAGAACGATGCCGGAAACTTTGATACTTATATCTACTTGAATACTCAGCTCGCTGATGCTACGATCAACGAAATCGCTGCCGCTAACGGTCAGTACTTCCCGATCATTGCGAAGAGAGGCACGGATACGCTCGCTTATCAGATCACGGGCTTCAAGTATGTGCAGAAAACTTCCAAGGGTTACGAATACGAAATCAAGGGTAAGCTTTGCACGGATGTGACCTGCTCCGTTTTGAAGAACCCGGCTTTCGGCGACTCCTTGACTTTCAACTACATCCCGAGCGTGGATTATCCGGATGCATACAATACCCAGTTCGGTGCAGGCATGATCGTTTCCTCTGTAACGGGTAAGGTTGTGGATTCCTATAGCTGGGGCCCGATTACGACTGTCACCATGTCTTCTTCGACGGCGATCGTTCCGGCGGATACGACGATTGTGCGTCCTCCGTTCGATGTCAATCAGTTGGATGACGGTGAACTGGACGATGATGAAACGGGTGAAATCGTGATTTCTCCGCTTCCGGAAAGCTATGCAAATTCCGAAGATCCGGCACAGTGGATTGCGGATTCCCTCCAGTATTATACGGAAGCTGGCTCGGGCAATACGACTGGATCCATCATCAATTCCAAGACGAAGAAGAATGGTAATTCGACGGGTGCGATGTCCGAAGGTCGTTGCTCGACGACGAAGGGTGTCGAAAACTGCGTGAGCTTCTCTTTCGTGACGGATGAAGCCTTCCGCGTGAACGTTCGCATCTTTGACCACTTGGGTCACTTTGTGAACCAGTACAACCAGGAACTCTCTCAGGATGAATTCAACAAGCTGACCGGTTCCTATACTGCGGATGGCGTTTGCTCGTCCAAGACGGGTACTGGTTCCATTGCGGCGAGCGTCAAGATGTATCCGGTTTCGAAAAGCGGTCGTAAGCTCGGTACCGGTGCTTACATCTACCAGATTTCTCTCGTCGAATATCCGCAGCCGCACTGCGTGAACGTGGGTGGCGAACAGAGCTACTTGCCGGGCGAATATCGCCGTACGGAATATAAGCAGACCCGCGGTTTCCGTCGCGTGGACTAAGCTTTAGCTTCTAAAGTTTGAACGAAAAATCCCGAGCTCAACACTCGGGATTTTTTTGTGGGCTGTGGGATGTTGTTAAATTTAAGGCATGGCGTTATTACTCTTTTTATATGTTCTGGCGCTTGCCTGGATTGCAGTCCGGAGCGCTTCTCGAATTAAAAACGTTTCGGATTTTTTTGTCGCGCGGCGCGGTGGTTCCGTATGGATGATCACGGGAAGCTTGCTCGCGACTATTTTCGGCGGGTCGGCGATTATCGGGGCCGTCGATGCAGGGCCTTCGATTGGCGGTGCTGCAACCTGGTTCATGCTTTCGGGGGCGCTGGGCTTGCTGGCGTTGCTCCCGTTCCTGCCTAAAATTATGCAGGTTCGCCGGTTTACCTTGCCGGATATGATCGAAGATTTTTATGGCAAGGGTCCGAAAACGGTGGCGTCCATTGTAATTCCCGTGGCGTGGACGGGCGTCGTTGCCGCTCAGATTATTGCTGCGGCAAAAATCTTGCAAAGCTTTGTCGGTTTAAATTATTCGATTGCGGCCGTGATCTGTGCTGCCGTCTTTATGGCGTACACGGCTTTTGGCGGCCAGTTCTCGATTTTGCGAACCGATTTTTTACAGGCGGGTTTTATTATTCTCGGCGTGGTTCTGCTCGCTTTTTTTGCGGGGAGAACTCCTGTTTTGCACCCGGGAGTGGAAGCTCCTGCGTTCCCGTTTAATGCCCACTTTGGCCCATTGGATCTCTTTTTGCTGATCCTGACTTATGCGACAACCTATACCTCTGGGCCCGATATGTTTTCGCGGTTATTTTGTGCGAAAGATGAAAAGACCGCACAGACTTCCGTGCTGGTGGTGGCGCTGGTGATGGCTGTGGTCGGGGCCTGTATCGGATTTCTTGCACAATATGCGGCGACATTACCGATGCCTGGAGATGGAGCCAAAATCATCGAAATCGGAAAGATGGTCTTGCCGAAATTCCTAATGCCGATTCTTGGACTTTGCCTTTTGAGCGTGGTGCTTTCGTCGGCGGATACGACTCTTTTGAGTTCCTCGATTATTTTCACCCGTTTGATTTCTGGCAAAACGGGGGATGACCGTAATGAAATTTTCCGCACGCGGTTGGTGATTGTGATAAATGGACTTGTGGCGCTTTTGATTGCCCTCTTATTTACAAACATCATTGGAATGCTTTTGCTTGCTCTCGCGGTGTATGCGGGCGCGTTTACATTGCCGATTCTGTTTGGGCTTGCCGGGCTTCGCGTCAAGTCGAAGTTCATTTCCTTGGCGATTATTTGCGGTGGCGTGCTTGCGCTTTTGGGAAAGGTTTTGCCGCAATCGGGCGTGCCGCATCTGGGCGACTTTTTGCTGATTTTGGCTTTTGTCGTGAACGGTGGATTATTGTTCCTCGGTCGCGTTCGAAAGACTCCGTAATTTCTATCTTTTACACATCGTTTTAATCCGAGGTGATTATGTCTGAAGAACTGAATCTTAAATTCGTCGATCCGCAGCCTCTCCGCTACGGTGAAAACTCTCACCAGTCCGCTGTTTTCTACAAGGATCCGACTTGCACGGAAGCAAGCCTTGCGACTGCAAAGCAGCTCCACGGTAAGGAACTTTCTTACAACAACATCGTGGACGCTGACGCAGCTTTGGAAATGGCTCGCGAATTTAGTGATTCCAATGCGATTGTGATTGTGAAGCATATGAACCCGTGCGGTCTTGCAACGGGTGAAACTTTGCTCGAAGCGATGGAAGCCGCTTGGGCAGGGGATCCGGTGTCCGCTTTTGGTTCCGTGATTGCTTCTACTCGCAAGGTGGACTTGGCTACGGCTCAGTTCTTGAAGGGTCGCTTTGTGGAAATCCTTCTTGCTCCGGCTTTCGATGATGACGCTCTCGAATTCCTCAAGAACAAGTCCAAGGATATCCGCCTTTTGGAAGTGGGCGAAATCAAGAAGGCGACTCGCTGCAAGGTTTACAAGCACGTGATTGGCGGTATGCTCGTTCAGGATCGCGATGTGGATACCTATGAAAAGTTCGAAACGGTGACCAAGGCTCAGTTCCCGAAGAACAAGGAAGACCTTGCTCGCTTTACTTGGCTCGTGACCAAGCACACGAAGTCGAACGCAATCGTGATGGGCTATGAATACAAGCCGGGTTTCTTCCAGGTGATGGGTCTTGGCCCGGGCCAGCCGAACCGCATTGATTCGAACCTCCGTCTTTGCCAGCCGCGCGTGCGCGACAACGTGGCTCGTCTTCCGGAAGCCAAGGGCTTCTTTGATGCAGAAGGCAAGCTTGTGGACGAAGCCGGTCTCAAGGCTCTCGAAAAGAAGGTCTTTGGTGAAGTGGTAATGGGCTCTGACGCCTTCTTCCCGTTCCCGGACAACGTCGAAGCGGCTCACGATGCTGGCGTTCGCTATATTGTTCAACCGGGTGGTTCCAAGAAGGATGACCTCTCCATTGAAGTGGCTGACAAGTACGGCATTGCAATGGTGTTCACCGGTATGCGTCACTTCCGTCACTAATCGGATTCCAATGACTTCGAAAAACGCACAGGATTTGAATTCGCGCGAGATCTATCTCACGGTGTTGAATTTTTTGAAAAAGGCCTACAAAAAGGGCCCTCAAAAAGTCAATGCCAAAGAATGGGAATCGTTTCGTGACAAATTAAAAAGTTCTTCGCTTTCGGCAGAAGAGGCGAAGGCGGTCAGCTTTTGGACCATGGAAAATTTGGTTTGTCACAAACCGTCGCGCGTTCAACCCCGTGCTCTTCAGGAGTTTGAAGAACGCATTTTTTCGGGACCGGTCCACAGTGAATTTGTGGAAGCGGTCCAATTCGGCATGGTCAGCGAAATGCAGGGCGAGAATATTCTGGATGAATTTCTGGAAACCTCTTCGCAGGCTGTACTTCCTGACCGAATGCTCACTTCTCTTTCCCGTATGTGGGCCCGGAATATTCAGGGCTATCAATCCGTGAAGGTTAGCTAATGCAGGTACGTGTTATCGGCGGAGGTCTCGCTGGCTGTGAAGCGGCATTGCAACTGGCTTGCCGCGGTTTTGATGTGGAACTTTATGAAATGCGTCCCAACCGGATGACGCCAGCACATCGGGATGGAAGTCTTGCTCAGTTAGTTTGTTCGAACAGTTTCAAGGGCATGGAGCCGACATCGGCACATGGCCTTTTAAAGCGTGAACTTCGGATGCTAGGTAGCTTCCTTTTGAAGTGTGCCGATGAAGCTCGTGTTCCGGCAGGGGAATCCTTGACGGTGAATCGAGAACTGTTCAGTCAGTCTGTAGAAAAGGCAATCGCTTCGGCTAGCCGTATTCATTTGCACCGTGAAGAGATTACGTCGATTGAAGGCGATCTTCCGACGATTGTGGCGGCAGGGCCTCTTGCCAGCGATGCTTTGGCCGACGACATCTTTGCCCATCTTGGCGGTTCGCGCCTGCACTTCTTTGACGCAATCGCTCCGGTTGTCGAAACGGATTCGATCGATTTTGATCACGCTTTTTACCGCAATCGCTGGGAAAAAGGCGAAACGGCTGACTTTATCAACTGCCCGCTCGACAAGGAAACGTACGATGAATTTGTGCGTCGTCTGCGCGAAGCGGAATCCATTGAACCGCGACCCTTTGAAAAGAAGGAACTTTTTGAAGGATGTCTTCCTGTCGAAGAAATGGCCCGTCGTGGAGAAGATACGTTGCGTTTTGGCCCGATGCGTCCGGTGGGTCTCGGTCTTGGCAACAATGGAAAAAAATGGTATGCGGTTATCCAACTGCGTGCCGAAAATAAAGAAAAGACTTTGTTTAACATGGTTGGTTTCCAGACACGTCTCCGGTATGGAACGCAGAAGGAAATTTTTACCCTGGTGCCGGCCTTAAAGAATGCGCGCTTTGCGCGTCTCGGTGCCATGCACCGCAATACGTTCATCGAAAGCCCGAAGCTTCTCGATGAAACGCTTCGTTTAAAGCCTGAAGTCGAAAAGGCTTCGAATCTGCCGCCGACATGGTTTGCTGGCCAGATTACAGGCGCGGAAGGTTATACCGAAGCCGTGGCGACGGGCTGGTATTCTGCCTGGAATATGGCGAATACGCTTTTGCATGGTAAAACTCGCGAACTTCCGCCGGAAAGCTGTATCCGCTCGTTGCTTCACCAGTTGGTAACGCCGAATGAAGACTTCCAACCGATGAACTTTAATTTCGGCCTTTTGCCGCACAAGCAGGATTATAAGAAGAAGGATAAGAAGCGTCTCCTTGCAGAGCAAGAAGAAATGGCTTTGCGAGAATGGATTGCTGCGACTCCGGAAATTCATTCGGAAGAAGCGGTTTAACGAAAAATTTCCAAACAAAAAAGGCTGGTTTCAAAACCAGTCTTTTTTGTTTAAGGATTTTCTTAATCGCAGACTCTTTGCAATTTGATGATCTGCTCGTGAGCCCAATCTTCAAAGGTGTCGTTTGCAATGTGTTCCTTCGCATCGCGCATGAGCTTTAAGTAGAAATGCACGTTGTGAATGGATGCAAGCGTCATGGCGAGAATTTCGCCCGAGTGAAACAGGTGGCGCAGATAGGCGCGGCTGAAGTTGCGGCACGTGTAACAGTCGCAGTGCGGATCCGGAGCCATGTCCAAGGATTTTGCATAACGGCCCGCTTTGTAATGAAGAACGCCTTCGCTGGTAAAGAGCATACCGTTACGCGCGTTGCGGGTTGGCATCACGCAGTCGCACATGTCGACTCCGCGCAGAATGAGTTCTAGCAAGTTCCACGGGGTTCCCACGCCCATGACGTAGCGCGGTTTTTCGACTGGCATGAAATTCGTGCAGTAGTCCGCGATCTGGTACATGAGTTCCACCGGTTCGCCGACCGAAAGTCCTCCGAGGGCGTATCCGTCCGGGTCGACTTTCTTGATTTCTTCAATGGCCTTTGCTCTCAAGTCCAGGTGCATGCCTCCTTGGATAATGCCAAAGAAGCTCTGGTCATAGCCAAAGAGCGGTGCGTTTTCTTCGAGCCAAACTTTGGCACGGCGCGTCCAGTCGAGCGTAAAGTTCAGCGACTTGAGCGCTTCTTGCGGAGTACTTGGATATGGTGTACATTCGTCGAGAGCCATGATGATGTCGGCGCCGATTTCACGCTGAGCCTTCATCACGCTTTCGGGTGAAAAGAAATGCTTGGAACCGTCCAGGTTACTGCGGAATTCTATGCCTTCTTTCTTGATCTTGCGCAGATCCTTTAAGCTCCAGACTTGGAATCCGCCGCTGTCGGTAAGCATGGGGCCGTGCCAATGCATGAACTTGTGCAGGCCTCCTGCATTTTTAATCAGTTCGGTACCCGGGCGCAAGTACAGATGGTACGTGTTGCCGAGGATGATTTCCGCCTGAGCTTCGTCGAGGTCGCGGGGCGTTAAGCCTTTGACGGTCGCCTGTGTGCCGACCGGCATAAAGATAGGGGTCGTGATGACACCATGGCTTGTGTAAATCTTGCCGAGTCGAGCTTTTGACTTGGAAGATGTCTTGAGAAGTTCAAAGCGGTTCTTTTCCATGCGGTACTATCTAAAGATTAACGGGTCTTGACGATGGTCCAAGCTTCGTCGAAAAGGCGTGCGGCATCGCCCGGATCTTTCAAGAAGACCATACGCTTGATTTCTTCTTCTGTCGGATTGATGACGCGGTTTTCCGTGAATTCGCTGTCGAGGACTTCAAGAGAAGCCTTGTTCGGCGTTGCGTAGTTGATATACTTGGCGAGCTGGGCACCGATTTTGGCATCCAAAATGTAGTTCATGAATGCGTAAGCGCCTTCCGGGTTCGGAGCCTTGCTGCTGAGGGTCATGGCGTCTACCCACATAAAGGAGCCTTCGGTCGGAATGGCGAACTGGAGGGACGGATCTTCTTCGATGGCAGCCATGGCTTCGCCGTTGAAGACGATTGCAGCCCAGTCCATTTTGGAAAGAACCTTGTCCTTGCCGCCGACAGAACCGTCGAAGCCGAGGAAGTGCGGGTCCTTTTTGGCTTTGAGAATGTAATCTACAGCCTGGTTGATTTCTTCCTTGTTTACGCTATTTGCGTCAAAGCCTTTGGCCTGAAGTGCCATGGAAAGCATGGAACGGCTTTCTTCAAGAAGGCTGAAGTTTCCCTTGGTGTTCTTTGCATCAAAGAGAAGGCTGTAGCTGACTTCCATCGGATCGATTGCATTGTCGCGATAAAGAATACCGGTCGTTCCCCAAAGGTACGGAAGTGTGTATTCGTTGGTCGGATCGTAGCTCGGATTTCTGAATTGATCCGCGACGTTGATGCGGTTGGGAATCTTGTTGGTATCGATTTTGGCGATGAGACCGAGATGCACCATCTGCTGGATGACAACATCACTTGCAATGATGACGTCGTACTGGGCTGTTCCGACGGTCTGGAGCTTGCTGATCATTTCTTCCTGGGCTTCGTAGAGTTCGAGCTGGAGCTTGTTGCCTGTTTTCGCTTCGAAATCCTGGAGCATAGCCGGGTCGATATATTCACTGTAAATCATGACAGTGACTTTATTCGATTTAGTAGAGGAGTCTTTGTCGTTATTGCAGGCGACAAAAAGGCTTGCGATGGCGAAAAATGAAAGAGCAAGGAAAATCTTTTTCATTTTTGATCCTTTGGAAGATTGTGAACTTTTAATGTCAAATTTAGTAGAATTCATTTTGACTTGGCTAATCGACGTTCTTTACGAATACCTTTCAAAACAAGAAGAAGCATAATAAAGAGCGTCAAACTGAAAATGATTGTGGAAAGCGCATGTATTTGCGGTGAAATTCCGCGTTTGAGCGATCCGTAAATGTATAGCGGCAACGTTTGCGAATCGGGACCGCTAGTGAAGAAGCTTAAAATGAAATCATCCAGGGAGAGCGTGAACGCGAGAAGCGCGCCCGAGATGATGGCCGTCGAAAGCTGTGGCAAAATAACACGGCACCAGGCTCCGGCCGTGGATGCATAAAGATCGCGGGCGGCTTCAATTTGCTCTTTTCCGATGCTCACCAAGCGACTTTGCACAACGAGAACGACAAAGCTGATTTCAAGCGTCACATGGGCGATAATCATCGTGAGCATTCCCGGTTCAAAAAGGGATGTCCAGGAGCGGAACAGGGCAAAGACGACTGCCAATGCGATTGCCATCAAAATGTCGGGCGTTACCACGGGCACGTTGATCGACATATCGTAAAAGTACCGCATCCGTTTTCCCCATGGAGTCCGGTGAATGCCGATGGCGAGAAGCGTCCCGAGAAGTGTGGCTATCAGGGTGCTCACGACAGCGAGAATCACGGTGTTCACGGTTGTGGTCTGCACCATGGCGTTGTCAAAAAGTCCGGTATACCAATCGAGAGTAAAGCCTGCCCAGCTTTGACCATGTTTGCTCGAATTGAAGCTTTGTTCCACGACAAGGAACATCGGCAGATATAGCAGGGCGAAACCGATGAAGGCGAGAATACTAACAAATAGCGGAAGCTTGCGCTTAGACAAAGTTTTTACCTCCGACTCTTTGGAATATCACGAGGCTGATAACGCTCGAAAGAATCAAGACGACTCCAAGCATGGCGCCGAAAGGCCAGTCGCTTGCAGAACCGAACTGCTGCTGGATCAAGTTTCCGATCAGCATGTATTTGCTGCCTCCCAGGAGATCGCTGATCACGTACATGCCAAAGCTCGGCACGAGCGTTAAAATGATGCTTGCGATAATACCAGGCATCATCTGCGAAAGAATGCCATGGGTGAACGTGCGCACAGGCCCAGCGTAAAGATCCCGGGCAGCTTCAACGATTCCCCAGTCTAAACGTTCAACGCTCGTGTACAGCGGTAAAACGGCAAAGGGGAGCATAGAACTGACCATGCCGACGTAAACAGCAAAGCTTCCCGGATAAAGGGACTCTCCTTCGGCGATCAGGCCAAGGAAGCGGGCAATGCTTGCTGGGAACATGTCCGGTCCAAGGAGAATCATCCAGGCTGCGGTCCGGATGACAAGATTCGTGCAACTCGGGACCATGATGAGCGCAAAGAGAAAGGCTCGCATGCTTTTCCCATGATTGGCAATCCAGAAAGCCATGGGAAGCCCAAAGAGAATGCAAAGAATCGTGGTGAATGCTGCAATTTTGACGCTTCGCCAAAGAATCAGCAGGTTATCGGGAGACCAGCCGAAAGTGCTGAATCCGAGAAGACGCTTTAAATTCAAAAGCGAAAAAGTCCAATGGATACTTCCGTAAGAACCGCGTTCTGCAAAGGCAAGCACCATTAAAAAAATCGTTGGAATTAGAAGGAATATCAGTAACCAGAGAATTCCGGGTCCCGTGAGCAGTACACCAAATTTGCGCATGCGACTGCGTGTGGTGAGCTTCCCTTCAAAAACTTCGGTTTGTTGCATAGGCCTAGTCGCTCAACACTTGCAGGTACTGCGGATCGATGTAAAGATTTACCTGATCGCCTGGATTGTAAATTTCGTCCGGGTCGGTCATGACGCGGAGCTTGAGGCTTTCGCTTGTTCCGACTCCTGGAAGTTCCGCAATTAATTCCCAGTAGTCCCCGCGGAAGATGCGTTCAAGGATGCGTGCGGGGAAAACGTTGTTGGTAAAGCTTTCGTTCGGCGTGCAGACGTGGATATCTTCCATACGGATGGCGATTCCGCCTTTTTCCCACGTCGGATCTTTTTCAAGAACCAGGTTTCCGAAGTTTGTGCTGGCAAGTTTTTCAGAAACGTGTTCGCATTCGAGGATGTTCGCTTCTCCGATGAATGTGGCGACAAAGCGGTTGACCGGATGTTCGTAAATGTCTTCCGGAGAACCGTCCTGAATGATTTGACCCTTGTACATCACGAGAATGCGGTCGCTGACGGCAATGGCTTCGTCTTGGTCGTGCGTAACCAGGATGAAGGTCGTGTCGGTCTTCTTTTGCAGTTCGCGAAGTTCTACCTGGAGCTTTTTACGCAGGTTCGCGTCCAACGCGGAGAGCGGTTCATCGAGAAGCAAAATGTCCGGTTCGTTTACAAGAGCGCGGGCGAGGGCAACGCGCTGCTTTTGGCCGCCAGAAAGTGTGGCCGGCATTTCTTTGGCAAGATCCGTAATGTTCGCGATTTCCATCATCCGGTTCACACGGCGTTCGATTTCATCTTTGGGAACATGATGGCTCTTGAGTCCGAACGCGATATTGTTGAAAATGTTCAGATGTGGAAAAAGCGCGTAATTCTGGAAAACGGTGTTGATCGGCCGTGCGGAGGGAGAACGGTTAGAAATTACGTTCCCGCTCAAGACAATTTCGCCCGAATCGGCTTTTTCAAAGCCTGCGATGATACGAAGTAGAGTGGTTTTGCCACAGCCCGATGGACCGAGCAGTGTAACAAATTCACCATCCTTGATGAAAACATTGATTCCATCGAGAACGACTTTCTTGCCGAAACTTTTATGCACATTGCGAATGTCCAAATCAAAATTTTGATTTGACGAAGGCAAAGGATTCATGGCGAATCTCCGTTTAAAACGCGGTTCAGTTTTCGCCAAAAATAGAAAGTTTAGAAAAGGATTTGGAACACGCCTTCCAATTTATGGATTTGTAGGCGGGTAAATAGGGAGAGCGGGAATTCGGACGTATGTTTTTTTCTGGGAATCGAGCTTGAGAAAAATCGCCGTTTCACCGAGAGAAAGCATAATGAATTTGGGTTTTAAAATGCGCAAGTATTTGTTGACTTGTACCTGCAAGGCTGCGGGGGACTCGACGCCGGGCCTTTTGCATTCAACGAGTAGCCAAGGCTCTTTCGCATTGGCACCTTCCCGAAAATCGTGGACGAGAATATCGACTCGGTCCGCGTTTCTTGGGTCAAAAAGGCGCAACGCAAATTCCGTTTCGATCAGATGACCGGGAACTTTCTGAACGTCTTTTAACCAAGAAACGACAGCTTGCCGAACGGCTTCTTCGGGAGTCGCTGCGACAAACTTTTTTCGGGAAGAGTCAAAAAAGGAATCCATCCGGATTATTCACCCTTGCGGAACGGATACGATGTAAACGGAGGAATGTGAAATTCTTCCTTCAGATCGTCCCATCGGATAAGGCGATTTTTCCAAATGTATTTACGGTACAGGCGACGGGCTACGCGGCTTGTGATTTCATAAGGAATCGTGTGATGCGCTTCTGCGACCGATTCCATGGAAATGCGGGAATCGGCACTCCCGTTCACCACTTCGACGGTTTCTCCGATTTGCACGTCCGGAATGCGGCTGACGTCTACCATCGTCGCGTCCATGCACACGCGTCCGAGAATCGGGCAAAGCTGGTTGCGGATAACAACGTAACCATTGTTGTATTCTCCGCGGAGATAACCATCACCATAACCGATCGCAATGGTTGCGACTTTGGTGGGCTGCTGGGCGACCCAGTACTGTCCATAGGAAACGCCTTCGCCCGTTGGAACTTCGTGAATGGTACGGATCGTCGATTTGATGGTCATAACCGGTTTCAGTTCCGGATATTCAAATCCTTCCGGAGGGGTAGCTCCCATCGGATTGTAACCGTAAAGAACGAGGCCCGGGCGCACCATGTCGAAATGGCTTTCCGGATGGCGAAGCGTGCCTGCGGAACTTGAACAGTGGCAAATTTCGGGACGGATGCCTTCGTTTGTCAAGAGTTCGACGAGGTTCGAAAAACGGTCAATCTGGCGTTGCGTGCTTTCGTTAGATGTCTTGTCGAGCATGTCGGCAGTGGCGAGATGGGTGAACATTCCTTCCACTTTGAGATGCTTCAAGGTCAGAATCTGACGAATTGTATCGAAGTCGTCAAAGCGTACCCCGTAACGATGCATGCCCGTGTTGATGGCGAGGTGTGCCTTACAATGCAGATCGTTTTCTTCGAGATACTTGTCGAAAGCCATCGCGGTCTTCAAGTCGGAAAGGGCGGAAGTCAGCTGGAATTCGACGAGGTACGGGAAATCGGCCGGAATGCAGGGACCGAGGATGAGAATCGGAAGATCCATGCCGTATTGGCGGAGCAGCATGCCTTCGGAAAGGTGCGCGACGCCAAGAAAATCCGCCCCACTGTTTTTAGCAGCGTAAGCGCAGGCCAAAGAACCATGACCGTAGCTATCTGCTTTCACGGGAAGGAGAATCTTTGTCTTTTTGGGAATGGATTTACGGACAAATTGAATATTGCTCGCGAGAGCGTCCAAGTTGATTTCGATCCAATTCGGGCGCGTAATACTGTTCAGATCAGGAGGAAGTTGTGCCAAATTCATAGTATTCAAAATATAGATTAGAATCCCTGTTTTGGTTCTGAAAATCGTAAGTTTTTTGCAATGATCGGCGCGTATAAGTCTTTGATTTTTAACAAGATACGGCATTTTTTCGAGAATCGGGTGGGTAAGGGGTCCCCTGGAAAATCCTTCTTGCGCAGATCCCGTTTTTTCGGAGCGGAAAATAGGGGCAAACATTAGTATCTTTACGGTGCAACAAAAAGAGGCTCATCATGGATCCTAGAATTACCCAACTGGCGGAAATGCTCATTCAGAATGCAATCCGCTTGCAAAAAGACGAAAATATTTTAATAGAAACGACCGATACGCCGGCGGATCTTTCCGTGGCCTTGATTCGGGCTGTGGCAAAAGTCGGAGGAAGGCCTTTCCTGACGCATCACCGTAGCGTCGTTAACCGTGTACTTTTGCAAAATGCAACCGATGAACAGTTGAAAATCGCTGCGGAACATGACCTTGCCCAAATGAAAAATATGCAGGCCTATCTTTCGATCCGTGGAAGTGACAATTTTGTAGAACTTTCCGACGTTCCTGAAGACCGCACTTTTGCCAACCGCACCATTCGACATCCCGTACTTGACTATCGAGTGAACAAGACTCGGTGGTGTGTGCTCCGCTGGCCGACTCCTTCGATGGCGCAAGGGGCGGGCATGAGCACGGAAGCTTTCGAAGACTTCTACTTCAAAGCTTGTCTTGCGGACTATCCTGCGATGCAGCAGGCGGCAAAGGCTCTGGTCGATCTGATGAACAAGACGGAAAGGGTTCGTTTGGTCGCTCCGGATACGGATCTTTCTTTTAGCATTCAGAACATTCCGGCGGTTCCATGCTGTGGAACGATGAACATTCCGGATGGGGAAGTGTACACGGCTCCGGTCCGTGAAAGCGTAAATGGAGTGATCCATTACAATGCGCCGACGCTTTATGAAGGGAAAAAGTTCGAAAACATTCGGCTTGTTTTCCAGAATGGAAAAATCGTCGAAGCGACATCTTCGAATACAAAGGCGATGAATGCAATCTTCGATACCGATGAAGGCGCCCGCTATGTCGGTGAATTTGCGATCGGCTTTAATCCGTTCGTTTTGCATCCGATGTGCGACATCCTTTTTGACGAAAAGATTGCGGGAAGCATCCACTTTACGCCTGGCCGCTGCTATGAAGACGCTTATAATGGGAACCAGTCCGCGATCCACTGGGACCTGGTGCTGATCATGCGTCCGGAATATGGTGGTGGTGAAATTTATTTCGATGACCGTCTGATTCGCAAGGATGGAATCTTTGTTATTCCGGAACTCGAAGCTTTGAACCCTGACAAACTTGGCGCGTCAAAATAACAAAACGACAGTTTTGCTATATTTTGCGACCGAAAGCGACAAAACGGTAACTTTCTTGGGCTGGACTTCTGTTAAAATCGTAAAAAAAGCCAAAAATCTTCTTGGCACGGTTTTTGCAAAAGGTAGAGCACAAACCATAAGGAGTACACTGTGAGTATTCAAGAAGAATTTGGCTGCCTCGTCTTCAACGCAAAGACGATGAGCAAGTACCTTTCGCACAAGACTTATGAAAGTCTTCTCGCTACGATGGAAAATGGCACTGCACTCGATGCTTCGATTGCGGATGAAGTGGCTTCGGGCATGAAGACCTGGGCCATGGAACATGGCGCAACGCACTTTACGCACTGGTTCCAGCCGTTGAACGGTACGACTGCAGAAAAACATGACGCCTTTTACAATCCGGATTTTAAGGGCGGCATTGTCGCCTCTTTCAGCGCCAAGGAACTGATCCAGGGTGAACCGGATGCTTCGAGCTTCCCGTCTGGCGGTCTTCGTGCAACGTTCGAAGCCCGTGGCTATACCGCATGGGATCCGACGAGCCCGGCCTTTATCAAGGTGAATAACGACGGTGTCGCAGTCCTTTGCATTCCGACGGTGTTCTACGGATACCATGGCGAAGCTTTGGATAAGAAGACTCCGCTTCTCCGTTCGCAGGCCGCCCTTGAAAAACAGATTAACCGTGTCGCAAAACTTTTTGGCGTTCAGGGCAACAAGCGCCCGTTCGCAACTCTTGGCCCAGAACAGGAATACTTCCTTGTGGATTCCGAAGTTTACAGTCAGCGTCCGGACTTGATCCAGACTGGCCGTACCCTCTTCGGTGTTCGTCCGGCTCGTCATCAGCAGCTCGAAGACCACTACTTTGGCAAGATCAAGAACCGCGTCCTTTCGTTCATGGCGGAAGTCGATAAGGAACTCTGGAAGCTCGGCGTTCCGGCCAAGACTCGTCACAACGAAGTGAGCCCGGCCCAGTTCGAACTGGCCCCGGTCTTCGAAGAACAGAACCTTTCGTCTGACCACAACATGCTTGTCATGGAAGTCCTCCAGACGGTTGCGGAACGTTACGGCCTCGTTTGCTTGCTCCACGAAAAACCGTTTGACGGCGTCAACGGCTCCGGCAAGCATAACAACTGGTCGATTACCGGTCCGGATGGCAAGAACTGGCTTTCTCCGGGTAAGACTCCACACGAAAATGCGAAGTTCCTCACGGTTCTCGTTTCCATTATCAAGGGCGTCGATACTTACGCTCCGCTGCTCCGCGCAACGGTTGCAAGCGCTGGCAACGACCACCGTCTGGGTGCAAACGAAGCTCCTCCGGCAATCATCTCGATTTTCCTCGGCGAACAGCTGACGGATATCATCAACCAGCTCGAAAAGGGCAAGCCGACTTCTACCAAGGTGGGTTCCGAAATGGAAATCGGTGTGTCTATGCTTCCTCCGCTCCCGAAGGATGCAACGGACCGTAACCGTACAAGCCCGTTCGCATTCACCGGTAACAAGTTCGAATTCCGCGCAGTCGGTAGCGAACAGAGCTGTGCAACGTCCAATACGGCTTTGAACACGATCGTGGCTTGGGCTTTGGACGATGTGATGAACCAGATCGAAGCTCTCACTTCCAAGGGTACGGAATTCAATGCGGCTGTCCAGACGGTTCTCCAGAAGGAAATCAAGGAACACAAGCGCGTGCTCTTTGACGGCAATGGCTACAGCGGTGAATGGGAAGTCGAAGCGGCTAAGCGCGGCCTTCCGAATTTGAGAACGACTCCGGAAGCCATCAAGGCTTATCGCGATCCGAAGGTCATTGAACTTTACAAGAAGTATGGTGTCCTTTCGGAAGTGGAACTCGAAAGCCGCTATGTGATCGAAAAGGAAAAGTACGAAACGGTCATTGCCCTCGAAGCGAATTGCGCCTTGATGATGGCAAAGACCATGTTCCTCCCGGAAGGCATTTCCTATGCGGCGGAACTTGCGGATTCTTGCGCATCTCTCACGGATTATGTGCACAAGGGCGTTTCCGCTCTGGCCAAGTCCGCAGCAGAAGATGTGGAAAAGCTCACGCAGGAAATCGAAAAGCTCGAAAAGGCTATCGATTCGAACGATCCGGCTGCAGAACTTGAAGGCATGAAGAATGTCCGTCAGGTTGTGGATGCCCTCGAACAGATTGTTCCGGATTCCCAGTGGCCGGTTCCGGGCTACGGCGAAATGTTCTTCGTCGGCTAATTCGAAAACCTTCCGAGACAAAAAATGTAGCAGAAGTCTCCGCGAATGCGGGGACTTTTGTTTTGTAAAAGAAATGGCTTTGCGATAACCACGCCTAGGCGAAAACGGCGAGCACCCAGAATGCTATCGCGTCAAGAATCCAAATGCTGGCGAGAACTTTGCCGTGGCGTTTTCCGCTAGAAGCGATCGAAATCGCCGATGTAAAGGTGAGGTACAGCGCAAAGAAGTAGCAGAGAATCGTGACGATTTCATGCGGGAGGTAGTCGGGAAGAACGTTCCCACGCACAAGGGCAATGCTTGCCGCAAAAAGCTGGATGAGTCCAGGGAGGGCAAATGCTTTGCGATTTTCCGGAGAAGCGTTCCGAATGGAGAAAATGAGAAGGAAAATCAAGGCAACGGCTGCGAAAATGGCAAAAATCATCAGAATGGTCATGGAATGGAATATATTTTTATTTTGAAAAGGAGAGTGAAAAGGGAATAAAAATGATCCAGAAATTAATCCAGGCTTTGAATTCGGTTCTTTTAGGAAAGGGAGATTCCGTGGAAATGCTCGTCGCTGCCATTCTAGCGAATGGGCACGTGCTGATCGAAGATGTTCCGGGAACCGGTAAAACGACTCTGGCGAGAGCTCTTTCCAAAGCAGTTTCCGCAGATTATGCGAGAATCCAGTTTACGCCGGATCTTCTTCCTGCCGATGTGACCGGCGGTGCGATTTTTCGCCCGGGACAAGCGGAATTTGAAATTAAAAAGGGACCTGTTTTTACGCAGGTTCTTTTAGCAGACGAAATCAACCGCGCTAGCCCTCGTACGCAGAGCGCCCTTTTGGAAGCGATGGAAGAACGTTCCGTTTCGCTCGAAGGAAAATCTTATTTGCTTCCGAATTTTTTCGTCGTGCTTGCTACGGAAAATCCCGTTGAATTTCGCGGCGTGTATCCGCTGCCCGAGGCGCAGATGGACCGCTTTATGGTACGCCTTTCATTGGGATATCCTTCCGAAGAAACGGAGCTTGGCATTATTCGCGGGCATCGTTTTGAAATTCCAGTGGAAAAACTGGAGCCGGTGATGACTCCGGAAGATATTTTG
>OCVV011276206.1_pt1 | contig 27616 bp, 24 predicted proteins | sample 1539721 | NCBI WGS metagenome assembly OCVV01 (sample SAMN02144230, study PRJEB22623) | gut metagenome | biome: sheep rumen | host: Ovis aries | place: New Zealand | reverse complement strand
TCAGGAAACCATCGGTCTTGTCGGAATTAGAGAGGTCGGCCGAAGCACAAATCATGTTGGGCACCTGCTCTGCAAGCACACCCAGAACGGTAGCGGAAGCACCACGCGTGGCAGCACCAGCCTTCTGCTGCACCTTTGTCCAGTCGATCTTCGGAGCCTTGCCGCTGAACCACTCTTCCATCAGAGCTGCCTTCTCAGGATTCTGCTTGGCCCACTCTGCCTTCTGAGCATAGCGCTCGGCGCAGATCTTCTTCAGCTCTTCAGCACGACGGGCATACATCTCCTTCACTTCGGGGAAGATCTGGAAGGGATGCTCGGGATCGGCGCCAAGGTTCTTCATCGTCTCAACGAAGTTGTCGCCACCAAGCGGAGCACCGTGGGTAGCGCAGTTCGACTCGTAGCTTGAACCGTCAGCCTTGCGGGCACCCTTACCCATGACGCAATGACCGATGATGAGACTTGGACGCTCCTTCTCGGCCTGAGCCTTGCGGAGAGCCTCGCGAATCTGGTCGACGTCGTTGCCGTCGATGTTCTGCACGAACCATCCCCATGCCTCATACTTCTTGGCGGTGTCTTCGCAGGTCACGACCTCGGTGCGGGTAGAGAGCTGAATGTCGTTGGCATCGTAGAACATGATGAGGTTGTCCAAACCCAGGTTGCCGGCAATACGGCCAGCGCCCTGCGAGATTTCCTCCTGTACGCCGCCATCGGAGATGTAGGCGTAGATGGTCTGGTTCATCACGTCGCCCAGGCGAGCCTTCAGGAACTTGGCTGCGATGGCGGCACCCACGGCGAAGGTGTGGCCCTGACCAAGCGGACCAGAGGTGTTCTCAATGCCGCGTGCGAGTTCGCGCTCAGGATGGCCGGGCGTTACGCTTCCCCACTGGCGCAGGTTCTGCAGGTCTTCCAGCGTGTATTTGCCGATGAGGCAGAGCTGCGAGTAGAGCATCGGAGCCATGTGGCCGGGATCGAGGAAGAAGCGGTCGCGACCTTCCCACTCGGGATTCTCGGGATCGTAGACGAGGAACTCTGAGTAGAGCGTGTTGATGAAATCGGCACCGCCCATGGCACCACCAGGATGACCACTCTTGGCCTTCTCGACCATTGCGGCAGCTAGAATGCGGATGTTGTCAGCTGCACGCATCATTACTTTGTTGTCGTTCATTCTTTGATAGTTTATTTGTTATAGGATATTAGTATTTTTTATCTTGCTTGCAAAGGTAGCAAAAAAAATGCAGTTGCGGAAGTGAAAACTGCAGTTTTTTCTCAATTCTCCTTAAATGCCACTATACGGGTTTGTTGCTCGTCGAGGTAGAAGGTTTGGAAAATCGTATCCTTGTCGATGCGGTATTTCACGCGCATAAAATGCAGATTCTTCGACGTCGGGCCTTCGGCATAGTGTATGTTAGACTTGAAGAACTTGTTGCCTGCCATTTTGGCTCGCATTGCTTGACACATCGAATCGGTAACAAACCTCGTTGTTGACAAATCGTAGCAGTACATCACCTTGAAATCTTCACTCACGAGATTTTCTTCCAGAAAATCCTTCACTAGCTTTTGTGCTGTAGATTTCTCTTTGTTGCAAGAAGAGAAAGCCATCACCGCAACAAGCATTGCGGTGATGACAAATTTCATTTTGTTCATACTCTCCATATCATAGGTGATGACACTCAGATATTTTTAAGAATTGCCAGCAGATGATCCCAAACCATTTGCACGGTCGGGATGTGCAGGCGCTCGTCGGGCGAGTGGACACCGCGCAGCGTCGGGCCGAAGCTCACCATATCGAGGTTGGGATACTTCTCTGAGAACAATCCGCACTCCAGACCGGCATGGATGCCCAGCACTTTCGGGTCTTTGCCAAAGAGTTTCTTGTAGGTCTCAACAGCCATTGCTGTAAGTTTGCTGTCGGCGCGCATCTTCCATGCGGGATAGCCCTCGCCCTGTACGACCTCGGCACCAGCCAGTTGGAACACAGCCTTGATGGTGGCAGCCTGGTTGTCGAGTGCGCTCATCACGTTGGAACGTTGCGAGCATACCACCTTGGCTTCCTTCTCACCAGTGACGATGCTGGCCACGTTGTTAGAGGTTTCTACGAGCCAAGCCACAGCCTCGTCCTGGCACATGGCAAACACGCCGTTGTCGACGGCCTGCATGGCCTGCACCAGACGTGTGCTCACATCCTGCGGCAGCACGGCTTCAGCATCGGTGCTCTCCAGTTGGAACTGCATGGTCTTCTCTGTGACGTGGTATTCTTCTTCCACTTCGCTGACAAATACGTTCCAGTCGGCACGCACGTTCTCCTTTTTGTCCTCAGGTACGGCAAACACGATGACACCGTCGCGAGGAATGGCATTGTGTAGTTTGCCGGCATTGAACTGAGCCAGGCAAAGTCCGTAGCGCTCCTGCGTCTGATAGAGGAAGCGAGCCAGAATCTTCAGTGCGTTGGCGCGCTTCTTGTTGATGTCGTCGCCCGAGTGGCCGCCAACGAGACCCTTCAGCGAACCGCGCAGGAAGAACACTCCCTTCGGAGCCTCCTGGCGATCGTAGTGGAAGGTGGCCGTGGTGTTGCGACCGCCGGCGCAGCTGACGAATATCTGGCCTTCGTCCTCAGAGTCGAGGTTGATGAGCATGTCGCCTGTCATGAAACCTGCCTTCATGCCTTCGGCACCAGTCAGTCCGGTCTCCTCATCGCGAGTGAAGACGCACTCCAGCGGACCGTGTTCGATGTCGTCGCTGTCGAGGATGGCCAGCTCGATAGCACAGCCGATGCCGTCGTCGGCACCCAGCGTGGTGCCCTTGGCGCAAAGCCATTCGCCGTCTACATAGGTCTGGATGGCATCTTTGTCGAAATCGAATTCGACATCGACGAGTTTCTCGCATACCATGTCCATGTGGCTTTGCAGAATAATCGTCGGGCGATTCTCCATGCCTGGTGTGGCAGCCTTGCGGATGAGCACGTTGCCTGTCTCGTCGACTTTTGTTTCCAAACCATGGCTTTTGCCGAACTCTTTCAGATACTCAATCATCTTCTCCTCGCGCTTCGAGGGGCGGGGAATTTCGTTGATGCGTGCGAACTGTTCGAACACGCATGCAGGTTTCAATTCGTTTTTATTCATTTAATTATGTTATTTTATTGCGTTATTCTTTCGGTTTTTGATAGGTTTTTTCTAACTTTGCAGGCAAAATTACAAAAAATGATTGAAACTTTGCTCATTAGCGTGTTAATAATTGCTATCGCGATGGCATTATTATTGATAAAAGTGCTTTTCAAGAAGAATGGGCGCTTCTCTTCACAGCATATTCATGACAGTGAAGCCATGAAGGAGCGCGGTATCCATTGTGTCATCGATCAAGATCGTGAGGCGCGCCAGAAAGGCAAGGCATATTAACAAGGTGACAAAACAACAAAAACATAAAGTTAAATTTAAAAAATGAACAAGAAGAACATTTTCCGTACGTTGGCCGTTGCCGCAGTGGCAACCGTAGCCATGACATCGTGTGACAACTCAGCTCCCAAGATGGACGACAAGTCGCAGGCATCTGAGCAGACTGCTCCCGCCGAGCTGAAGATTGCTTATGTGGAGGTCGACTCCATTATGACGCAGTACACCTTCTGCAAGGACTACACCGAGATTCTGCAGAAGAAGGGTCAGAACATTCAGAACACGCTTGCCTCGAAGCAGCGCGCCCTGGAGCAGGCTGCTGCCAACTTCCAGCAGAAGTTGCAGCAGAATGCCTACACGCGCGAGCAGGCAGAAGGCATCCAGGCCAGTCTGCAGAAGCAGGCTGCCGATCTGGAAGGTTTGAATCAGCGCCTGAGCGGTGAGTTCCAGACCGAGACCGACAAGTATAACAACGCCCTGCGCGACAGCATCCAGCACTTCCTGGCCAAGTACAATAAGGACAAGAAGTTCAGCATCATCCTCAGCAAGGCTGGCGACAACCTTCTCTATGCCGACAAGGCTTTCGACATCACCAGCGAGGTGGTGGCAGGTCTGAACAAGGCTTACAAGAAGCCGGCTGCCAAGGCTGAGGCCAAGAAGGCCGCCGAGGCTCCCGCCAAGAAGTAATCGATTAGAAGAAACAGGGAACAAGGACCGAGAGCCAACAAGGAAGGCTCTTTTCCTTGTTCCCTTTTTTTATTAAATCTCTTTTATCACCTCCACTCCCCTTTAAACCCTTTATACCCTTTAAACCCCTTATACTCTTTCATCCCTTATATAATTAAGGTGTAACGACCATGACAAAGAAAGAACGCTATCAGTACATCTTAGATTACTTCCGCGAGCACCAGCCCGTGGTGACAACCGAACTGGAGTTTGGCTCGGCCTTCCAGTTACTCTGCGCCACGTTGCTCAGTGCCCAGTGCACCGACAAGCGTATCAATCAGGTTACGCCGGCCCTCTTTGCCCGCTATCCCGATGCACAGTCGATGGCGCAGGCTGAGCCGGAAGACGTACTTGAATACGTCAGCAGCGTGAGCTATCCCAATTCGAAGGCGAAGCATCTCGTCGAGATGTCACGCAAGCTGGTGAGCGATTTCGGGGGCGAGGTGCCCAGCGACATGGACCAGCTCGTCAGCCTGCCTGGGGTGGGGCGCAAGACGGCTAATGTCATGCAGGCCGTGTGGTTTGGTCGTGCTGCCATGGCTGTCGACACCCACGTGTTTCGTGTGAGCCATCGCCTCGGCCTCGTGCCCCAGACGGCCAACACACCGCTGAAGGTGGAGCAGGAACTCATGCGCCACATCCCTGCCGACGACGTACCCAATGCCCACCACTGGTTGCTGCTGCATGGCCGCTACGTGTGTACCAGTCGCAAGCCTCATTGCGAGCGGTGTCCCTTCGATGCTGTTTGCCCCAAGAAGTTCTAGAAACTCTAGAGAGTCTGGAATATATATGAAAAAAGAAAAACAATCATGGAAGCTGCAAGAATCCTCAATTTCCTGCGCGGCATAGCCGCCAATAACAACCGCCAGTGGTTTCTGGAAAACAAGGCCGAGTATGAAGCCTGCCGCAAGAGTTTCAATGACGGCATCGCTCAGGCCATCACCCGTTTGGCCGAGTTCGACGACGAAGTGGCCCATCTCCAGGTGAAGGACTGCGTCTATCGCTTCAATCGCGACACGCGTTTCTCGCCTGACAAGTCGCCCTACAAGCGGCATCTCGGTGCCTATGTCTGTGCCAAGGGCAAGAAGTCGCTGCGTGGTGGCTACTACATCCATCTGGAACCCGGCAACTGTCTGCTGGCAACGGGCAGCTACTGGCTGCCCACCAACATCCTCACCTCTTGCCGAAACGAGATTATGGGCAACATCGACCAGTGGCTCGCGGCCGTTGAGAATCCCAAGTTCCTGCGTTTCTTCGGCCGTCCCGGTGCTGGCGTGTGGCCCGAGTTGGCAGGCGACTACGACGAGCAGCAGGCTGCCAAGGCCAAGACCAGTGAAAAAGGTTTTGGCCTGACGATGTTGAAGACGTGCCCTGCGGGTTTCCCTCGCGACTATGAGCACATTGAATATCTGCGCATGAAAGACTACTGTTGCTGGCGCAGTGTGCCCGACACATTCTTTGAGGGCGACCAGTGGCTTACAGAGTCAATGAAAATCTTCAAGGTGGCTAAGCCGATGATGGACTTCATGAATGCCGTCATCGACGATTACGAATAGGGGCCAAACCCCCTAACCCCTCCCCAATAGGGAGGGGATTTTTTATATTATAAGGTAAAGGGATAGCTGATGGTGAGTTCGGTGAGGTCGGCTTTGGTGAGATGGGCTTTCACGCTGGCACCGATGCTGAGCCCGCCCAACTGCGGAAAGGAGTAGTGCACCCCAATGCGTTCGTAGTAGGGCTGCTCTACTTCTTTTGCGTTGCTACCCATGTGGCGTAGCAGATACCAGCCCAGCGACATTCTTACCGACAGGTTTCCATAGTAAACGTTGTGTTTCAGCGCCAAGCCCAACGACCACGGGCTCACGCTCTCGGCCTTGTTGCTTGCAGCGGGGCGCAGTTTTCCTTCCTCCTCAATCTCCCTCACTCGGTCGGCGTAGGTGCCGTAGCTCACGTCGACGCCGACACCCGTTGCCCATCGGCGGGCATAGCGCCACATCACGTCGGCCTGCACGTTGTAGGAGGCATACATGTGGAAACGTCCCGTGCGATAGCGTGCCGAGTCGGGCGGTGTGTGGAATTGCGTCAGCTGCCAGTCCTCGTTCAGCGTCTTTGCCCCAAGGCTGGCTCCGATGTTGGCAAACCAATAGGGGGCGAAGCCGATGCGTTCCTGCTTCTCCCGCTTCAGCGTTGGGCGGCGTGGTGCCATCCTGTATTTCACACCTATCACCGGCCCCCAGTAGTTGGCACCCTTGTTCGGGCGGTTCAGTGCGCCGTTGCTGTGGTGGTAGTATTCCAGCCCGCCAAACACAGCCCACGCCGGTGATACGTGCCACGTGGCGTGGGTGCCTGCAGTGAAGTAGATGAGGAAGCGCGAGCCAATGAGTTCGTTGTCGATGTTGCTGCTCTTGCTGTATTTATGTTTGGCGTAGCCGATGCCGGCTCCTAGCGAGTAGTCCACCTCTACGCGTCGCTCGTCAGGCGTGGCGTGGCGCGGCCAAACCAGCACAGGCCTGCTGAACGTGCTGTAGGCTGTCACGATGTTGCCCAGCCGCGAGTCGTAGTCCACTTCCTCTGCCATGCCCCAGCCGTCGCTGGCCTTGCGGTGCATGGTCACGTCGTTCAGGTTCAGCTTCAGTCCGAAGCCGAACGTCGGGTAGTTGTAGTCATGTGCAAAGGGATTGCCGTCAGCAGGTTGCGGCGTGTAGTCCAGTTCCACTGCGAAGGCAGTCGTCTGTGTGTTTTTCTGAAAGCGCCGTTGGTATTCGTCCATCACGATGAGTCGTCCGGGACTTGCCGAAGCGCTGAGGCTCCAGTGACTTGCGGAATCGCGCTCCTGAGCAACAGCAGGTTTTGAGATGAAAAATAAAAGGAAGAAAAAGACCCACCCCCGGCCCCTCCCGTAAAGGGAGGGGAGTAGTATGCCTTCGTCGATAGAATGTAACGATCTTGTCATTTCGTAAGCATTTTACTCCCCTCCCTTTACGGGAGGGGCCGGGGGTGGGTCTGTGTATGCGCTGTAGTTAGTTAGCTGCCTCAAACTCGCGCAGGAAGCGGGTGTCGTTCTCCGAGAACATGCGCAGGTCGGCAACGCGGTATTTCAGGTTGGTGATGCGCTCTACACCCATGCCGAAGGCATAGCCCGAGTACACCTTGCTGTCGATGCCGCAGGCTTCCAGCACGTTGGGGTCCACCATGCCGCAGCCCAGGATTTCCAGCCAGCCCTCGCCTTTGCAGAGGCTGCAGCCCTTGCCACCGCAGATGGTGCAGCTCACGTCCATCTCAGCCGAAGGCTCGGTGAAGGGGAAGTAGCTGGGACGCATGCGAATCTTCGTATCAGGACCGAACATCTCGCGGGCGAACGTCAGCAGCACCTGCTTCAAGTCGGTGAACGACACGTTCTTGTCGATGTACAGTCCTTCCACCTGATGGAAGAAGCAGTGGGCGCGGGCCGAGATGGCCTCGTTGCGGTAGACGCGTCCCGGGCAGATCACGCGGATGGGCGGCTCGTGCGTCTCCATGTAGTGAGCCTGGTCGTTCGACGTGTGTGAGCGCAGGATGACGTTCTTTGCCACGTCGTCCGGACTGGTCTCGATGAAGAAGGTGTCCTGCATGTCGCGTGCGGGATGGTCAGCAGCGAAGTTCAGCTTTGTGAACACGTGCAGGTCGTCGTCGATCTCAGGTCCTTCGGCCAGTGTGAAGCCCATGCGCTGGAAGATGTCGATAATCTGGTTTTTCACGATGCTCAGCGGATGGCGCGTGCCCAGCTGAATGGGGTAGGGCGTACGCGTCAGGTCGATGTCGGCGGCATCGTCGCTGCCGCATTCCAACTGCTCCTTCAGCGCGTTGATGTGGTCGAAGGCCATCTGCTTCAGTTCGTTGATTTTCATGCCCACCGTCTTCTTGTCCTCGGCGGCCACGTTGCGGAAGTCTTGCATCAGGGCATTGATTTCGCCCTTGCGGCTGAGGTACTTCAGTCGCAGCTGTTCAATGTCTTCGGCGCTGTTGGCCGTCAGTCCGCTCACCTCCTTCAGGAGTGCTTCAATTCTGTCAAGTATCATCTTATTTACTGATTTACTGATATACTATTTTGATCTTTCAGTTTTCTTCAACCTGCAAAGGTAGTCATTTTTTTTGAATCGGCAAAGCAATAGGATGAAAAAGTGACTCTCTCGCTGTGGATGGCTGCTGCAGGCGGTGCCTCTGTAGCCACCTTCTTATGGCTCTTTCTCTATGGTCCCAATGAGTCAAGATGATGCTTCTTATTAAGTAAAACATATGTTTTACTGACCAAAACAATTTGTTTTACCGACCAAAACAATTTGTTTTACTGATCAAAACAATTTGTTTTACTGATCAAAACAATATGTTTTACTTCATCATGTCATGACTTTGGAGTCATTAGGACTATCTTTCGGAGTCATGAGAACCATCTTTCTCCAAAAAAAATCGTAAATTTGCGTCATATTTCCGAAAAGAGAGTGTAGATATAGGTAGAAATGGTGAATAAACAGAACGACATAGAACTGGCTAAGGCCGCCTCGCGCGGCGAGGCGTGGGCCTGCCGTCGGCTGGTGGCCGACCACGGTCAGCGGCTTTTGCGACTGGTGTCGCGGCTGTTGCCCGACCCCTCGGAGGCCGAAGAAGTGGTGCAGGACAGTCTGCTGCGCGCCCTGAATAGACTCAATGCCTTCGATGGCAGCAGGGGTACATTGGCTACATGGCTCTCCACCATTGCCTGGCGCACGGCGTTGAACCACCTGCGCAGTCATCCGCGCCATCAGACGCTGAGCTTTGAAGAGCTGCATCAGGAGGAGCCGTCGGAAGAGCAACTCGACGAAGCCTTCTCCAGTGGGCGGCCGTCGCGGGTTGAGGCACTCGTGCAAGCCCTGTCGCTGCTCAGCTCCGAAGATCGGGCCCTGCTCAGCATGCGCTACACCGAAGAGCTGTCACTCGACGAAATAGCGGCCATCACCGAGAGCGATGCGTCGGCACTGGCCAGCCGCCTCTACCGAATCAGAAAGAAACTCTACAATCTCATCTTAAAAACCGAACAACGATGAAACAGAAGAATAACGACTTGCGTGAGGCTCTGCGCCGCCATGAGCCCGAAGAGCACCAATTATCGGCCGACTTTGCCGACCGACTGGCCGAGCGGTTACAGCAGTCGCGAGAAGGGACAGCAACCGTTTGCCAGCCCTCCACAGAAAAGAGACGCCAGCCCCGGTGGTTCCGGAAGGCTGCCGCCATATTCCTCGGCATCGTTCTCGTCAGTGGCATAGCCCTGGCGGCAGTTCTTTTCAGTAGAAGTTCAGGGGTGCAAGAGGCCCGGAGTTCCGGCAATACACTCGTTCAACGGTCACCCTCTCCCATTGGGGAGGGGCGGGGAGAGGCTTTCACCAACATTCGCCTCGACAGCCTGCTTGGCATGGTGGCTCCCTACTATGGCTGTACGGTGGTTTATCGTGACGAGCAGCCTCGCAGCCTGCGCATCTCCACCACTTGGAACCAACGCCAGCCGCTCGCTGCCTTCCTCGAACTCCTGAACGAACTCGACGGCCTGCGCCTCACCACTGAGGGCGACACCATCTTCGTCAGTAACAAATAAAAATACACAACACCAACAAATAAAATTACGTAATGAAACGACTACACCTTATTATATTTATACTAATAGTAGCAGCAACAAACGGCCTAGCACAAAAAGTATCTACTCCCCTCCCTCACAGGGAGGGGCTGGGGGGTGGGTCTCCTGGGTCTCCTGTGAGTGGGTCTCCCCTCACCCTCGACTTCCAGAAAGCCTCGCTGGCTCAGGCTCTCGACACATTGCGCAGCTACACCAGCGACTACAACATCACCTTCGTTCACAACGATATCGAACATCTGCAGGTGACGCTGCAGAAGCAGGTGACCAGTGTGCCCGAAGCCGTGGAGCTCATCTGCAAGGGACAGCCCGTGAAGGTAAAGATAAGGGATGGAAACATCATCGTAAAATACCGGCCGGAGCGCGACCGCACCATCGCCCTGTGGGGCCACGTGCGCGACTCGTTCACGAAGCACGGCGTGCTGGGAGCGATGATCTACATGCAGGACGAAAACGGCATGGTGCTCGACTCCATGAAGACGTGGCAACCCAACAACGATCGCGACGATGCCGTCTATCGCTTCGAGGTGCCCATCGCCCAGCGCGGTTACCGCTTCGTGGCCGTGCATCCCGACTACGAGACCACCGCCATCAACTACACCCTGCGCTATGCTGCGCGCAACGACTTCTTCGACCTGCCCCACACGTTCATGAAGAAGCGCACGCTGCAACTCGATGGCGGCAATCTGGGCGAGGTGGTGGTCAAGGCCACGAAGGTGCAGATGGTCTATCGCGGCGACACGCTGGTCTACAATGCCGACGCCTTCAACGTGCCCGAAGGCTCTATGCTCGATGCCCTCATCCGCCAGATGCCCGGCGTGGAACTGCGCGACAATGGCGAGATCTACGTGCAGGGGCGAAAGGTGGACTTCCTGACGCTCAACGGCAACGACTTCTTCCGCGGAAAGAGCAAGGTAATGCTCGACAACCTGCCTTACTATACGGTGAAGAACATCGAGGTCTACGAGAAGCAGACGGAGAAGAGCGAGTGGTTGGGCGTGGCCGATGCACCGAAGGACTACGTGATGGATGTCGTCCTGAAGCGCGAGTATCGAAAAGGCTATCTGGCCAACGTGCAGGGAGGAATAGGCACCAACAGGAAACCCACCCCCAGCCCCTCCCGAGGGGAGGGGGGCTTGATGAGCCAAGGAGGTAGCGTTTCTATCAGCAATAGTAATCAGACTACCCTCCCCTCGGGAGGGGCTGGGGGTGGGTTACTGAGTGGGGCTCCTTATGCTGTCAAGGCATTCGGCCAGCGCTACACCGACCACTCCGGCATCAACGTCTTCTTCAACGGCAACAACATCAACGAACTCGACAGCCCAGGCAGCAAGGGTGAATGGAGCACGGCGAAAGCACAGCGCGAGGGTGTAGCCGACATGAAGAAGGGCGGCATGAGCCTCTCTATCAACGACAAGGACAAGCGCTGGACCGAGCACATGAACTTCGAAATCAGCGGCGTTCGCCAGCACAAGGAGACGCGCTCGTCCACAGAGCACTTCCTGCCTGAGACCAACGAATACTCGCGCGACGTCAACAGCCGTCACTACCGTGATTTCGGGATGGGTGGCAGCAACACCTTTACATTGAAAAAGCCCTTCTGGTTTCGCAACCAACTGGGCGTCTACTACGGCCATAACACCAGCCACGGCCTTGAGTGCTACGGTCGGTTCACGCAAGATCCGTCGTGGATAGGCGGTCCCGTCGTCGTGCTCGATTCGGCATTCCGCTACAGTCCCGAGCTGATGCGCGTGCTGGTGAACATGCGCAACGACGACAACACTGGCAGCGAAACCAGTTGGTGGGCGGAGTACAAACCCACCATCAGCTACAAGTTCCTGTGGGGCGACGACATCGACCTCTGGGGCAACCTGTACTATGGAGGCCGACGACAGGAGGAAAACAACCACGTGCTGACCGAAGGCTACAGCAGCGACCGCCGCGACAAAGAGTGGCAGTTCGACAACAAGACGCTCAACTGGCAGGCCGGCGTGCAATACACCATACACAGCCACAGCCATTGGAACTACCGCGCCTCCGTGGGCTACTACTATCATCGGGAGAATGTGGAGAACGAACACCTGCTGGACTTCAGCCTCGACCCTCGCAACACTTACAGCTATACCTACAATAGCCGCCGCATCACTCCGACGCTGATGGTCTACTATCAGCGCGACAACCAGAAGCGGAAGCGCAGCACGTGGTTCAGTGTCAGCCTGCCCCTGCACATCGAGCGTCGGGAAATTGACTTTCGTCCCAGCATGTCCACTCCTCCTTCGGAGGAGCCGGGGGAGGTTTCCATCCTGCTCCCCACTCCGGCGATACGCTACGAGAGCACCTACAACCAAGGACTGAACTACCTTTTGTTGTCCTACAACTCGGAGTATTTCGCCCCAACGATGATCAATATGGTCAACACGTTCTTCGACAGCGACCCGCTAAACATTCAGCTCGGCAACGACCAACTGAAGACCTCCTTCAAGCATCGGTTCCTTGTGAACTACAAACTTGGATGGAAACAGCACAACCAGTATTTGCGCTTCGACGGCGGACTAAACATCCATCAGAACCAGATGGTGCGCGGCCAGACCTACGACCCCATGACGGGCGTCACCTATCATCGCTTTGAGAACGTCCGAGGCAACTGGGACTTCTGGAGCCAACTCTCTTTCGGCCGCATGCTCGATGCCGGGAAACATCTGTGGTTCGAGTCGCGCCTGGGAACGGGTTACGATCATAATGTAGGTATCGCAAGGATGCTGGGGGGTGGGTCTTCCGTTGGTGGAGAGTCCGTCATTGCAGGCTGGAACCTGAGTGGCTACGCCCAACTGCGCTACACACTGAAGAAGCTCACGCTGAGTGGCTACGTGCGCTACGGCACGTCGTGGAAACGCTATCAGACTCCCCTCCTTGGAGAGGGGACTGGGGGTAGGCTCCACCCCGTCAACGTCCACTACGGTCTGTCGGGCCAGTACGAGCTTCCCATCCTTCGCGGCAGCGACGGGCGCGGCCTGCAAGTGGCTACCGATGCCGTGCTCTACGTGAAGCGTGGCTATGGTGATAAGTCGATGGACACCAACGACTTCGTGTGGAATGCTTCGATTGCCAAATCACTCTGGAAGAATCAGTTCGTGGTGAAACTCGAGGGTTTCGATCTGCTGAACCAACTCTGCAACATCTACACTACCATCGACACGCAGGGCCGCGTGGAAACTTGGCGCAACATGGTGCCGTCGTTCGTCATGCTTCACCTCGAGTGGCACTTCTCACGCCTGCCCAAAAACAAACGCTAATTTTTTTGATTTGTTAGGTAATAGTAAGTTTGGCAGCATGGCCCTCGATGGGTCTTGCTGCCTTTTTTCGTTCGGAAAATAAAGATTATTTGCATGATTCTTTGTACTTTTGCAAAAAAATGATCCCATTGGGGTTGGGAATAGGGAAGCTTGTTTGTCTTTATCATAAACAAACAACTCCAAAAAGTGACCAATGAAACAGAACGACGACATCCGAAGTCTCTACGAGCAGCATCGTGACCGCATGCTCAGCCTTGCCCGATACCTGTTGGGCGATGGCGAGGAGAGCCGCGATGTGGTGAGCGACGTGTTCGCCTCGCTGCTCGAACGACCTTCGGCCGACGTCAGCCATCCTGCCTCTTTCCTGCTGATGACCGTGCGCAACCGCTGTCTGAACCTGCTCAGCCGTAAGCAGATGAAGGAGCGCGTGCACAAGCTTCTGCCCCTTGGCGAACCTGCCGTCGACGAACAGCCACAAGACGACCAGCTGGACTCCATGCTGCATTTCATCGACACCGAGCTGACACCACAGACGCGCGAGGTGGTGCGGCTGCGGTTCATGGAGCACATGAAGTACCGCGAGATTGCCGAGCATCTCGGCATCAGCGAGGCTGCCGTCTACAAACACCTGGCACAAGCCATTCGCAAACTGAAACAACGCTTTAACCCTTAAACCGACAATGATGGATCAGTTAGAACAATTGCTCGACATGATAGAGCATCCCGACCGCTACACCGAGCAGCAAGTCAACAGTCTGCTCAGCGATCCCGACCTGCGCAAGCACTACGAAGTGATGGTCAGCCTGCGCGCTGCCTATGAGGGCCAACCCGCCCAGCCCCAAAAGAAGAGGGAGCCCATACATGGAAACACAACCCGCCAGCACGCCCTTTGGGGAGGATTGGGCCTCAAGGCCGCTGCCGCCGTCTTCCTTGGCATTGTCCTCGTCAGTGGCATCGCCATTGCTGCATGGCTGGCCTCACCGAAGCCCACTGCCAGCACATCCTCACAGCCCGAGAGACTTGAGGCGTCGCTTCCGCCTTCTGAGGAGATGAAGGGCAGGGCTTTCGACAACACCCCGCTCTCCGACATCATGGCCGTGGTGGCCAAGCACTATGGCCATCATGTGGCGTTTGCCAACGACTCGCTCCGCCAACTGCGCATCACCACAACGTGGAATGAGGACGAGCCTCTTTCCGCATTCCTCGAGAACATGAACGAACTCGACGGACTCAGCTTCACCCAAAAGGGCGACACCATCTTTGTAGAACCTAAGCAAGAGGAGGGCGCCGAATGATGAAACGTTTTTTATTCCTCCTCGTTTGCCTCGCGTCGGCTCTCACTTGTCAGGCCCAGACCGTCTCCCATACGTTCCGCAACGTGACGCTGGCCGAAGCCCTTACCACCATCAATAATGAGCAGTCGGCCTACACGCTGACCTTCGTCAACAACGACCTGGAGCGGCTGCAGGTTTCGGCCACGCTGAAGCGGCTCTCGGTGCCGGAGGCCGTTGAGCAACTTTGCAAGGGCCAGCCGGTACGCGTGAAAGTGAAGGGGCGCAACATCTACGTGCAGTACCATAAGCCACGGAAGGTGGAGCAGATGGTCGTTTCAGGCTACGTCTACGACCATCTGACCCACGTGGAACTCGTCGGCGCTACCGTGCAGCTACTTGCCGCCGACAGCACCGCCCTCGACACCTGCGAAGCCCGCTCGCTCTGGATGCAGGGCGAGAAGAGTGGTTACAACGCCTTCTACTTGTTTGCCGTCCCAAAGTTGCCGAAGGACTATCTGCTGCGTGTCAGCTACGTGGGCTATGAGCCCACCTATTTCCCGCTCAGTCTGAAGAACCTGCACAAGCGTGAATACTCGCGCGAGCTGCCGCCGCTCTACATGAAGCGGCAGCGCAACACCTTGCAGGAGGTGCAGGTGACGGCATCGAAGGTGATGTTCTACTATCGTGGCGACACGCTGGTCTACAATGCCGACGCCTTCCAATTGGCAGAAGGCTCCATGCTCGATGCCCTCATCAAGCAGATGCCGGGCGTGGAGTTGAAGAAGAACGGACAAATCTACCACAATGGCAAGTTCGTGAAGAGCCTGCTGCTCAATGGCAAGGAGTTCTTTCGAGGCGACAATACCGTGATGCTCGACAATCTGCCGGCCTACACCGTGAAGGAAGTGAAGGTCTACGACAAACTCTCCGAGCAAGCCGAGTGGCTGGGCAGCAACGAGGAGAACGACAAGTACTACGTCATGGATGTGCAGCTGAAGAAGGAGTACTCCATCGGATGGCTCGGCAATGTGGAGGCAGGAGGTGGCAGTGACGAGCGTTTCCTCGCCCGCCTCTTTGCCATGCGCTTCAGCGACCACTCGCGCATCGGCGTCTATGCCAATGCCAACAACCTGAACGACAACGGCACGCCTGGCGAAAGCAGTTCGTTCAATCCGCATGCCGGCAACGGACGGCAGACGCAGCGGAAGGCCGGCCTTGACTACAACATTGACGACCGCGACAAGCGATGGAAGGTGAGCGGCAATGCACAGGCTGAGCACACCGACAACAGCCTCCTGACAACTACCGACCGCCAGAACTTCCTCTCCACGGGCGACACCTATGAGCATGCCGCCGGCCGGAACCGTGACCACAGCATTCGCCTCAACACCAGCCACACCTTGCAGCTGAATGGCAAGAGGGTGCAGACCACCTTCCGTCCCAGCATGACCTACAGCCGTTGGCGCAATCTCTCGCACTACGAGTCGTCGGCCTTCGCGTGGAACGACACCTTGTTATATCATAACAACCAGCAAGGCTCGCAGCAAGGCCATCGCCTGGGCGCAGAGCTTGAGGCCTCCTCCTTCATCAAGGTCTCGAAGTTCACCACCGACAAACTTGAGCTGAAGGCCTCCGCCTCCTACTCCGACCAGGACGACGACCGCCTGAACCGCCAGCTCGTCCAGTATGCTGCGATCTCATCGCAGCCCTCCCCCTCCTCCCTCCTCACCGACCAGCACTTCCGCAACCACCCCGACCGCTCGCACCGCCTCGCCGTCTCGGCCACCTATAGCTACCCAATCAAGCAACGCATGTCGCTCGACCTCACCTACGGCTTCAGCCAAAAGCGCACCCATCGCGACAACACCCTTTATGCCCTGCAGCAGAACGACTCGCTGGCCCTCCCCTCCGTCACCGACGCCGAGCGCACCCTCGACTTTGCCAACAGCTACAACAGCCTGCAGATCGACCGTTCGCACGACATGAATGCCATCCTTTGGTGGTTCCCCGGCATTGCCGGAGGCAGGGCCAGCATCAGCCTGCGCCTGCCGTTCACGCTGCTGCACCAGCGCCTGCACTACCAGCGCGGCACCGTCGACACGCTCATCACGCGCCGCACGCTGCTCTTCCATCCCGATTGGGGCTATGCCCAATGGCGCAGCAAGGACCAGAAGTACACCCTTTGGTTTGCCCCGCGCATCTCGGCAACGCCGCCCGCTCTCTCGCACTTCGTCGACATCCGCGATGCCACCGACCCTCTGAACATCCATCTTGGCAACAGCCGTCTGAAGGACACCTACACCTACGATATCGACCTGCAAGCTCGCAAGGGCCTGAAAGACAAGCAAGTGTATCAGGCAGCGGGCATCAGGTTCCACTACGTGCAGAACGCCTTGGCCATGAGTATGCTCTACGATGAAACGACAGGCGTGCGAACCTATCGGCCTTACAACGTCAACGGCAACTGCCAGTGGCAGGCAGGCTACAGTATCTCCACCCCGCTCGACAAGGCGCGCCGCCTGATTCTGAACCTGCGCCCCGAGCTCTACTACATCAAGAGTGTCGACCTCACCGGCACGCACGGCCTGTTGGAACGCAGCAAGGTGACCACGCTGAAGTGGGAGCAGTTTGCCGAGTTGAGGTACAAAGTGGCCGGCCATCAGTTCTCGTTGGGCACCGACGCCTTCTGGCAGCGCATCAGCAGTCGGCGCGAAGGCTTCGAGAGTTTCAGCGTGGCCGACGTCACCACCACCTTCACCGCGCTGTTGAAGCTGCCGTGGAAACTGGAACTCTCGACCGACATGAACCTCTACACGCGCCGCGGCTACAACGACCCGCAGCTGAACACCGACGAGTGGGTGTGGAACGCCCGTCTGTCGCGTCCCTTCCTGAAAGGACGGCTGCTGCTGATGGTCGACGGTTTCGACCTGCTGGGCCAACGCAGCAACATCACCCGTGCCATCAACGCCCAAGGCCGGGTGGAGACATGGACCAACACGCTGCCGCGCTACGTCTTGTTGCATGCCGTGTGGCGATGGAATGTAGCGCCGAAGAAGAGGTGAAACTGTATGAATGGTAGAAAAAAGGTACGTCTTTTTTGATTAGTTAGGCAACAACCATTCAATGGGGTGGGGCGACCGAGAGGTTTCTCCTCCCCCCTTTTATTGCATTTATTTGCTGTCGCAGAGTAAATAAATCGCAAACTTTTTGTTGGCTTCGGTGTTTTTTTGTAATTTTGCAATCGCAAACAGGAAGCATAGATAGTTTTGCTTATTGAGAGAAAATGAATACTAAGAAAATACCGATGTTGCTGATGCTGCTGGTGCTGACTGCATTCATGACGAACAGTTGCACGGGCGGTAAGTCGCCGTCTGCCGAAGAGGAGGTCGAGACCGACTCGCTGGCTGCCGACTCGTTGGCTGCCGACTCGACTGCAGACCTGGTTGCGGATGCGCCGCTGCCAAAGGCTGTCGATGAATTGTTTGACGACTTCTTTTTCAACTTCGCCGGCAACAAGCGCATGCAGATGAGCCGCATTGTGTTTCCGCTGCCTGTGCATGCTGACGGTCGCACCACGATGCTGCAGCGTCGGCAGTGGCAGCGCAGTTATTTCTTTATGAGCGACGGCTATTACGCTATCCTGATGGATGACATTGCCCAGGACACGCTTTCGAAGTCGACCTCGGTGGGCGAGACCTGTGTGGAGCGCCTTGACTTCGACAGCGGTCGTGCGAAGCGCTACGTGTTCCGCCGGCTGGATGGCGAGTGGCGCCTGACGTCGATTACCCACACTACGTTGGCCCAGCATCCCAATGCGTCGTTTTTCCAATTCTACAAACGCTTTGCCACCGACGACGAGTTCCAGACGGAAAGCCTTGGCGATTTTGTGCTGATGACGGCTCCTGACAGCGACGACGACTTCACGGAAGTGACGGGTTCTATATCGCCAGAGCAATGGCCTGCGTTCAAACCCGCGATTATTCCCAGCGGGGTGGTCTATTTCGTTGACTACGGTCAGCATTGTTCGAGTGACGAGAGGAAGGTGCTGATTGTGCGTGGTGTGGCGAACGGCCTGAATATTGAGATGAGTTTCGAACGTAATGACGGGCGGTGGTGTCTGGTGAAGCTATCAGAATAGTATGAAAGATATCAGAAACTATAATTTGCTTGGTCACAATACCTTTGGCATCAGTGCTGCGTGTGACCGGTTTATAGAGTTCTCGACGGAGAGCGAATTGTGTCAGCTGTTGCGTCGCGAGCGTTTCGCCGAGCGTGGCGAGCCCCTGCTGCTGTTGGGCGGGGGAAGCAATTTGCTGCTGACGGGAGACTTCCACGGAACGGCCATTCATTCGGCTATCATGGGCATTGAGGATATTTCTGCCATCGAGGGACCAGCGGGCGACAGCGTGCTGGTGAGAGTAGGCAGCGGCGTGACGTGGGACGACCTGGTGGACTATTGCGTAGAGCAGGGATGGCACGGAGCCGAGAACCTGTCGCTGATTCCAGGTGAGGTGGGCGCCAGCGCCGTGCAGAACATCGGTGCCTACGGAGTGGAGGCGAAGGACCTGATAGAGCGTGTGGAAGGTGTGGAGATTGCTACCGGCGAGCGTGTGGCTTTCGATGCCGAAGACTGTCAGTATGGATATCGGCAGAGTCGCTTCAAGAAGGAATGGAAGAACCGCTACGTAGTGACGTATGTCACCTATCGCTTTTCACGCACGTTCCAGCCGAGGCTAGACTACGGCAACATTCGTGCTGCGCTGGCTGAACGTGGTATCGATGTGCCCACGCCACAGCAGTTGCGTGAGACAATTATCGGTATTCGTCAGGCAAAGTTGCCCGATCCGAAAGTGTTGGGCAATGGTGGCAGTTTCTTTATGAACCCTGTAGTGGGGCGCGCGAAATACGAGGAACTGGCCGCCCAATACGCGGGCATGCCGCACTACGACGTGGATGCCGACAGAGTGAAGATTCCTGCCGGCTGGATGATAGACCAGTGCGGATGGAAAGGTCGCTCGCTGGGTCGCGCCGGCGTTCACGACAAGCAGGCACTGGTGCTCGTGAACCGTGGCGGTGCCACGGGGCGGGATGTTCTGAACCTGTGTGAGGCCATTCGCCACGATGTGAAGACGCGTTTTGGTATTGAGATTTTCCCCGAGGTGAATATAGTGTAGAGTTTAGAGTGTAGAGTTTAGAGATAAGACGGATGAAGTTTACGTTTTTGGGAACAGGTACCTCGGCTGGCGTCCCCGTGCTGGGGTGTGGGTGCAAAGTGTGCCGCAGCCAAGATCCGCGCGACTTCCGCTATCGGAGTTGCGCGCTGTTGGAGTCCGACACCACGCGTGTCCTTATAGACTGTGGGCCCGACATACGTATGCAGCTGATGCATCGGCCGTTCCGAAAAATCGACGGAGTACTGCTCACTCATATTCATTATGACCACGTGGCAGGCATCGACGACCTGCGTGGTTTTTGCAAGTTCGGCGACATCAATATCTATGCCAATCAACAGACAGTTGATGCCCTGCGCGTGACGATGCCTTATTGCTTTACGCCGAAACTCTACCCTGGTGTTCCCTTGCTGAATCTGCATGCCATCAGTCCTGCCCAGAAAGGGCGAATTGGCGACATCGCATGGGAGGCTGTGGAGGTGATGCACGATTGGCTGCCTATTATGGCCTATCGGTTCGGAACGTTTGCCTATGTCACCGACATGAAGACCATCAGCGATGAGAACCGCGAGCGCCTGCGAGGCGTGAAGACACTGGTCGTGAACGCATTGCGCTTTGAGCGCGAGCACCATAGTCATATGCTTGTAGGTGATGCCGTTGCTTTTGCTCGCAGCATAGGTGCCGAGCGTACGTTCCTTACACATCTGACCCATGAGATTGGCTTCCACGATGAGGCTAACAGCCGCTTGCCGGAAGACGTGCGGTTTGCCTATGACGGGTTGACGATAGAGGTGTAAGGTGCCTTCGGCACGTGAAAGGACGCTGACGCGTCGTGTAAGGCGGCATTGCCGCGTGTAAGGTGTCTACGGCACATGTGAGGAGAACAAAAAAGCGAGTGTGTCAGAACGATGGTGACACACTCGCTTTTGTAATTGTATAGGTGGCTTTCCGACGGGAAAACCTTATTTTTTGCGTTTGAACTTCCGATAGAGTTTCCAACCGAGGATGATGCCATCGAGGACACCTGTTCCTGTGCTCATCACGGCACTGATGCGCTTCGAGGGCGTGAGTGCCGAGAACGGTTGCGGCTTGGTGAAAAGCCGTCTCCAGAGTTGGCGAATCTGGTCCTCGTTGCGTCGGATGTCGCTGCGAAGGGCGTCCTTGCGGTTGCTGATTTGCTCGAGCGACCCGTATTCGGGCGTCGTGGCAGGCTGAGTGGGTGCGGAATTGGTAATTTCCATAAGGCAGTGCGGGATAAAGGTTGTTAGGACTTCATTAACAGACTGGCGAGGAATCTTACCACTGGCCTCTCAATCCATTGCTTTCGGAAGGCCATGAGCAGCAGGAAAATGACCAGATAGAACGCTGCGACGATGACAAAAGCCCAGGCCGTACCTACCAGCGGTGCCAGGGCATAGGCTGCTGCAAACGACAGGTAGATGAAGATGAGCAGGAGGAACAGCGCGAGCACAGCCGTCAGGGTGATGGCTGTAATCAGTCGCACCACCTTTTCGATGACATCGAGCTTGATGTACTCACGCTGCAGCCCTATGTATTGTTTCAGCGCCTCGACCAGTTGGCCGATTGTCTCTATGTTTTGGTCGTTGGAAAACATCTTTGCAAGGAATCAAATAAAGTGACGGTGTGGCAGAATGTGCCACTCCAGACTTCACGTGCTCTCAACACTACTCGACAATGTCGGAAGCAGCCTCTTTGATGTCGTCGACGAGGTCGTCTACTTCCTTGCGGCTGAGCTTGATGTTGTGCTTCTTGCAGAAATCATCCACGGCATCGGAGATGCGGGTGCGAGTTTCAGTTCCCTTCTCAGGAGCAATGAGCAAACCGAGTGCTGCGCCGGCGATGGCACCGCCGAGGAATGCGCCGAAATAACCTAATGTCTTCATAATTCTTAGTTTTTTATAATTAAACAATGTTTGTTCTTCTCTCAGTCGTCGGCACCAAGCCTAACGGGGCTTTTCTTCCGATTGAGTTCGCAAATATAGCAAAAGATTGGGAAATAACCACATTTTATAGCGTCATTTTTTGTTAAAAAACCACTATTTTATTGATTTAACAAACTTTATGCGTGTTTTTGAACGATATTTGCGCGATATTTTGTAATTTCGCACCAAATATGTTTGAATCAATTTAAAAGTTTCATTAAATACAAAGAAAAAGTTATGAGAAAATCATTGGTATTGAGCGCAGGCCTTTGCGCAGTGTTAATGTTTGCAAGTTGTGGTTCGAAGGACAGCGCTTACCGTAAGGCTTATGACAAGGCTAAGGCAGCCGAGGCTGAGGCAGCCCTGGCTCAGAACACGGAATCGACGGAGACACCCGTTGTGACCCCGCTCACTCCGACACAGCCCCAGCAGCAGACAGTTGATAACTACGACAATGCCACGTATCGTCAGGAGAACGTGACTCTGGTGAGCGGTTCTGGTTTGAAGAACTTCTCGGTGGTGGTAGGTTCGTTCTCTGTTCAGGCCAACGCCCAGGGTTTGCAGAACAAGCTGAAGGCTGCCGGTTATGATGCTCAGATTGTGAAGAACAACGACCGTGGTCTCTATCGCGTTGTTGCCACCACATTTAACGAGAAGGCCGATGCTGCCCGTTCTCGCGATGCTTTCCGTGCCACCTATCCCGATGCTTGGCTGCTGTATAACAAATAAAAAATATCAGTAGTTAAGGCTGACGTGAGAATACTTTCTATCGATTACGGAAAGAAGCGTTCAGGTTTAGCAGTCACCGATCCCCTGCAAATCATTGCAGGTGGGTTGGCGACTGTTTCTACGTCTGAACTCTACGACTATTTGGTTGGTTATATCTCGCGCGAACCGGTGGAGCGCATTGTCATTGGTGAGCCCCGACAGCCCAACGGGCAGCCCAGCGAGAATCTGCAGCGCGTGCAGCAGTTTGTGAACCGCTGGCGCAACCATCAGCCACAGGTGCCTATAGAGCTCTACGACGAGCGCTTCACGTCGGTGCTGGCCCACAGGGCCATGATCGACGGGGGCTTGAAGAAAAAGGCTCGTCAGGACAAGGCGCTGGTAGATGAGATCAGTGCCACGATTATCCTGCAGGACTACATGCGCTCGCGACTTAATCGTCAATCCACAACTCCGTAAATCGTCAATCCACAACTCCGTAAATCGTCAATTTGCAACTCCGTAAATCCGAAATAATCCCTCAATGATTCTACCTATTTATATCTACGGCCAGCCCGTATTGCGTAAGGAGTCGGAAGATATCACACCCGACTATCCTGGCCTGGCCGAACTGATTCCCAATATGTTTGAAACGCTCACGGCCTCCGATGGCGTTGGCCTTGCAGCACCTCAGATTGGTAAGAACATTCGTCTGGCCGTCATCGACCTTGATGTGGTCAGCGACGAACTTCCTGAATATAAGGACTTCCGCCGAGCCTTCATCAATCCCCACATTGTTGAGATTGACGAAGAGTCGCCAGTAGAGTCGATGGAGGAGGGCTGCCTGTCTCTGCCCGGTATCCACGAGAAAGTGGAGCGCCACACACGCATTCGTGTGCAGTGGCTCGACGAGCAGTTCCAGCCCCACGATGAGTGGATAGATGGATTCCTGGCCCGTGTGATGCAGCACGAGTTCGACCACCTCGATGCCAAGATGTTCATCGACCACCTTTCGCCACTTCGCAAGCAGCTCATCAAGAGCAAGCTGAAAGCGCTCACGCTCGGCCGCTACAAGTGCTCCTATCGCACGAAGCCCGTGAGAAGATAAAAAGTGAAAGAAGACCCCCCCAGCCCCTCCCGTGAAGAGAGGGGAGTAAAATGCTTTTAAAATGAAGAAAAACGACAAACTCTTTGGCATATTGCTCCCCTCCCTTCACGGGAGGGGCTGGGGGTGGGTCTTTATCTTCCTCCTTCTGCTTCCTTCCCATTCCTTCGCCCAGTATAATACCGACCGACTCATCATTTCCGGCCGCATTGCCTACAGCAACCACGACTTCGTAGTTGCCATTCAGCATTTCAACAACGTCCTCTCGGCCAAACCCTATCTCTACGAACCCTGGTATTATCGTGGTCTTTGCAAGTTGCAGCTCGACGACTACGTAGGTGCAGAGAACGACTTCGACAAGGCGTTGGAAATTAACCCCTATGTGCATGAAATCTTTGCAGCCCGCGCCGAGTGCCGCATCCGACTGAAGAAGTTTGCCGAGGCCATCGACGACTACGAGCATGCCCTGATATTAAGTCCCGACGAGCGGGGCTATTGGTTCAACAGGGCCTACTGCCGCCATTTCCTCAAGCAAAACGAACGTGCACATGCCGACCTCGACTACATCGTCGGCCGTTGGCCCGATATGAACATGGCTTATTCGCTGCAGACGGAAATCTATCTGAACGAAAACGACACGACGACGGCCTCGCGGTGGCTTGAGAAAACGTTGGAGCATAATCCCTATGATGGCAATTCCTGGTCTATCCTGGCTCGACTGAACATGCAACGCCACAACTGGCAGTTGGCCGATTCTGCCTTCACGAAAGCCATTCACTACCAGCCGCGCGTAGTCAACAACTACATGTATAGGGCAATGGTGAGGGTCAACACCAACCGTTTGCGCCAGGCTATGGAAGACTACGATAAGGCCATCGATATGGATCCCAATAACTTCCTTTCCCACTACAACCGAGGTCTGCTGCGCCAGCAGTTGGGCGACGACAATAGGGCCATAGAAGATTTCAATTTCGTCCTGCGCTATGAGCCCAACAACCTGCAGGCACTCTACAACCGTGCTCTGCTGCTTGATAGAACGGGTAATTATCGGGCAGCCATTAAGGACTATTCGCGCGTCATCGAGACCTTCCCCAATTTCTGGGCGGGCCTGCTGGCACGTGCTGCCTGCTATCGTCGGCTGGGCATGACGGGAAAGGCTGAGATGGACGAGTTCCGCGTTACGAAGGCGCAGCTCGACAAGCATCTCGGTATCCAGCAGAGATGGAGCAAGTCGAAGCTGCGCGAGATGCGCAAGCTGAGTGATATCGACGTGGAGAAATACGACCAGTGGGTAGTGGTCGACGACGATGTTGTGACGCCTCAGTATGCAAACGACTATCGGGGTGAGGTGCAGAATCGAAGTGTGCAGAGCGACCTGCAGCCACTCTTCTCGCTTTCCTACATTCCCTATCGGGGCGGCGTGGCCAGCTATTCCATTGTTGACCAGGCTGTTGAAACATTCAATTTCACCCAAAAACCGATGCGTACCATTCACGTCACTTGCCGTCCGCAGGCGCTTGACGAGACGACATCGCGCGACTTCTTCCAGATCATCGATTCCCTCTCGGCCGCCATCGCGCGTTCGTCCGACGTGCCCACAGCCTTGTCGCTGCTCTTGCAGCGGTCGGTGGCTCATGCAACCACCCACAATTTCACAGAGGCACTTAACGACCTGAACGATTATCTCAGCATCGATTCCACGTCGCTGCTGGCCCACTGGCAGCGCGCCTATTGCCAGGTCATGCTTTCCGACTACAACGCCCAGCAAGGCATAGAAGCCCAGCTGAGCGTTAAACGGGCGCAGGACGACCTGCGGATGGCACTTTCTCAAGACGCCGACAATTCGTTGCTGGCCTACAACCTAGCTACGCTGCTGGCTATGCAGAAGCAATATGCCGAGGCCATCGACCTCTATCGGCGCGCCTTGAAGCTGAATCCTAATCTTGCCGAGGCATGGTTCAATCTCGGCCTGTCGCTGGTGTTCTCCGGTCAGAAGGAAGAAGGACTGCGCTACCTTAGCAAGGCTGGCGAGTTGGGGCTCTACGACGCCTACAGCGTCATGAAGCAGTTCTAATCCCTCATGCTTAGCGAGATGCGGCGACGCCGCAGGTCAACCTCGACGACCCTCACCTCAACGTGCTGGTGCAGTTTCACCACTTCGTTCGGATCGCTCACGTAGCGATTGGCCAACTGCGACACGTGCACGAGGCCGTCCTGATGGACGCCGATGTCGACGAAGCAGCCGAATTTCGTGATGTTTGTCACGATGCCCGGCAGCACCATTCCCACCTGCAAATCCTCTATTTCTTTCACGCGGCTGTCGAACTCGAAGGCCTCAGCCTCGCCGCGCGGGTCGCGACCGGGCTTTTCCAGTTCGTGCATGATGTCGGAAAGCGTGGGCAGGCCCACATCGGCCGTCACGTAGCGTTGCAGTTCAATCTTCTTTTGTTTCTCCCTGTCCTTGATGAGTTCTACGACGGTGCAGCCGGCATCCTTCGCCATCTGTTCTACAAGAGCGTAGCGCTCCGGGTGTACAGCCGTGTTGTCCAACGGGTTACGCCCATTGGGAATGCGCAGGAATCCCGCACATTGCTCGTAGGCCGAGGGGCCCAGCCGCGGCACCTTCTTCAGTTGTGCGCGCGACGTGAAGGCACCGTTCTCTCGGCGGTAGTCGACGATGTTCTGTGCCAGCGTCGGCCCCAGTCCGCTTACGTATGTCAGCAGGTGTTGCGATGCCGTGTTCAGGTTCACGCCCACCAGGTTGACGCAGCTTTCCACGGTCTGGTCAAGGCTCTTCTTCAGTTTCGACTGGTCTACGTCGTGCTGATATTGTCCCACGCCGATGCTCTTCGGGTCAATCTTCACCAGCTCGGCCAGCGGGTCCATCAGGCGGCGGCCTATCGACACGGCACCGCGCACGGTCACGTCTTCGTTAGGAAACTCCTCGCGGGCAATCTTCGAAGCCGAATAGATGGAGGCACCGTCCTCGCTCACGACGTAGACGCTGGCGCTGCCCGTCTCTTTCAGGATGTCGGCTGTCTCGCGGCTGGCCGTTCCGTTGCCCACGGCGATGGCCTCGACGCCGTATTTCTCGGCCACGTCGCGAAATTGCAGCATGGCCTGCAGGCGCGTGCCGCGCGGCGGGAAGGGGAAGACCACTTCGTGGTGCAGTAGGTTGCCCTGCGCGTCGAGGCACACCACCTTGCATCCCGTGCGGATGCCCGGGTCGACGCCCATCACGCGCTTTTGGCCCAGCGGTGCGTCGAGCAACAGCTGTCGCAGGTTTTCGGCAAACACGCCGATGGCCTCCTCGTCGGCCCTCACCTTGGCGGCAGCCGCCGTCTCCGTTTCTATTGACGGTTCCAGCAGGCGCTTATAGGCATCGTCGGCTGCTTCGCCTACGAGGTCGCTGCACGGTCCGTAGCCACGCACGAACTGCCGGCGCAGCCGTTCCATGGCCCGCTCGGCGTCAACGCTGAGTTTCACGCGCAGGAAGCCCTCGCTCTCACCGCGGCGCATCGCCAGCAGTCGGTTGCCCGAGCAGCGGCGCAGTGGTTCCGAAAAGTCGAAGTAGTCGCGGTATTTGGCCGCACCTTCGTCGTCGCGCTTGGCTTTCACCACCTTCGACGCTATCACGGCCTCGCGCTGAAACGTAGTGCGCAGCCGCTGTCGGGCCTGCGCATCCTCGCTGATGGTCTCGGCGATGATGTCCTGTGCTCCGGCGATGGCGTCTTCCGGCGTTTCTATCATGTCGTCGTTCACGAACCTGCGCGCCACGGCCTCTATGTTGCGTTCGCGCTGCAGCAGGATGACCTGTGCCAGCGGCTCCAGTCCCTGTTCGCGCGCCACTTGCGCCCGCGTGCGTCGGCGAGGTTTGTAGGGCAGGTACAAATCCTCCAGTTCCGTGGCGTTCCACGTCTGTTCAATCTGCTTCTGCAGTTCCGGAGTCAGTTTTCCCTGTTCGCCGATGGTCTTCAGGATGGTTTCCTTGCGTTTGGCGAGTTCGCGCAGCCGGTCGTACTGGTCGCTGATCAGTCCTATCTTCACCTCGTCGAGTCCGCCCGTGCGCTCCTTGCGGTAGCGGGCAATGAAGGGAATGGTTGCCCCCTCGTCGAGAAGCGTCATCGTGTTGGCCACGGCGCCTTCGCGCAGTTGCAGCGCCTCGGCAATGATTTTCGCAAATATCGTAGTATCCATTGTTTAGATGTTTTTTGTTTCCTATTGTGTTTCCGACATTGCAAAAGTACTGATTATTTTGCAAAAAGCCAAACAATTACGCCTTTTTAATGCTTCCATCGCGCAGCCCTTAGGGTTCAACTACATAGCTATGATAAAATAAAACATAAAAGCATGAAGTGGGGGGGGGGGGGGT